>Ga0302198_10003744_pt1 | contig 15075 bp, 14 predicted proteins | sample II_Bog_N2_2_FD_193521 | JGI IMG/M metagenome (GOLD analysis project Ga0302198, IMG submission 193521) | Peat permafrost microbial communities from Stordalen Mire near Abisko, Sweden - II_Bog_N2_2 | ecosystem: Environmental > Terrestrial > Soil > Wetlands > Peat | place: Sweden: Abisko... | reverse complement strand
ATGGCAGTCGGATCGGGCGGCGGCACTTGCGTGGCGCGAGGCACTGGCGGAAGGCAAGCCCGTGAGCGCGCGGCTCGATGGGAGCGAGGGCGCAATGCGCGTCCTGCTCGAGCGCCTGCACAACAAATCCACGCTGCTGGTTCCGATCTCCGTCGGCGGCAAGGTGTGGGGAAACTTCGGCATTGACGCCTGCGCGGCCGCGAGGGAATGGACAGGGGCCGAGTGCGACACTTTGAGCATCTTTGCCGACGTTACGGGGTCGTTGATTCAGCGCGACGCGGCCCGGCTCCAGCTGGAAAGAAGCGAGAGCCGTATCCGCCTGCTGAATGAGACGGCACTGGACGCCATCATCACGATCAACGGTGCCGGCACGATTTCAGCGTGGAACGCGGCCGCGGAGCGTACCCTCGGCTACGGCGCCGCGGATGCAATCGGCCAGCAGGTGCATGAACTCCTGGCTCCGGCGCGCTTCCGATCGATCGCTGATCCCGCGATGCAGATGTTCTTGAAAGCAGGTACGGGAGCCGCGCTGGGCAGGACGACTGCTTTGGGGGCGCGCAGAAAAGATGGCGCCGAAATCGAAATAGAGCTTGCGCTGAGCGGTGCGCTGGTCGGCAGCGAATGGGAGGCCATCGGAATCCTGCGCGACGTCACCGCGCGGATGGTTGCGCAGCGTCAGATCGAGTTTGCGAACCTGCTGCTCCAGACCCAGATGGAGGCTTCGCTCGACGGAATTCTGATCGTCGATGGGAACCTGAAGATCATCAGGTACAACGGGCGCTTTGCCGAGATCTGGAAAGTCCCCCTCAGTCTTCTTGCGGCGGCGGATGACCGGCCCGTGTTGGCTATGGTGGGATCGCAGATCATGAACCAAGCGCAATTCCACGACCGCGTGAAACATCTCGAAACGCATCCCGGCGAGGACAGCCAGGACGAGTTGAAACTCACCGATGGACGAACCATAGAGCGTTACACCGTGACCCTCTACTCCCCCGTCAGGGAGTACCTCGGGCGCGCCTGGTTCTTTCGCGACGTGACCGCGCGAAAGCAAGCCGAAGCGCTGGCGCTGCGGATGGCGCGCTTCGATGCGCTGACGGGCCTCGCCAACCGCGACGTGTTCGTGGATGCGCTGGGGCACGCAATCGCGATTGCAAGGCGCGGTGGTGAGGGATTTGCCGTGATTTATCTCGACCTCGACCATTTCAAGGATGTGAACGACACGCTGGGCCACCCGGTGGGCGACGAGCTGCTGAAAGCAGTGGCGGACCGCCTGCGATCCAATACGCGAGCGACCGATACCGTGGCGCGGTTTGGCGGCGACGAATTCGCAGTGGTGGCGTCCGATACTGCGGATCCGGCGGACGCTGCGCTGCTGGCGGACAAGCTGATCAGGGCCATCAACGCCCCCTTTTCGATCGTGGGCAACGATATCCACACCGGCGCCAGTATCGGGATTGCCGCCTATGGACCCGATGCGACAGACGCCGAGACCCTGTTGTCGCACGCCGACGTGGCGCTTTACCGCGCCAAGTCGGAAGGCAGGGGAAAGTACCGGTTCTTCACCGAAGAGATGGACGTGGAGGTTCAGAATCGGGTGACGCTTGGAGGGGAGCTGCGCGTTGCGATTGACGCCGGACAACTGTTCCTGATGTATCAGCCCCAGGTCATAATCGACACCGGGCAAATCACCGGTGTGGAGGCATTGGTGCGCTGGCGCCACCCGAGGCGCGGCGTAATCGGTCCGGATTCGTTCATTCGAGTAGCCGAGCAAATTGGCGTCATCGTCAAGCTCGGTCATTGGGTGTTGTGGGCCGCCTGCCGGCAGGCCAAGACATGGCGCGATGCCGGTATCGAACCGGTCCAAATGTGCGTGAATGTGTCGGCGCTGCAGCTCAGGATGCCACGCGAGTTCGAAGCCGATGTCGCCGCGGCCCTCGCGGAGACGGGGATGCAACCGCGCCTTCTCGAACTGGAGCTGACTGAATCCGTGCTCATGGACACGGCACGCGAACATGCCGGAGTGCTTCAACGTCTCCGCAGCGTCGGTGTCAGCATCGCAATCGACGATTTTGGGACGGGCTATTCGTCGCTCGACTACCTGCGGCGCTTCCGGAGCAATCGCCTGAAAATTGCCCAGACATTCGTCAGCAATCTCGACGCAACGTCGGAGAGTGCGTCGATCATCAGAGCCACCATCAGTCTCGCCCGTGAACTGGGCATGGGTGTCATCGCGGAAGGTGTGGAAACGCGGAAACAGCTCGAACTGCTGAGGGGCTGGGGCTGCACGCAGATCCAGGGGTATTACTACTCCAGGCCGCTCGGCGCCGAGGACGCCACTCGCGTGTTGCGTGCCGGTGTCATTGTAACCGAGGCCCGAGAGCGCGACTGCGAGGCTCGGGACCCCCATTCCCTCGCGCCAGGATGAGTCTGGGAAAGGAGGAGATCCGATGTCTGAGATCGCGGACGGATCCCCTCGTGAAAAGTATCATCGATGAGCCGTAGGGCGTCGGCGCCGTCCCATTGTCTCGCGCCGTAAATCTTTCGGAGTACGCGGCCGTTGGCGTCCACGAAAACCGTCAGAGGCAGCTGCGATGCGCCCAGCATGTTTTCCATCTGAAGGTCATGGTCGATGAAATGGCTGATGGTCGCATTCGTGCCCTTTAAAAGGCCCCTGGCCTTATCGGCATAATCATCCGTCGAGATGCCGATGATCGCGAAATACCGCTCTTGCCACGCGAGCCGTTCCAAGGACGCCATTTCCTGCCTGCACGGTCCGCACCAACTGGCCCACACGTTGATCAGCAGCGGCTTGCCACGAAACGAGTTGAGCTCCCGGGATGGACCGTTCAATCCCTGCAGCTCGGCATCCCGCAGGTTCGCGCCGATGGGCACCTCTCCGGGAGTACTCGCGGCTGATAGATTCGCCATAGAGAAGCAGAGCAAGAGAGCGCAGAGACATCGTGCGATTGGCATTGTGTGCGCTCGCGTACAGACTTTTGACCTGTGATCAATGATACTCCTGCGCGACGGTGTAGGCTCCAGATAAAAGAAGGAATGTTCATGAAAGTCCTATTGCTTTCCGCCATGCTCGTTGGAACCGGAATGGTTGCGTCGATCGCCATCGCAGATCCACCGGCCGGCCCCGACACTTCGCACCCGGGCAATTTTGTGAAGGATTCGGTCATTACCACCAAGGTCAAAGCGAAGCTGGCCGAAAAGCATATATCGACCCTGACCAACGTCCAGGTAGACACCGACAACAATGGAATCGTATGGCTGAGTGGGAAGGCGCCGACCACGGATGCCAGCGATCTTGCCGAAATGATTGCAAAGGATACCGACGGCGTTAGAGGCGTTCATAACAGCATCGTTGTGGGGCAATAATGGCACGCGCGCCCATGAAGCTGGATCTGAAGAAGAATCAAATGCACAAGGACGTCAAGAAGGCGCCGGGGGCCAAGATCACCGAAGCCGAGATCGCGAAGGAGAAGTCGAAGGGCGGCGTCTTCGCCAAGCGCGCCCAGTTTGCCGAGAACGCCAAGAAGTGGAGTCACTCCGCAAAGGGTAATCGATAGCGAAAGCCCGGCCGCCCTCTCTTCAGGCCACGGCGACGCGATTAGCAGATTCGCGGCAGGGGATCGTCCTCGAGTTCATCGAGCGAGCGTTGGCCGCCGAAGGCCGTATCCAGTATGACCTGCGCAGAGCCGGCGGCAAGCTCCCCGATCAGCGCGGCTTGTGACGCCACCTTGCGCAACGCGACCAGGGCGGATTCGGCTGTCTCCGGCGCGACCACGGCGACGATGCGGCCTTCGCAGGCCAAATACAGAGGATCGAAGCCCAACAGTTCGCACACCGACTGCACCGAGTCGTGGACGGGAATCTTAGCCTCCGATAAGCGCACGGTGAGTCCCGTCGCCCGAGCCAGTTCATGAGCGACGGTGGCGAGCCCACCGCGCGTCGGATCGCGCATGAAACGCAGGTGCGGGACGGTCATAAGAGCCTGCGCCTGGGGCAGCACGCTGGCAGCGTCCGATTCGAGGTCGCCGCGCAGGCCGAATGCTTGGCGGGCCAGCATGACCGCCGCGCCGTGATCGCCAACCGGGCCGCTGACTAGTATACGATCGCCGGCGCGCACTTGATCGAGCCCGAGAGTGATCCCGCGAGGGCGGAAGCCAATTCCAGTGGCGGCGAGGTAGATCCCGTCGCATTCGCCGCGGCCGACCACTTTCGTATCGCCGGCGACGACCGAGACGCCGCAGTTGCGCGCCGCCTTGCCGAGTTCATCGACCACGCGGCGCAGCCGGGCAATCTCCAGACCCTCTTCGAGGAATACGCTCAAGGTCATGAAGCGCGGCACTGCTCCGCTCACTGCAAGGTCGTTGACGGTGCCGTGTACCGCCAGTGAGCCGATGTTGCCGCCCGGGAACTCGAGCGGCTGGACCGTGAATCCGTCGGTCGTCACGACGAGTTCGTGGCCATCGGAAATCGGCAATGATACTGCATCAGCACCGGTGTCAATCCGCGGGTTCGCGAGCGCGGGCACGAACAGTTGTTCGATGAGGTTGCGCATCATGCGCCCACCGTTGCCGTGGGCGAGGCTGATATGCGTGTCGCGAAACTTGAGTGCGGGTGTCATCCAGGTTGCGCCTTACGGGGATATCCCTTGCATTGCGGTGTCCTCGATCAACTGTCCATAGCTGATTGCCGAGTCGTTGATCGGCAGCCGCTTCGGAATCAAGACTTCAAAGCCGGCGGAAGTCAGAAGTGCGTGAACCTGCTCGATCAAAACCCGATTTTGGAACACTCCACCGCAAAGCCCAACACGCGCGACTCCACTGTGCTCGCGCTCGGCGAGTGCTTGGGCGCACAACGCGTGCGCCAGGCTCGAATGAAACAGGGCGGCGCGGAGGGCGGGGGTGCGGCGTGCGTCCAGCATAGCCGCAACGAGCGGCGCCCAATCGCTGCGCCAGATTCCGGCCGCATCGCGCGCGAGCGGCAGCACCAGCGGCGGGACGACTTCCTCGCAGAGCGCTTCCAAGCGCATGGGTGCCTCGCCTTCGTAGCTCGCATGAAGGCATACGCCGATCAGCGCGCTGGCAGCGTCGAAGAGTCGACCGACCGCCGTCGTGGAGGGCGCGTTCAGTCCGCTGTCGAAGGCACTGCGCAGCAAGGAGCCGCCCAGGTGCGCGCCGTCCGGCCAGAGATGTCCGGACTCCCAGCAGACCGCCAGCGCCGAGCGCCAGGGCTCGCGCGCCGCACGTTCGCCGCCCGGCAAGCGAAACGGCCGGAAGCTCGCGGCGTGCCGCCAGGCACCGGGTCGGCCCAATATCGCCTCGCCACCCCACAGTGTATTGTCCGGACCCAGGCCAACACCGTCCCAAGTGAAGCACAGGATCGGCGCCTCGCTCGCATACTCTCCGGCGACCGCGGCAGCGTGGGCAAAATGGTGCCAAACCGCCTGCGTCGGCAGACCCGAGTCGCGGGCCCAACGGCTGTTGGGAAAGCCGGGATGCGCGTCGTGGACAATGCGCTCAGCACGTACGCCGTAGAGCTGCTGAAAATCGCGAGCAACTTGCGCGAAAACCTCGCGGCTGCGCGGGCTCGCGAGGTCGCCGATATGGGGCGACACGACGGCGCGATTTCCCCACGCCAGCGCCACGGTGGTTTTCATATAGGCACCGACCGCGAGGGTGGGGACCGGGACGGGTTGCGGCAGGTCAAGTTCGAACGGCGCGGTTCCGCGCCCCAGCCGCAAAGGCCGTGGGATGCTTGCAGTGACTCGGAAAACCGGATCGTCCGCCGGCCGAGCTATGGTGCGGTCGTGATGCAGGAAACCATCGGCGACGTCGCCGAGTCGCGCCTCTACATCCTTGGGCTCGATCAACACCGGCTCGCCGCTCAAGTTGGCGGACGTCGCCACCAAAGGGCCGCCCAACTCCTCGAGCAACAAATGATGCAACGGGCTGTAGGGCAGCATCAAGGCGAGTTCCCGCAAACCGGGCGCGACCGCAGGGGAGATCATCACCTGCGCTCGCCGCGATACGAGCACGATCGGACGGACAGAGCCGCGCAATGTGGCCGCCTCGAGCGGCGACAGGTGGGCCAAGCTGCGCGCGTAGTCCAACCCGTCGCTGCCGCGCCACGGGACCATCACCGCCAAGGGCTTCGCCGGGCGCCGCTTGCGCGTACGCAGTCGGGCGACTGCATTCGTATCGGCCGCATCGCACAGCAGGTGATAGCCACCCACACCGCGCACAGCGACGATCCTTCCTGCGCGAAGAGCTTCGAGCGCCGCAGCCAGCGCAGCCTCGTTGCCGGCGATTGTCCGGCCGCCGTCGCACCAGCGCAGGGCAGGCCCGCACGCGGCGCAGGCCAGCGGCTCGGCGTGGAACCGGCGCTCGTCGGGATCGGCGTACTCGGCGGCGCATTGGCGGCATAGTGTGAATCGATCGAGGGTCGTGTTCGCACGATCATAGGGCATTTGGCGGATCAGCGAGTAGCGCGGTCCGCATTGCGTGCAGTTGATGAAGGGGTAGCGGTAACGTCGCGCCTTGGGATCGTGCATCTCGGCCAGACAGTCATCGCAGGTAAATAGATCGGCTGGAACATGAATGTGCAAGTCGCCGTCGCAGGTGCTGGCGAGAATTCGGAACTCAACGCTCAACTCACGGAGCGCGGGCCGCACGTGGCGCAGCCGTGCGTCCGCTGCGGGCGGCGTTCCCGACAACAATGCGTCGCCGAAGGCCTGAAGACGATGCAGCGGGCCCTCCGCGTGAATCTCGACCTCGCCGCCGTTGTTGCGCACCCAGCCGGTCAGTTCATAGGAATGGGCGAGTCGATACACGAACGGCCGAAAGCCGACTCCCTGCACACGCCCGCCAATACGCCAGCGGCGTGCCGCAGACGCCGACGGGTCAGACGCCGTCGATGGAATACTTTGGGACGTGACGCTCATGCACTCGCCGAGTCTCGCCGTCTGGGAGCATCGGTGCGGCGGTGGTGTGCCAGATGCAGCGGTGTCCAGGCGTGCGGTGCGCGGTGGACGAACCGATGACGTGCGATGTGATAGCTGGGATCGAAGCCGAAGAAATTCATTCGCATGTGGGCGAGCTCATCGGCGCGGTAGTCCGCGAGCGGGCGTATCTGTTCATCGCGCGCTCGTCGGGCGCGCTTCTCCGCCAACATTCGCGTAAACCCAGCGTTTTCCGCGAAGTCGGCGGCGTGAGCTTCGATGAGGGCGAGAAACTCCTTCGTATCCGGGCCGGCATGGTCATCGATCAGGCCGAGCTCACGGGCTTCCGGCACACCGACCGGAAGACGGCGATCCATGATGGCCTGCGCTCGTTGGGCACCCACACGTCGAGGCAGCAGATAAGTCCAGTATTCGGATCCGTACAGATTGCCCATATTGCGATAGTGTGGGTTGAGCACGATGCCGCGGCGCGCCAGAACGCGGTCGGCCGCGAGTGCCAGGAACACGCCGCCCGCGGCGGCATTGCCCTGGAGCGCGGCGATGGTCAGATGGGTATCGGTCGTCACGATGTCGCGGGTAAAATCGTCGATGACGTTGATATTGATCCAGGAGGCGTCGGCTGGGCTGTCGGCAGCCTCAATACAGTGCAGGTGCATCCCGTTGCACCAGAAGTCCACTCCGCCCATCAACACGATAACTCGAGTCGGCCGCCGGCACGCGCCGGCATAGGCGGTGCGCAAGCGTTCGCACTGGACCGCACTCAACGCGCCGTTGTAGAAATCAAAATGCAGATAGCCTACCGCACCGCATTCCTCGTATCGGATCTCCCGGTTTGCGGAAATGCCGTTCGCGTCGGAACCGTCATCGAGGCTGCGCAGTCCGTCCGCCAGGGCGCCGAGCGCAAGCGCCGCCGGACGCTTGAAATCGCGCCGTGGCTCTTCGACCGCCTGCAACTGGCCGATCCACACTCCGCCATCAAGGGTGGCGCGGCAGATGGCGTCGTGCTTGCGCGCGATGACCGCACCCGGTCGACCGGCCAGATGAGCTTCCGGATGAGCATCGAACAGCCTGAACCGGCGGTTGAACAAGAGGTCCTCGGTGCCCGGAAAGCCGTCGGCCGAGCGGATTTTGCGCAGTACGGTCGCGGTATCGTCGCGGGACCAGTCGATCGCACGTTGTGCTTGCCGCAGCGGCGGCTGCCAGCCATGCTCGGATCCCGCGATCGGGTCGGACAGCGGCCCTGCGGCCGCCTCGACGCGGGCGAGCGCCGCGCGCACGGCGCCGACGGCGCCTTCGCTGACCTCGTGATGGTACAGGCTGCTCTTGCGGGCGGCGCGCATAGGAAACGATGCACTGGCCCAGACCGGCCCCGCGTCGAACTCCGCCGCCGCTTGCAGGACGGTGACCCCCCAGTGGTCCACACCACGCAGAATGGCCCAATCGAGCGCAGATGGGCCCCGATCGCCCGGCGGCCCGGGGTGCACGACGAGACAGAGACAGCGCTGCCAGACCGACGGCGGTATGGCACGCTTCAGAAAAGGTGCGAGAATCACGTCCGGCCGGAACAGGTCCACCGCCTCACAAGTGACCCGTTCGTGGATATCGAGTTCAACCGAAAGCGTGTGGCCATCCCGGGTCAGCTCCACATGGAGTCGTTGCGCCAAACTGTTGAAGGCGTGCACCAACAGCAAGACGCGCATCAGCCAACCGCCTGCGCGGCCCCACGGCGGTACTTGTAATAAGCGGCGCAAGCGCCCTCTGCGGAAACCATGCACGAGCCGATCGGGTCGCGCGGCGTGCATCGGGTGCCGAAAATGGCGCAGTCGGTGGGCTTTTTGACTCCCCGAATGATCGCCGGGCACTGGCACGCCGCATTCTCCGGCACCGGCCGGAACTCGAGCGCAAAGCGGCGCTCGGCGTCGAATTCGGCGTACGCCGATTTGACGCGCAGACCGCTGTATGGCAGCTCGCCCAGGCCGCGCCACTCGAAGCATGGACGCAGTTCGAAGACTTCCGCGACCAGCCGTTGCGCCTTGAGATTGCCATCACGAGACACACCGCGCGTGAACTGATTCTCGACACAGGCGCGGCCGGAGTTGAGTTGCCCTACCAGCATGCGAACGGCCTGCATCACATCGAGCGGCTCGAACCCGGCGATGACGACGGGCCGCTGGTATTCCTCCGCGAAGTACTCATAAGGTTGACTGCCGATCACCGCGCTGACATGCGAGGGCCCAATGAAGCCATCGACCCGCACCTGTCCCCATTCACGGACCTCGGGCGAATCGAGGATGCTTTGTATCGCGGCCGGGGTCACCACATGATTGCAATACACGCTCAGATTCGGCAGCCCCAGGCGCTTCGCTTCGAGAATGAGGCAAGCCGTTGCGGGTGTCGTCGTCTCGAAGCCGATGGCGAAGAACACGACCTGGCGCTCGGGATGCGCCGCGGCCACCTCCAAGGCCTCGAGCGCCGAATAGGCCATGCGGACGTCCGCGCCCTGGGCGCGGGCTTTGAGAAGGCTGCGCCGACGCGACGCCGGCACGCGCAGCATGTCGCCGTAACTGACCAGCGTGACGTTGGGTTGCCGGGCGAGTTCGATGGCGGCATCGAGCCGCGGTACCGCCAGCACGCAGACCGGGCATCCCGGGCCGTGGACGAGGCGGATATTGCCGGGCAGCAAGTCCTCAACGCCGTAACGGAAGATGGCATGGGTATGGCCGCCGCAGAATTCCATCAGGTGATAGTCGCGTTGCGGGTCGACCTCGGCGTCGAGCAGTTTCGCAAGGCCCGCCGCCGCCGCCCCTTCACGGAAGCCGTGGATATAGCGCATGAGCGGGCCCCTCGAGGTGTGCGGCGATTTCAGCGAAGAGGGCCAGCGTCTTTTCCGCTTCCTCGACGTCCAGGCGCGCGATGGCAAAGCCGGCATGCACGATGACGTAATCGCCGACCTTCACATCATCGATCAGCCCGATCGAGACTCGAGTGCGAATTCCGCCGACTTCGATGTCGACCCATTGATCATCGAAGAGTGCTGTCACTCGAACCGGCACAGCCAGGCACATGCATCAGGCCCTTACGGCGCCCGCGTCGGCGATTTTCAATCGCGGCCGCTGTGCGATGGGGCGCCATGCCGTCAGTTCCTGTTCCAGCCAGTCCAGCCAGGGGCCAATCGAGGGAATGCGCCGCGCGGCGGTGCGGATCATCGGCGTGTCGCGGCCAAGCGCACGCAAGGCGGCCGCCGCGCGCGCCGGATCGAAATCCTCCAGCACGTCCAGCAGGTCCGTTTTGCTGAGTATGACCAGATCGCTGGCCCGGAAGATCACCGGGTACTTCGCCGGCTTATCGTCACCTTCGGTGACGCTCAGGAGGGTTACGTTGCGATGTTGACCGAGGTCGAAGCTTGCCGGGCAGACGAGGTTGCCGACGTTCTCGATGAACAGCAAATCAAGACCAGCCAATGGCAAGTCATGCAGCGCCCGATGCACGAGGTGCGCATCGAGGTGGCAGGCCGTTCCGGTGGTGATTTGTATCGCAGGCACGCCGTGGGCCCGGATGCGGGCCGCATCGTTGTCGGTCTCGAGGTCGCCCTCGATGACCCCGATCCGGTACCGGCCGCGGAGCGCTAGGATCGTCGCCTCCAGCAACGCGGTTTTTCCGGCGCCCGGTGAGGACATGAGGTTGATGGCGAGCACGGCATGATCATCGAAGTGTGCGCGGTTGTGGATCGCGACCTGGTTGTTGGCGGCCAGCAGATCCTGCAACACGTCGATGGCCGCTATATGGTCACCCTGGCCCTCCTCGAGCAGGTGTCCATTGCCAGGCGTCTTTGCGCAGCCGCAGGTTTCGCACATTGTGACTGTCTCCCGTAGATCTATCAATGCGCCGACTCTCGCCGCGGCGGTGGCATTCGCAGCTCCACTCGACGCAGCCGAAGTTCATCTCCCGCCACGATTCGCGTGCGGAAGCCGCCGCAGGCCGCACATACCAGGCGGTTCGGCTTGGTTGGCGATTGCGTGCCACATGTCATGCAACGAATTGCGACCGCCGTGGACTCGATCGACAGAGCAGCTTCTGCCGCACAACCGCCGGCACGCAACGCCGCAAATGCACTGGCGAGGAGCGCGGGCTCGACGCCAGAGAGCGGACCGACTTCGATGGTGATTCGCTCGACCAAGCGGGCGCCGCGGCCGGCAGCGATTGCGGCGACCTGCGTCAACAGGGCCTGGCAGACGGACAACTCGTGCACAGCGCAGAGCGTAGCCTGTTGAGGGATTCTCTTATGTACGTTCGCGCACAGACCACCCAGTCGCGAGCGTGTTCAGATTCCAAGATCTTAAACGGGATGCGTGGGGACGTCAGTGCGGGCATGACATGAGCGAATGCAGCCCAGTTCGGCCCGGCGTTTCAGTGAATGACCGGATTCCCTCCGTATCGTCGCGGGCGCTGGTGCTCGGGTTCGGGAATGTCTTGTTGAGCGACGACGGCGCCGGTGTCCGGCTGGTCGAGAAACTGCGATTGGAGTTGGGGCCGATCGCGGCCGAGTTCGTGGACGGGGGCACGCTGAGTTTCAGCCTGCTTCCCTACGTCGAGGCAGCTGATTCGCTGCTGGTCATCGATGCCGGTGAAATCCAGCGTGCGCCTGGCACCACCCTTTTGTTCGAAGACACGGCAATGGACGCGTTTCTCTCGAGCGCGCGCCGCCGATCGGTACATGAAGTGGGCCTGATCGATCTTTTGGATATGGCGCGGCTCCGCGATTGCTTACCGCGCCGCCGAGCGCTGCTGTGCATTCAACCCGGCCGCATCGATTGGAGCGAGCAACTTTCCGCTCCCGTGGAGCAAGCCGTTCCGCAGGCCGCTTTGCAGGCTGCAGCGCTGCTCGAGCGGTGGAGGAATACTTGAGCCGCCTGACCGAAATCCCCGTCCGGATCGAACGAATGCCGACCGGCGCCGGGCCGGATGGCCCGGCCGCTGCTCCCGACTTCGGATTGGGCGGCGGAGTCGCCGCCATTCTTGCGGAACTCGTGGGAATGCTCGAGCGGCTGGCCCAAAGGCAAACGCCGACGGCGATCGACCTGCGCAGCCTGCCGATGAGTCCGCAGGACCGTATCGAACTCAAACGTGCTCTCGGTGACGGTGAAGTGCGGGCAACAGTGGACGCGGACGCGGTGTCGACGGTTCATGAGACCGGCATTTCGGGTGTGTGGTGGGTTCAGCACCGTAATCGACACGGAGAACTTACCGCCGAGCTGCTCGAAGTAACGCGGGTTCCGGAGATTCTCGCTCGCGCATCCGATGAAATCGCCATGGGGGCGAATGTGCTGCGCGAACAGATGAGGCACGCAGTTCGCGATCAGGTGCGAAGCGAGGATCAATGACGCAAGTAAACGAGTTGACGGTGGGCGAGATGCTGCTCAAGGCCGGAATCAGCCGGCGCGGCTTCATCCAATACTGTACCGCCGTGGCGTCGGCCATGGCGCTGCCGCCGTGGATGGGGCCGGCTATGGCCGAACAGCTGCGCAATTCGCCGCGGCCCTCCGTCGTGTACCTGTCGTTCCAGGAATGCACGGGATGTCTGGAGTCCTTGACCAGGTCCTTTGCGCCCACCATCGAGGACCTGATTTTCAACACCATCTCGCTGGACTATGACGACACGCTGATGGCCGCGTCCGGCGAGGCCGCCGAAGCGGCCCGCGCCAAGGCCATGAAAGACAACTTTGGAAAATATGTGCTGGTGGTGGACGGATCGGTGCCCACCGGAGCCGGAGGAGCCTACTGCACGGCCGGCGGACGCAGCGCCGAGGATACGCTGCGCGAGGCGGCCAAGGGCGCAGCCGCCATCGTTTGCGTCGGCACCTGCGCAGCTTTCGGCGGCATTCCCTTCGCCGATCCCAACCCGACCTCGGCTTGGCCCGTGTCCGCCATCGTGGGGGACAAACCCCTCATCAATGTTTCCGGCTGCCCGCCCATGCCGGAAGTGATCACCGGCACGCTGCTGCAATTCGTCACGACCGGACGGGTACCGGATTTGGACGAACACCGGCGCCCCAAAGTATTCTTCGGCAATACCATCCACGACCGCTGCTATCGGCGGCCATTCTATGACCAGGGCAAATTCGCCAAGACCTTCGACGATGAGGGCGCCCGCAACGGCTGGTGCCTTTATGAACTCGGCTGCAAGGGGCCGACGACCTACAACGCCTGCGCAACGATCAAGTGGAACGGGGGCACCAGTTTTCCGATCGAATCGGGACACGGGTGCATCGGCTGTTCCGAGCCCGGATTCTGGGACGAAGGAAGTTTCTATTCGCCTTTGTCCGCCCCCGCATGGGGCAGGGCGGGCGAGACCAGGCCGCTGCAAGTCTTGGAGTTGGCCGCCGCCGCCGCCGCCGGCGGCGCGGTGCTGGGGGCGGCATCGGCCGGCGTCAGCCGCTTGCGCCAACACCGCGTCGAGCAACAGGCCGACGACACACCTGAGGGAGGCTGATCATGGATCTTTTGGGCTTCGCACGCGGGCCGGCGCTCAAAGTGGCGCTCGCGGTGTTCTGTCTGGGCGTCGTCTGGCGCATCGTCGGCTTTGCCCTGCTGCGCGTTCGCCGTGATCTGGACATCCCTCGCACCTCGGTATTCAAATACACGTGCGGCGGCCTCCTGTCGATCGGCTCACGCTCGTGGCCGCACCGGGAATTCATCGCCCGCACGGGTCCCGGGGAGGCTCTCGGCTATAGCTATCACCTCGGCCTGTTCGCCGTGGTGCTGCTATTCAAGCCGCACATCCTCTTTCTCGGCAGCCTGTTCGGCGTCACGTGGCCGGGCTTGCCGAGCAGCCTCATCACGATAATCTCGGTATTGACCTTGACGTTGTTCCTGGCCGTGCTGTTTCGGCGCGTGACGCACCCGGTGATACGGATGTTGTCCAATTTCGACGACTATTTCAGCTGGTTCATCACCATGTTGGTATTGGTCACCGGGCTCGCCGCGACGGCGCACATCGGCGCGCGGTACCAGACGCTGTTGGGGCTTCACATCCTGAGCGTCGACGTGCTGCTCATCTGGTTCCCGTTCGGAAAGCTCATGCACGCCTTTTATATCTTTCCGTCGCGCGGCATCAACGGCGCCATCCTGGCGCGCAAGGGAGCCACCTCATGAGCGACGCCGTGGGCGGATTCTCCGCCAATCTCGCGCCCGAAGAGGCGAGGACGCCGGAGGCGCGCGTGGCCGGCGCCATGAAGGGTTTCGCGCAGGAGATGGGCGCGCTCAGCGCCTTCCGTCTCGAATCCTGCATCCACTGCGGCATTTGCGCCGATGCCTGCCACTTTTATATCGCCACCGAGGATCCACAGTACACTCCGATTTGGAAGGTCGAGCCGTTCAAACAAGCGTACAAACGCGAGGCAAGCCCGTTTGCCCCCCTCTACCGGCTGCTCGGTTTGAAACGCGCAGTCAGGGCGGACGAACTGGAGCGGTGGCAGCATTTGCTGTTCGACAGCTGCAACATGTGCGGTCGTTGCAGCTTGATCTGCCCGATGGGGATCGACGTGGCCGCACTCATCGAACAAGCGCGGCACGCGATGTTCGACGCCGGTCTCGCGCCGAAGGAACTCTACCAAAAGGCCGCGCACCAGCGGGCCACCGGCCAGCCCGAAGCAAGCGCAGAGCCGTACCGCGATCAACTCTTGGCGATCGGCGCACGATTCGATGTCGCCATACCGCTCGATAGACACGACGTGGAACTCATGTTGTGTATACCGCGGACCGACATCGAGCACTACCCAAGCGCGGTCGCGGCGCTGGCGCGAGTGATGCAGCACCTCGGTGTGTCGTGCACCTTTCGCAGCGACGCTCTAGTGGCGGAGAACTACGGCTATTATGCGGGTAGCAAGCAGTGGCAACGCGAAATCAGTTTCCGGCTGATCGACCAAGCCATTGCCTGCAAGGCCAAGATCCTTCTCGTGCCTGAATGCGGTCATGCCTACAACGCCCTGCGCTGGGAAGAAGCCGATCTGTACGGCAAACCGCTGCCCTTCAAGGTGCGCCATGTCACCGAGTTCCTTGCGGACGAGCTGCAGGCGGGGCGGCTGAAACTCGCGAGAGCCGCT
>Ga0302198_10003733_pt1 | contig 15110 bp, 12 predicted proteins | sample II_Bog_N2_2_FD_193521 | JGI IMG/M metagenome (GOLD analysis project Ga0302198, IMG submission 193521) | Peat permafrost microbial communities from Stordalen Mire near Abisko, Sweden - II_Bog_N2_2 | ecosystem: Environmental > Terrestrial > Soil > Wetlands > Peat | place: Sweden: Abisko... | reverse complement strand
CGCGGACTCGATCAATTGTTCGACGCGTAGCTCCATGGTCCCCAGTCTCCCGTCGCAGACCGTGCTGTGACGTCGTGACCTTACGGGACCACACCCCTCGTTTCCGAATCCACGCTGCCGGTATGGGCATCATAGGAGGGTTCGACCCCCTCATCTCCCGGTGTTGAGCCGGTCTGAAAGCCGGTCGACACGTACTGCTCGGGCCGGCGTTTTCCCTGGAGCGCAATGGAGGAAAGCACCTTCTTGTCTGCCCTGGTCAGTGGAGGCTGCACTATGCCCCGCGGCCAGAGGTGCCGGACGCGGACCACATTGAGTTCGGAGGCGTACACGGTGACCTGGGCGGCCAGGAAGAGGAAGCTGATGAGGCCGAGGACAAGGGCGAAGGTGCCGTATTCCTTGCTGGTATTGCGCAGGGAGTGCTCGACGAGGAGACCACCGACATACTGCAGGACGGTCCAACCCACGGCGCCGACAATCGCTCCCGGCTGCATGTCCCGCCACGGGATCTGCTTCGGGGTGAGCAGTCTGAAAGCCACAAGAAAGAGGCCGATGTTCACGACCAGCGAGACCACCACCGCGCCGACGACGGCCCACGCTCCGTGATGGCCGATCGTCACGAGGCCGGCCAACACCGTGCTGACGAGAAGAAACAGGCCGAGCACCAGCATCATGAGGCCGGTCCGACCCAGCCGCGCCCAGAAGTTCGGCCGGTCCACAGCCGGAATGTTCCAGATTTCCGCCTGCGCGTACTGAGCGGTCTGCAGCGCACCCTGCGAACCCCACAGCACGAACAGAATTCCCACCACCAATCCGAACACGCTACGTCCCTGCAAGCCATGGATGTTTGTACTGAGCTTCGTCCCGACCACAGGGAACTGGGAAAAGGCCGAGTTCTCGACCCGCTGGACGAACGAGTGCTCGGAGCCATTGAAGAACCCGAGGATCGTGACCAGAAGGAGCAGAAGAGGAAAGAGCGACAGGAATCCGTAGAACGTGAGGAGCGCCGCCAGCGAGCCGCCGCGATCATCGCCGAACTTCTTGAAGACACCAACAGCAAAGGCCATCGGCCGAACGCCCTGTTGCACCTCGTCCGCCTTCCGGGCGAACCGCTCAATTGCGTTCATCGGACTTCCGTCGATCGCAGAGAAGACTCCGTGACGCTTGGCATGCAGTCTCGCATCGCTGTGACGTGTCTCCCTCCACGAGCTCGGCGTTCTTCTTCTCTTACCCCGAGTTGCACCGGTCAACCCGACACTATGGGTACGGTGGTACGCGGTGACGGCAAAGTCCGCGGGCGGGAGCGATACAGGGAAGCTCGACAGCTATCGCACCAAGCGGGATCCCAAGCGGACACCCGAGCCGATGGGTGGCCGCCCACGAGTGCGCTCCTCCGGCCAGCGCTTCGTGATTCAAGAGCACCACGCACGGAGCCTCCACTGGGATCTCCGGCTCGAGCACGACGGCGTGCTGGCCTCCTGGGCGCTTCCCAAAGGGCTCCCCGAGACGCCGGAGAAGAACCACCTGGCCGTGCACACCGAGGACCATCCCCTCGAATATGCGAGCTTCGAAGGCGAAATCCCGCAGGGTGAGTACGGGGGTGGCCGAATGACGATCTGGGACACCGGTCACTACGACGTGGAAAAGTGGTCGGACTCCGAGGTCAAGTTCGTCCTTCATGGGGCCAAGAGCGAGGGCAGCTTCGTGCTCTTCCAGACCAAGGACCGCGACTGGATGATCCACCGGCACGGCCGGTCGACCAGGGCCGACGACATGCCCGGCTCCATCAAGCCCATGCTGGCCGTGGCGGGACAACTCCCGGCCGACAGCGAAGGCTGGGCGTTCGAGGTCAAATGGGACGGCGTGCGGGCCATCCTTTTCGTCGAAGGGGGTCGCGTGCGAGCCCACAGCCGGAACGATCTTGACGTGACGGTTTCATTCCCCGAGCTCGCCGATGTCGGAAAGTTCCTCGGCATGACCACCTGCGTCATTGACGGCGAGATCGTGGCACTGGGAGACGACGGGCGACCGAGCTTTTCGAGGCTGCAGCAGCGCATGCACGTGTCGAAGCCACGAGAGGCGAAACGGCGATCCCTCTCCGATCCCGTCACCTTCGTGGCGTTCGACCTTCTCTATGTCGACGGGCATGCCCTGCTTGATGCCACCTACGACGAGCGGCGAGATCGCCTGGAGTCGCTGGGTCTCTCGGGTGACACCTTCACCACCACTGACTCGTTCCGAGATGTCTCCGGTCAGGACATCCTCGCGGCGACAGTGGCGAACGGACTGGAGGGCGTGGTGGCCAAGCGACGCGCCTCCCCGTATCGACCGGGTCGGCGCAGTCCCGACTGGACGAAGGTCAAATCCTTTCGGACCCAGGAGGTCGTCGTGGGCGGCTGGACGGACGGACGCGGCGAGCGCCGGAACAGCCTGGGCGCCCTCCTTCTCGGGATCCCCGACGACGGCGGGCTGCGCTACGTCGGCAAGGTCGGTACCGGCTTCAACGCCCGCACTCGGGCCGACCTCCTCGACGACCTCGAACGCCTCGCCAGTCCCGACAGCCCGTTCGCATCCGTGCTCCCCGGCGCCGATGCGGGGGCCGCACACTTCGCACGGCCCGAACTGGTGGCTGAAGTCGCCTTCGGCGAATGGACGGCGGCGGGCCGGCTGCGCCACCCCACCTGGCGCGGCCTCCGTCCCGATAAGGCGCCGCATGAAGTCGTGGTCGAGTGATGGCGCCGTCCACGCGTACGACGATCGGAGGCCGGGAACTCCTCGTCTCGAATCTCGAGAAGGTGCTCTTCCCGCAGAGCGGCTTCACCAAGGGTCAGCTCATCGACTACTACGTGCGCGTCGCCCCGGCGATGCTTCCTCACCTCCGCGAGCGGCCGCTGACCATGAAGCGGTTCCCCGACGGGGTCGAGGGCAAGTCCTTCTTCGAGAAGCACATTCCGTCCCACGCACCGGAGTGGGTGCAGTCGGTGAACGTCGGCGCCAGCGACGGGCAGGACATCATCCCCTACGCCATGGTCAACGACCTACCAACTCTGGCCTGGGCGGCGAACCTGGGGGCCATTGAACTGCACGTGCCCCTGTGGCACGTCGGCCGGCACCGGACGCTCCCGGCGCGGCCGGACCACATGGTGTTCGACCTCGACCCCGGCGAGGGAACGTCCATCGTCGAGTGCTGTGTCGTGGCGGGCTATGTGACGGACGAGCTCGCCCGACAGGGAATTGAGGTGTTCGCCAAGACGAGTGGATCCAAGGGTCTGCAGCTGTACGCGACCATCGGCGCCAGAACCACCTGGGACAGCCTGCGGGAGCGCACCCACGACCTCGCCCGCAAGCTGGAGAGCGATCACCGGGAGCTCGTGGTGTCGAACATGCGGAAGTCGTTGCGCCGGGGACGTGTCCTCATCGACTGGAGCCAGAACACTGCGGCCAAGACGACGGTTGCCGTCTACTCGGTCAGAGCGATGCCCACACCCACCGTGTCGACGCCCGTGAGTCCCGCCGAAGTACAGCGGTGCGCCACCAAGAACGACCCCCGGCTTCTTCGCTTCGAGACGAACGACGTCTTGCGACGCATGGACAAGGACGGGGATCTCTTCGCCCCGCTCGGCCTGGCCTGATCCGTAGGCGCACCAAACTCCACCGGATCGACACCGGCTGAAGCTCTCTCGGGTTCAGTCCCAAGAGCCCCCCTCGGCCGGCTGTCGCTCCGGGGGCGCCGGCCCCCTAGCCAGGTTGGCGCTTACCTAGCTCTCTTCCCCCACACCGAAGTCGGCAAACCCCGTTCCTGCGATGGGTCGATCAGTCCCCGATGCCGGCACGCAGCCGGCGCAGCACCTCGTCGACCACGTCCGACGTCGAAGCCTCTCCTCCCAGATCGAAAGTCCGGATGCCGTCCGCCGCCGCGCCCAGGGTGGCCCGGCGGATGGCGGCGGCGGCCTCAGCCACAAGGACATCCCCCTGCGCGGCGTGGTCGAGCACGGCTGCACAGGCAAGCAGCATCGCCATGGGGTTGGCCACGTTCTTGCCCATGAGCGAAGGTGCCGTCCCGTGCGGTGCCTCCGCCATGGCCACCGTCGGGCGGAGGTCGTCATCGAGCGCCAACAGAACGGACTCGGCCCCGGCAATGGAGCCGAAGAGGGCCAGCACCAAATCCGACAGGCAATCACCATCCCGATTGAGGGCCGGCACCACCAGCGGATTGGCGTTGGACTCAGTGATCAACCCCGCGTAGGCGGCGTCGATCAGCGTGGGTCGGTACGGCACCCGGGGATAGCGCGCCGCGGCGGCATCCATCTCTTCTTTCAGCATCCCCTCGTAGACCGTGGAGACCGTCCACTTGGGCCCTCCGTAGACACAGGCGTCCATAGGGGCGGCCGTACGGAACGAGAACTCGGCCACCGAGCGGCAGGTCGAGCGATCAATGCGCTCGGTACGCCACGCCTGCTCTGCCGTACTGCCGGGCTCACCCGTCCGGTACTCCTCCGCTCCGTAGGCGTCACCGACGGCCATGCGAACGACCACAATGGGATGGACGACGGATGCCGGCGGGGCCACCCCGGGAATACGCCGCCCCGTGCGCACGATGACGGAGCCGCCGACGCCCTCCCGCAGAATGCGATTCGGGCTGCCGACATCGCCGGTGGTCTCCGGGGTGATGGTGGCGGCCTTGAGTCCCAGGCCCGTCCGGCGCATGGCGGCAGCGGCCTCGCGGACCACGTCGTTGCCTGTCGCCCGCCGGTTTCCGAGGGAGAGATCGAACCGCAGCAACTCGAGGTCGAAGCCGAGGATCCCCGGGTCGAGCACGCGCAGCGCTTCGTCGAGCAGCTCCTGACCGGTCTCGTCGCCATCGCAGACGACGATCTCGAGGCGTGACGACACGCCGCCCAGCGTACTGGTGGTGGATACCGGCCTACCCACGCAAACGGGCTCAGCCCCAGGCGCTCCGCGTCGGGGGCATGCCGCTCCGGCCTCCGGGCCCGGGCACGACACCCAGCACCTGGTGGATGGAGATGCCACCGTCCTCGAACCCGTTTGCCGAGGCGGCCATGTAGAGCTGCCACACGCGGGCGCGTCGCACTCCCACCTCGGCCACTGCCGTATCCCAGTGCCGCTGCAGGTTCGCCACCCAGGCGCGCAGCGTCTTGGCGTAGTGCTCGCGGAGGGACTCGACGTCACGCACCTCGAAACCAGCTTCCTCCATCGACAGGACCACGCGGCCGACGTCGATGAGCTCGCCGTCGGGGAACACGTACCGCCCGATGAACGACCGTGGTCCGATGCGGGACCCACCGACGCTCGAAATGGCGTGATTGAGCAATCTGCCCTCCGGCCCGAGCAGCCGTCGCATGGTGGCGAAGTACTCGGCGCTCTTGGACGAACCGACGTGCTCGAACATGCCGACCGACGCGATGCCGTCGAATGTCCCGTCGCGCACGTCCCGGTAGTCCTGCAACCGGATCTCGATCCGGTCCTCCAGCCCGGCGGCGGCAACGCGGTCGCGCCCCCATCGGGCCTGGGCCGGGCTCAGTGTGACCCCGACCACCGACGCGCCGTAGTGCTGTGCCGCATGCAGAGCGAAGCTGCCCCAGCCGCAACCGACGTCGAGGACCCGTTGCCCTGACCCTGCGGCCAATCCCAGCTTCCGGCAGACGAGGTCGTGCTTCGATTCCTGGGCGGCCTCGAGCGTCTCGACGCCCGGGCCGAATCGTGCGCAGGAGTACGTCATGGCGGCTCCGAGGACCATGGCGTAGAAGTCGTTGCTCACGTCGTAGTGATGCTGCACCGCCTGGGCATCACGGCGGGGGGAATGCATCCGGCCCCGCGGTGCCGCCTCCTCGGGCGGTGGTGCAAGGGGCCGGCCGATGACCCCGAGACGGCGCGCCGCTTGCATGGCCTGCCACGGCAGGCGGGAGCCGACGTGCATGCGGTCGGGAGACGCCGAATGCAGCGCGGCAAGCAGCTCGAAGATGTCGCCCTGGAACGCGATGTCCCCCATCACGAAGGCGCGGGCCAAGCCCAGTTCGCCGGGGGCCCAGAGCAACCGCCGGACCGCGTCGGGCGAGCGCACCTGCACCGTGTCGCCCTCATCCGGTCCGAGAGCGGTCCCGTCCCAGAACTCGAAGCGCACCGGCGGTGAGCCGCCGAAGAAATACTGGAGCAGCGGGGCGATCGCCGTCGCCACCCCGTCCCGCGAACCGGCGGCGGGTCCGGCCTGCTGCTGGGGTCGCAATGGACGCGGGCTGGAAATGAGGTCCGATCGCATCACTGCCTCCTGCTCGACGCCTGCATGTTATGGGTGCAGCGAAGCGGTCGTTCGAGAGAAAAGGGCGCGTCAGGGGATCCGACGGCCGACCGGCACGCGGCAGAGCAGCCCACGAAACACCCAGTTCAACGCCCTTTCGAGGCAATCAGGACATGGATCCGGGATCTCGTCAGCTGCGCCGAGTGCGAGGATGGGCCAGGCGGGCCGTTCGCCCGGCGGACAGGAGGAGTCCACGTGGGAGAGCTCGAGCACCTGAACAGCCATCAGAGGGACACCATGGCGCAGATCTTCAACCATCCTTTGAGCCACAACATCGAGTGGCATTCCATCCTGTCCCTCCTCAACGCAGTGGGCACGGTGCATGAGACGCACAAGGGCCACGTCCTCGCCACGCTCGGGGACGAGAGCGACACGTTCGATCCGCAGCGCCACAAGGACATTGACGCCGAGCAACTGACGAACCTCCGCCGACTCCTGCGCAAGGCGGGATACGGGCCCGGGGAGGCAACGGCGTAACCACCGCGCCGAGCGCGCGAGAAAGAATGTCCGCCATGAGGGTCCTGGAATGAATCGACTTGTCCTGGCGGCTGATGTCGGTGGGACACAGATGCGCGCCGCGCTGGTGGACCTGGAGGGCCACATCCTGGTGCGCCGATCCGTGCCCACCCCCGCCGAGGCGGACGTCCCGGCCACCTTCACCGAGCTCCTCGTCGCCATGGCCGCCGATCGCAGCCACGGGACGGCATCCCATGCAGTGATCGGGCTCCCCGGCGCGGTGGACTACGAAGCGGGGAGACTCCTGTGGGCGCCCAACCTTCCCGAGCAGTGGCCGGACCAATTGTCCGCCGCCGGTCTCAGCGACCAGTTGGGCCTTCCCGTTGACATCGCCAACGATGCCGATCTGGCCGCCGTCGGCGAAGCATGGTTCGGCGCGGGCGACACGGGCACGGCCGTCGCCTACCTCACGATCTCGACCGGCATTGGGGCCGGCGTGGTCAACGGTGGCCGGATTGTGCGGGGTAACCGATCGTTGGCCGAGGTCGGGCATGTGGTCATCGACTGGCGTGCCTGGCGTGACGGGAGGCCGTGCACCGTCGAGGAAATGGGTTCGGGCAGCGGCGTCGCCCGGCAGGCACAGGAGGCCGGCCTCGGTGCCGTCGGCGCACGGGACGTCCAGACCGGAGCGGCAGCCGGTGAGCCGCGGGCGGTCGCCATTTGGGAGCAGGCCATCGCCGCCTGCGCTGCCGGCATTTCGAATCTGGTCATGATGTTCTACCCGAGCACGGTCATCATCGGCGGTGGGATGGGAAGACAGGACGAGTTCTTCAGCCCGCTGCGCGACATGGTGCTGCAGCGGCCCGGCCACCACCCCGACGACCTCACCATCGTGCGGTCCGCGCTCGGTGACGATGCCGGGTTGTCCGGCGCAGCCGCCTGGACCCACGCCACAGCGCCGACCTGACCGGCTCCCAAACGGCCGTTCACAGGATAATCCCAGCATTGGCGCGAAGACCTGGGTATGGTGCTTCAACTTGAAACAAGACTGCAATACAACCCGTCAAAGACGGGTAAAACGCAGTTGCAGGGGAACTCGCCCACAGGGGCGAGCCAGGACCAAAGGAGACAATGTGCGTTTCAGCAGGGCAGGCATGATCGGGGGGCTCTCCCTCGTGTTGTCGGCAGCGCTGGTCAGCATCGGGGGTGGAGGGGCTTCGGCCTCAGTTCGCGCAAGCGGGCCCGCCAACGTTTCGACCACGTCGTTCACCAACAACTTCAGCTTCATGAAGCAGTTCAAGTCCCTGGCCGCGGCCGGAAAGGGGAAAGTCGCAGCGATCATGCCGGACACGGTGAGCTCGACCCGTTACGTCGAGTTCGACCAGCCGGACATCACGAAGGCACTCCAGGCAGCCGGACTGAGCTCGTCGCAGTACGTGGTCCAGAACGCCCTCGGGAGCGACACCACCCAACTGACCGACGCGCAGACCGACATCTCCAACGGTGCCACGGTGCTGCTGGTCGACCCGCTGGACTCCGGGGTCGGGACGCAGATTGAGACGTACGCCAAGGCCCGTGGCGTGAAGGTCATCGACTACGACCGGCTGACGCTGGGCGGGAGCCGTGCCTACTACGTCAGCTTCAACAACGTGAAGGTCGGGCAGGTCATGGGCCAGGGTCTGGTCAGCTGCGTCGCCGCCTGGCACATCAAGAAGCCGCAGGTGGTCGTCATGCACGGCGCCGTGACCGACAACAACGCCACGCTGTTCGCCCAGGGCTACGACAGCGTCATCAACCCGTACTTCAAGTCGGGCAAGTGGACCGCCGTGGCGCACACTGCCGGAACGTGGGACCCGCCGACAGCGGAGACCGAGTTCCAGGCTGTCTTCACCGCGCACCACAACGTCAACGCGGCACTCATCCCGAACGACGAGACCGGCGCGCCGATCATCACGTACCTCGAGTCGCTCCACGTGAAGCCCAAGACCTTCCCGACCACGGGACAGGACGCCACGTTGACCGGCCTCGACAACGTGCTGGCCGGCTACCAGTGCGGCACGGTGTACAAGCCGATCTACCTGGAGGCCCAGTCCGCAGTGGCGCTGGCCCTCTACCTGCGGGCAGGCGCGAAGCCACCGGCCTCGCTGGCCAACGGCAAGACCGAGGACACGACAGCGAACGTCAGCGTGCCCTCCGTCCTCCTGTCGCCGACGTGGGTCACCCCGACGAACATGAACGCCACGGTCATTAAGGACAACTTCGTGCCGGCATCGCAGCTCTGCGCCGGCTCGTACGCGGCCGACTGCAAGGCGGCGGGCATCTCCGGGTAACCGGGGGCAGACCGGCACGCCGGTCTGGGTAGTGTCCAAGCAAACGAGGTAACTTCCAGACCGACCCCCGGTCCCCGGATTCGGGGCGGGGGTCGGTCGCTGGAAGCATCACACTCCAGCCGTCGCCGCAATGGGGGCCACCAACATGACCGAGGATGCACCACTCCTGGAACTCCGGGGAGTGAGCAAGGTGTTCGGGGCAGTCCAGGCCCTCAACAAGGTTGACCTCTCCGTGCCCGCAGGCAAGATCACCGCCCTGGTCGGGGACAACGGTGCGGGCAAGTCCGTCACGATCAAGACCATTTCCGGGCTGTGGGAGCCGACGGAAGGCCAGATTCTCTGGCAGGGCAAGCCGGCGCATATCCACAGTCCGAACGACGCCGAGGCCCTGGGGATCACGACGATCTACCAGGACCTGGCGCTGTGCGACAACCTCGACATTGTGCAGAACCTGTTTCTCGGGCACGAGAAACTGCGGCACGGCCTCCTCGACGAGACCGCCATGGAGATTGAGGCGCGTGAAGTGCTCGCCGACCTCCACGTCACCACGGTGCGCTCCATCCGCCAGCCGGTGGCGTCGCTGTCCGGCGGGCAACGCCAGTCGGTCGCCGTGGCCAAGGCGGTCCTGTCGGCCGCCAAGCTGGTGATCATGGACGAGCCCACCGCTGCGCTCGGCGTGGCCCAGACCGGCCAGGTGCTCGAACTCATCCGTCGCCTCTCCAGCCAGGGGACAGCAGTCATGGTGGTCTCGCACAACCTGGTGGATGTCTTTGCCGTCGCCGACCAGATCTCGATCCTCTACCTGGGCCGGCTGGTCGCGCAGGGCCCGGCATCGGACTTCGATACCCAGGGGGTGGTCGAATACATGACAACGGGCCAGTCGACGCGGGCATCGGCGCCAGGGGTGGCGGCACCATGACCGACATCGTCGACGAGCCGGTGGCAAGCAACAAGGGATCCGAGAGTGCCCCGTCACCCGCACCAGGAGCGGCCCCGGGCAGCGCCATGGCACCCGAGGAGCTGATCGCGCTGGCGCCAGACGTGGCGGACTCTCTCGGCGACTACCTGCGTGCCTGGTGGAAGCGGATTCGGGGAGGCGAGAGCGGCGCGCTCCCGATCATCATCGGCCTCATCGTCATCTGCATCTTCTTCGATGTGCAGTCGAGCGCGTTCTTCACCTCGGCCAACATCGTCAACCTGTTCGTCCAGGCCACCTTCATCATCCTGCTGGGGATGGCCGAGCTGTACGCGCTGATTCTCAGCGAGATCGACCTGTCCGTCGGCTTCGTCGGCGCGGTGGGCGCCGCCATCGCCCTGGCCCTCATCGGGTCACCCACGAATTGGCCGTGGTGGGCCGGCCTCATTGTGGGCCTCGCCGCCTGCTTCGTGATCGGCGCGTTCCAAGGCGCCATCATCACCCGGCTCAAGATCCCCTCGTTCGTGGTGACACTGGCCGGTCTGCTCGGTTGGCAGGGCGTCCTCATTTACGTCTTCGACGTCGACAAGGGTGCCGTCGGCGGGGTCATCAATGTCTCGAACAGCGTGATCGACGATCTCGTGAGCGGCAACATGACACCGATCGCCGGCTGGATCGTGCTGGCGGTGGCCGTGGGACTCTTCGCTCTGGTCTCCATCCTCACCACCGGGCGACGTCGCTCGCAGGGCCTGAGTGCGCCGCCGCTGGGCATCACGCTGGCGACGGTCAGCGCCGTTGCCGCGGCGGGCATTGTGCTCGTGTTCATCTGCAACCTGAACCGCGGAGTCATCACCCCGGTGCAAGGGGTGCCCTGGGTCATTCCGGTCCTCGTCGTCATTGTGGTCGCCCAGTCGTTCATGCTGGCCAGGACCCGGCTGGGGCGCTACATCTACGCCATCGGCGCCAGCCCCGAGGCCGCCCGCCGCGCCGGCATCCACGTGGCTCGGATCCGGACCATCGCCTTCGCACTCTGCAGCTTCATCGCCGGACTCGCCGTCGTGGTGTACGCCTCACGCCTGGGCTCCCTTTCGGTGGGGTTCGACGGGGGTACCTATGTCCTGTACGCGGTGGCCGCCGCGGTCATCGGCGGTGCCAGCCTCTTCGGTGGGCACGGCAAGCCGATTCACCCGGTCCTCGGTGGCCTGGTCATCGCCACCCTCACGAATGGGTTGGCGCTGCTCAACATCAGTACCGCAGGCACCGACATCGCCACCGCCGCTGTCCTGCTCGTCGCGGTGGCGGTCGACTCCACGCTGCGCCGGAGAGGGCGATCGGGCGAGGCCTGAGCCCTCGGATCCGTGGCGGGCCGGCCCGCCGACGCCGACGGACGCGGGCGCGGTGGTGCGTTGCCGCGTCCGCCCTGCTGCTCCTCGGCCCGCCCTGGAGCGGATCGGCCTTCGGCTCCACCACCTCGACCACCTCGACCACCTCGACCACCTCGACCACGGGCGCGGCTGCAGCGCCGTCCTGGACCGTCTATCACGGCGACCCGGCGGGCAGCGGGGTGGCATCCTCGGTGACGTCCGTCGACGTCGCCTCGCCGGCGTGGACATCCACCACGTTCGATGGTGCGCTCTACGGAGAACCGCTCGTCTTCGGCGGGCGGGTCTTCGTGGCGACCGAGAACGACACCGTCTACGCCCTTTCGGCAGCAAACGGCACCGTCGAATGGTCGGTGCATCTCGCCTCGCCCGTACCGTCGCAGTCGCTCCCCTGCGGGGACATCTCCCCCACCGTCGGCATCACCGGCACGCCCGTGATCGACGCGGCGCGTGGGGAACTCTTCGTCGTGGCCGATGAGCTCGTCAACGGGACGGCGGCACATCAGCTCGTCGGACTGAGCACGGCCACCGGGAAGACCGAACTGAATCAGAACGTCGATCCGTCGGGCTCGACGCCGACGGCGCTGCTCCAGCGCACGGGGTTGACGCTCGATGCCGGCCGTGTGGTTTTCGGATACGGCGGGAATTACGGAGACTGCTCGACCTACCACGGTTGGGTGCTGTCGGTTCCCGAGGCGGGTGGCGCGGACGCTGCGTTCGCCGTCGACGCGGCGTCCGGCGAAAGCCAGGGAGCCGTCTGGATGGGCGGCGCGGCCCCGGTGGTCGACGCCGGCGGCAACGTCTGGGTCGCGGTGGGCAACGGTTCGGTGTATTCGTCCAGCCACGCCTACGACGACAGCGACTCGGTGCTCGAGCTGTCGCCGTCCCTCACGCTCGAGCAGTATTTTGCTCCGTCGTCGTGGCCTTCCGACAACGCACACGACCTCGACATCTCGACCGCCCCGGCGCTGCTCGCCGACGGCCAAGTGGTGGCAGCCGGGAAGGCGCGCATCGTCTACCTGCTGAACGGGTCGAGCCTCGGTGGCATCGGTGGCCAGCAAGCCCAGCTCCGTGCAGCCTGTGGCGATGACATTGATGGAGGCGTGGCCGTCGTGGATTCGACGGTCTACCTGCCCTGTTTGAGCGGGCCGATCGCCGTCCAGGTCTCGGACTCCCCCGCCGGGCTCCACCTCCTGTGGAGTGCCTCCGTCGGCGGTGGCCCACCTGTCGTCGCCGCCGGACTCGTCTGGACCATCGGCTCTGACGGCGTGCTGTACGGCCTCAATCCGTCGTCGGGCGCCGTGCAGGAGCATGCGGCGATTGGTGTACCGGCCAATCACTTCCCCACTCCATCTTTCGGCGCCGGCCTGCTCATAGCGCCGTCGGCTGACCGTGTCGTGGCCTTCTCGGCGTCGTCGGGACCCGCTCCCACCACGACGACCACGACCGCCTCACGGTCGTCAACGACCCTGCCCACGACGACCCCGCCGACAACGACCGTGCGCTCGAGCGGGACCAACCCTTGGGTTGTGGCGGCCGCCATCGTCGGCGGGATCGTCATCCTCGGTGTGCTGATCGGGTTGCTCCGGCGGCGGCGAAAGGCCGGAACTTCCTGACGCCGTCAGCGAGCGGACAGCAGGATCTCGAGCACGGTGCCCACGCCCGCCACGACCAACGAGATCGACACAATGACCGCCAACACTTGCACCAGAGGCCGGTGCATCGGCTGCCAGTCGCCGACGTCGGCGAACTGGTCGAGCAGCGTGCCGTCAGCGTCCGCCCATGCCGGCTCCTTGGGCACGCCATCGTCGAGCGGTCGCGGTTCGCGGGTCGCGAGGTAGCCGACGAAGGGACCCAGGCCCTCGGGAAAGTGAGGCTGGGGCGGTCCAGGAACGTGGCCCTGCATCGACGACAACGTTACCGCTGGGCGTGCCGTCGGGAGTAGCGCACCGTCTACCCTCGAACTATGGACGAACCCCAGCAGATCGGCCTCACCGCCGCCCAGTCGGAGCCGCGCCTTCCCCACGACCCCAAACCGCCGCACGGCGCGCCCAATGTCATCGCCATCGTGCTCGACGACACCGGCTTCGGTCACCTCGGCGCCTTCGGCTCGGACATCGGGACGCCCCACCTCGACGACCTGGCCGGGGGTGGTGCACCCTTCAACCGCTTCCACGTGACCTCTTTGTGTTCGCCGACCAGGGCTTCCTTTTTTACCGGCCGGAACCACCATGCCGTCGGAATGGGCTTCCTGGCCGACATACCCCTGGGCTACCCGGGCTACAACGCGCGGCTGCCGAAGACGGCCGCCACGCTCCCCCGCCTCCTGCGGGACGCCGGCTACTCGACCATGGCGGTCGGCAAGTGGCACCTCACGCCACGCTGGCAGCGCTCCGCCGCGGGTCCCTTCGACACGTGGCCGCTCGGGCTCGGGTTCGAGCGCTACTACGGGTTTCTCCAGGGCGACACCAACCACTGGACGCCGAACCTCGTCTGCGACAACCACTACATTGAGCCGCCGCGTCGGCCCGAGGAGGGCTACCACCTGAGCGAAGACCTGGCCGATCAGGCCGTTCGCATGGTGCAGGACCAGCAGCAGGGAGCGCCCGGAAAGCCCTTCTTCCTGTATTTCGCTCTCGGCGCTATGCACGCCCCACACCACGTGGCACCCGAGTGGGTCGACCCGTATCGGGGTGTGTTCGACAAGGGGTGGGATGCGTGGCGTGACGAGCTGTTCGCCCGCCAGGTCGCCTCGGGCGTCGTGCCGGAGGGAACCGTGCTCACCGAGCGACCCGGGTGGGTCCAGGCCTGGGATGGCCTTTCAGGCGACGAGCGGCGCATGTTCGCGCGCCAACAGGAGGTCTTCGCCGGTTTCCTCACCCACACCGACGCCCAGATCGGCCGGCTCCTCTCCTCGCTCGAGGCACTCGGCGCGCTCGACAACACGCTTGTCATGATCTTCTCCGACAACGGCGCCAGCGCCGAGGGCGGTGTGGCCGGGAGCTCCAACGAGCACCGGTTCACCGCGCACGTCCGGGAGTCCATGGAGGACAACCTGGCCCACTTCGACGACTGGGGTGGGTTCAGCACCTACAACCACTACTCGTGGGCGTGGGCCTGGGCCGGCAACACGCCGCACAAGCTCTGGAAGCGCTACACCTGGCTGGGCGGAACCCGCACGCCGCTCATTGTGCACTGGCCCGGACGCATCGCCCAGCCCGGCACCGTGCGTGGGCAGTTCACCCATGCGATCGACCTCATGCCGACGATCATGGAAGCCGCCGGTCTGGAGATCCCGAGCGTCGTCGACGGCGTGGCTCAGCAGCCGGTGGACGGCGTGAGCCTCCTGGCCGCACTCGAAGACCCCCTCTCGCCCGAGCAGCACCACACCCAGTACTTCGAAATGATGGGCTCGCGCTCCATCTATCACGAGGGGTGGAAAGCGACGACCGACCACATCAGCACGGGCATCCTCGACGAGGAGGAGCTGGCCGTGGGGAGCCGGGACTTCGACGAGGACCGCTGGGAGCTCTTCGACCTGTCGGTGGACTTCTCCGAGTCGGACGACCGCTCTGAGGACGAGCCGGCGCGACTGCAGGAGCTGCGCGACCTGTGGGACACGGAGGCGCAGCGCAACCACGTGCTTCCCATATCCGATGGTCTCATCGACCGCTTCGGGGGCTTCATCCCTCCGGTCTGGCCGGCCGGGCCTT
>Ga0302198_10003729_pt1 | contig 15115 bp, 8 predicted proteins | sample II_Bog_N2_2_FD_193521 | JGI IMG/M metagenome (GOLD analysis project Ga0302198, IMG submission 193521) | Peat permafrost microbial communities from Stordalen Mire near Abisko, Sweden - II_Bog_N2_2 | ecosystem: Environmental > Terrestrial > Soil > Wetlands > Peat | place: Sweden: Abisko, Stordalen... | reverse complement strand
ACGCCCGCCTCCTTCACCGGTTCCGTGGTGACAAGATCGTCGGCAACGCTCATGTTCACGGTCGATTCGTTGAAGAACCACGCCCCCGCCGGAAAACGTCCGTCGTTCGAATCGCCCGCGGGAATGGTCGTGAGAAAGTCGGCCGCGGGAACGATGATCGTCCCTGGAACCTGGTGCGCAGCATCGTGGTGATGCAGCGTCAACTTCTGCTGCGCGTGCGGTTGAACAGCGACAAACGCTGCACTGAACGCCAAGACACAAGCAAGTCGGATCTTCATGGCCGCACTCCTTGGGAGAGTTCAAACTCCGGGGTAACGTCTACGGGAATGCCTTTCGTCGCATCCAGTGCCTGCGTCAGTGCAGGAGGCATTACATCGTACTTCGCAAACCACGCTTCAACTCCAGCGCGGTCGCCGCTCGCCTCGAACAGCAGCAGCTTCTCGTCCAATCCCGCAATGGCCGCCGGCATGGCTGCGTAATCGACGGTATAGCGTCCGTCGTCGCCCTGGTGCAGGGCACCATGTTCCAGCAGGTAGTTGAACTCCATCATCATTGCGCGCCCATGCGACTCGCCCGTACCGAAGCGCAGCGTCCGCAGAATCCCAGCGACGTACGATCCGTAAATCCCATCAAGGTCGCTCGCCGGCAGTAGCTTCTGATCTATTAGCCACTTCGCCAGGTAGATCCCGGTTACATCAGCTTTTGCCTCTTCCAGCCCGCTGTACGCCGGGCCAATCGCCTCATTGATGTCGATCTGCTTACCGCCAACATGCGCGTAGGCCGGTCCCAATCCATGCGAAATCTCATGCAGAATCACGCCCGTCAGATAGCCCTCGCCGCTCACGTCCTTCGCCTGCGCCGGAGTCAGCATCTTGCCGGCGATGGGCAGAATCACATTCTCGACGCGCAAATCCATGAAGTTTTTGAAGAAGATTTTCTTCGATCCCTTCTCCGCATGGATGCGCGCATCGTTCGGAAGATTGTCCGCGACCGCCTGGTAACCGTAGCGCAGATCGCCCGCACGCAGCGGCGCATCGGCCACCTCCATCGGCGTAGCGTGACCTTCCTTTGAAGGCTTGTCCTCGACTGGCACCGGCAGCGCCTGCTGCATCGCCGCCTCCTGCTGCTGATACATCGCCAGCTTCCGGCTCTCCGTATCGTTGCGGATCAGAATCGCAGCGCCATACGACGTCTTCACACCCAGCAGGCCGTCCAGGTACACCTCGTACGGTGCGAAGATCACGTCGACCTTCGGGTCCTTGAGATCGAGCCACGCAACATCGCTCGCATAGTAATCGTCCGAGAGTAGCGCATCGGCGCGCAGATTCAGATAATGCGCAAACGCCGCATCCGGGCTCAACTTCGCCGCCGCGCGCAGGTCCTCCGCCATCGGCTTGATCCACTCTGCGAAGGCCTCATGATACGGGTACGTATACAGCTTCGCCGGCACGCCGCTCACCACCGGCTGACTCAGCTTAGGGTCTAGGTCCAGGGGTGCCGAACGCACCACCGTCTGCGCGCTATAGATAGCCGCTTTCTCATCTGGATGCGCCACCACATACTGTTCGACGCCCGCACGCGTCAGCCCGAACGGATACAACTCCCTTCCCGGCACCATCGGCTCTTCGCCAATCACCGGAAAATTGTTATCGATCAGGTCCCACCGGCTCCCATTAATCGAGAACAGCTTCGCCAGCGCCGCGTTCTGCGTCGTGTGATACATCCAGTAGCCGCCCAGGTCGCTCTCGTGCCAGTACACCTGGTCCAGCAGGCGGCACGCATCGGCCAGCTTGGCCACCATCTGCTGCTCGCGCGGTGTCAACCCCGCCTTGTTGTACGGCACGCGCACCGTCTTCCAATAACTGCCGCGCTCAACCTCATTGTGTACAGGACGCCCGCCCGAGTTGCGCGGCGTACGGCTCTCTGCACGAACTGGCGCCTGACCGCCGCCCGGCCGCCCCTGTCGCAGACCAGGGTTTGCAGGAGGAGCTGACTCTGAGTCTGGAGCCTGCGCACAGGCCGGCAGCACGAGCGCAAAAGAGAGCAACCATCCAAGGGAACGGGAACGCACCACAAGTGACCTCGCTTTAATGCACACCACTATCTCACTTGAAATTGTTTCTGCGCAAGACCGGCCCACATCCTTATTGACTACGCTAGCCCAATCCTGCCTAGCGGGCGCTGTGTTACGGATTCCGCGTAGCAATAAACGTCACGTCGCCTAGCAGTCCCGACTCTGGCGGAGCCTGCGGCGACGGCCCAAAGCCCGCGCCACCACCACCGCCCGCTCGCACCGGAACCGAGGGTGTCGCAAGGATGTGCTTGTCCGCCGGCAGCAGGCGATCCCCAATCTGGCGATTCGTCCACTCGTTCGTAACCTCAATCTCCAGCTTGTTCACTCCCGGCTTCAGTGCGCCGCTCACGTCCACGCGGTACGGGGGAGCCCACACCAGCCCTACCGACTTCCCGTTTACCTTCACCTCGGCAATGTCGCGCACCTTGCCCAGATCGATCCAGACGTGCTGGCCCGGCCTCAACCACGAGAACGGCACCGTCACCGTTTTCGTATACGTCGCTGTTCCGGAGAAATACTTCACGCCCGCATCAGCACTGTCCGTCCAGGACGTCAGCTTCGCCATCTGCACACTCGCCGGCGCACCCCAGTTTGGCGGGAAGTTTAACGTCCACGGCCCACTCAGCGTCGTCAGCTTCGTCTCGACAGACATCGACGCAACGCGCACAGGCGCCGCCGCAGCATTGCGAAACACCACAAACACCGACTCCCGTTCCGCCAGATCCAACGGCACCACAGTAAACCCGGGCTGCGTCGTGTAGGCGGCCGGCTGAATCCCCGGCTGACGGTTGCCGCTTCGGTCTGCCATCCGCGCGCCGCTCACATATCCCACCGAATTGCGGGGGCTATCGTCGCTCACCGCGCCATCCATCGGCCGCCATACCGACACATCTTTCCCGCTCACCCGAAACCGAGCATCCAGATGCACCGGCCCATCCGCCTGGTTCGCCACAAAGTAGATATCGGCGTCCGCCGTATGCCGATGCACCCACGCTGGCGGATTGTCCAGCGCGCCGCTCGACGCGAAGTCCGGCGCGCTCTTAACCCGCGTCAATACCTCGTCCAGCGTGATACCCCAATACGTCATTCCCTTCCCGAACGCATGCTGGTTCAGCGTCACGCCGTCCATATCACCCCACAGGTCCGTCGCCGAGTCGCGTACCTGTGCGTCGGCCTCGCCACCGTGAGCCAGGCTCGGCGAACTCGTCGGCCGCGGGCCCACGATCGTCGCCCCCGCAGCCACCAACTCATGCAGCTTATGCGCCACTTCCGGCGTCATCTGGGTCGTCGGCGGCAACACTAGCACGCGATACGTCATCCCATCCGGCATCTCTTTGCTGCCCTCGATGTGGATTCGTCCATCCCCAGCAACGCTCGTGTGATTCAGCAATATATCCGTGTTGACGAAGTCGTAGTCGTATCCGCTCGGCAACGCAGGTTGCAGGCCCGAACCCCAGAACGGCATCGTCGAAGGCGCGCCTTCCGGCAGCAGATACGCCAGGTCGGCCACCGGGCTTCCCTGCTGCAGCATGTAGCTCACGCGCGCCACATAGGTCATAAACGGCTTCGCCATCTCGGCCCACGTAATGTTGCGATTGATGTGCGTCCCCACCATCGTGTTCCCTGGCTTCGTATCCAGCGGCTGCTCTGCCGACGTGTGGAACACCAGCCGATTCACACCTTGGGTAAACCAGTAGTCGGCAATCTTCTTCAGCGTATAGGGCGCTTCATATCCGCCGCCCGTATAGGTCTCCGTCGCCACCAGCGGCTTGCCGTACACATGCGCCGCCGAAGCCGCGCCCCGCACATCTACGTAGTACATCGACTCCGGATGCAGCGCCCGCACCCAGAACTCCGCCATCGGAATATCGATGTGGCTCTTGTTCAGCAGCGTATCCTCCGGAATCTCCAGCGCCACGCCCGAAGCCTCCGAGTATGCCTTCATCCCCAGCTTGTGCAGCTCGCTGTCCATCGTGCCGTAGAATTCCCCGGCATACAGGTCCGCGAGCGTCCGCCGAAAGTCCCACAGAAATCGGTCGCTCACATCGGCGTTCTCCACCACGCGCCCCGCCAGCACTGGCAGATACGGCGTCGGATCGTACCCCCGCCGCTTCTGGAACTCCGGAATCATATCGTCGGTCCAGTTCTGCATGCCCGCTTCCCAACTATCCATCGTCATGTACTGCACGGTCGAGCCGACTAGGTCACCGAGATGCGCCTTCATCGGGTCCATGTACCCGGCAAAATACTGCTGCACATATTTCGAACTCAACTTATCCACTTCGAGGCCGCTGCCCGCCGGAACAGACGGCCGATTCCGCGCCCCAGTCAGCGCATACCCCATCCGCAGAATCGTCCAATGCCCTTCCGGCACATCCCAGTGCAGCGTGCCATCCTTGTTCATCTTGTCGGTGATATTCACGATGTCGCCGCGCGAAATCTCCGCCGAACCCGGAGCTCCCGGCGTCGGCACCACGTCATACACATCCATCAGGCTGCCGAAGGCGCCCTTATCCTCCCAGCGATTCACGCGCGCATCTGAGTAGAGGATCGCCTCGCTCACGCCATAGCCTGGATTGCCACCGCCAAACGTCGGCGGCGCCTCTGCAGCCTGTCCATGAATCACCTCCGCTGGAGAAAGTCCCGCGCGGTCGAACTCAATCCGGAAAAACTTCGCCGTCACCGCAGGAAACCCAAACGTCCGGATCGACGCCCCGTGATATCCCTGCGGCCCCGGCATCGTATCGATCGTCTGCCACTTCGCGCCATCTTCGCTCGAAAGAATCCGTCCCACAGGAATCCTTCCCCGCGTTCCCAACGAAAGCGCCCGTGCCGTAAACGGCTTCTCAAATTCGTACTGCAGCCACGCCGGCCCACCATCCTTCGCAGCCGCGATCGTCACCGCCGAGTTCAGGCTGTCATCCATCAACGCCTTGCCGTCCACTGCTCCACCGCTACTCGTAACCCTGGGATGCAGCATCGCCATCGACATCGCTTCCGCCGGCGTGCGGTACGCAATCACTGCGCTGTCCATATAGAAGTGCGAGCCGGCCATTCCACCCGCTCCAGAATCCCGCACCGGCCCCTCATTCGAAGGCGGCTCCGCCAGCTTACCCGCGAAGGCCCTCCCACCCGCAACATCCGTCTCGCTCCAAACCAACCGCTTCATCGCCATCTGCTGCGTCACCCACGGTCCGCCCGCCTCGCTCCAACCCGCGCAACTGAAGATCGACATCTCCAGGTCGTTCTGTTTCGCGAGGTCAGCCGAATGCTTCACCGCGTGGTACCACTCCTCCGTCCCGAAGTTGATCTTCGGTTCCACCACCTGCCCATTGCCCGACGCAACATCCACCAACTGGAATCCGCCGATCCCCACCCGCTTCATCCACTCAATATCCTTCGTGATGCCTGTCTCCGTCACGTTCCCGTTCGTCCAATGCCACCAGGTCCGCGGCTTGGCCGAGTCCGGCGGCGTCAGAAACCCCTGCGCCAGGGCGTACTGCGCTCCCGCCTCCGGCGCCGGCCCCGCGGGCGCACTTTGGGCAACGGCCACACCAACGGCAATGACCGCCGCAGCAGCTGGAAGGGTCAACAGGGCAAGTTTGCTCGTGCGAGTCATCAGGGTCTCCGTTGCATTGCGGGAGCGAGGCGAAACCTACTGCTCCGGGTAAAACTGCGCTTTCAAAAACTGAACGTAGATGTCGTAATCCGTTGGGACCATGCCATGGCCGCCGTCATGCATGTAGTAGTTCAGGCCGTTGCTGAACAGCGGAACCTTCGCCGCCGGCCACACATCTGTTCCCAGATCCTGCTTGCCCAGCAACTTATAGACGGGCCCAGCCGCAACTGCCGCCAGGAACTCGCCCTTCGGATCAGACCAGTTGTCCGTACTCCCCGTCTGCAGCAACACCGGCCGCGGCGCAATCAGCGCCAGCAGCATATGCGAGTCAAACGGTGCAGGGTCAGGAAAGCCCCCATACTTCGCGTAATTCGCTGCGAACTGAAATGGGTACCTCGATGGCGCCGTAAGATGTGCAACCGTCTCCCCATAATCGCGATGGCTAAGCGCCGCGCCGCCTTCGCCACCGCAGCTCGCAATCACCGCCGCAAACCGCTGGTCATACGCACCCGCCCAGGCAACAGTCTTGCCTAGTCGCGAAACCCCTTGAATCGCAACCCGCTTCGCATCCACCTGCTTGTCCGCCTCAAAATAGTCCTCCACGCGGCTCATGCCCCATGCCCAAGCGGAGATCGATCCCCACGCATCCGGCGCGCGGTCATCCTCGCCCGTCTGCCCCGGCCTCATGTACTTCGCGCGAATCCCATTCGGAAAACCCGTCAGCGAGTCCGGATCCAATTCCGTGTAGTTGAACGAAGCCACGCCGATCCCTGCATCCAGCATGGCATCCACATTCACAGGCCCAAATACAAATCGGCCTGGAGCAGTTGGCGGAGCGTCCACAAGCTCATTCGTTTTCGGATCGCGTACCTTCTGCGGCGTAATGCCCGGGTCCGTTGCTACATTCTGATTTGCACCAAAGTTGATCGTGAAGTACATCGGCACCGGCCCCTTCGCATTCGCTGGGAGATATTCCAGCAAATGGATCACCGGCCAGCTTGGGTCTTTCGACAGGTGAATCGTCACCTGCTTGCGAATCGCTTTCCCGTTCAGGGCAGGCGTTCCCTTGTCCGTCACGTCGAAGCTCTCGTCGGCCGGCCGTCCGGGCATCACACCATACTGCTGCGTCTCGAAAATCTTCAGAATCTCCGCGCGCCGCTTCGGCCAGTCCTTCGCACTCCGCACCGCCTTGCCATCCGCCATCTTCAACGGATCGACCAGCGTATACGTCCCCACCTTGTCTTCGTCATAGTTCACCGGAATTCCAGCAACCATCGTCGCAGGCGCCGCAGGTGGAGTCGCAAGTCTGCCCAGGTCGGAGGCGCGACGCGTAGCCGGAGCCGTCTGCGGCGTCGCCGGAGCAGTCGGAGGCGCCGGAGGGGCCTGCCCCTGCAACCCAAGCGCAAAGATGCCAGGCAAGCAAAGTGCAATAACGGCCTTCGTATTCATGGGTTCGCTCCAGGCGAGCAAATGGAACGGTTTCAAAAAAGAAACGAATCGCAACTCGAAACACTAGTTTTGCGGGTATCGGTTGTCAAGACGCTCCGTCCCCAGCAAAAGACTCAGCCGCTTCTCGCACTTGCGGGGTCATCGCTTACCTGAGAGCATGGCTGGCATGACCGCCGTCCTTCATCGCCTCCACCTGCCCGCATTCGCACTCTCCGCCACCCTTGTCTTCTCTTTCTCCGCAGCCGCGCAGACCGCTCTATCTGCGCCTCTGGTTATCGACGCCTCCGCTCCCACGCCCGCGCCCAGCCCCGCAAACTACACCTACGTTGAAGCCGAGGCGAAATCCCCCGACGGCCACACCCTCGGCCTCAACTCCCAATACCTTACCCTCGACGGCAAGCCCTGGCTCCCCGTCATGGGCGAGATGCACTACACCCGCGTCCCCGAAGCCGACTGGGAAACCGAAATCCTCAAGATGAAGTCCGCCGGCGTCCAGATCGTCTCCACCTACCTCATCTGGATCCACCACGAAGAAGTCGAAGACCAATGGGATTGGTCCGGCAACAAGGATCTCCGCCACTTCGTCGAGCTCTGCGCCAAGCACGGTATGTATGTCGTCCCCCGCATCGGCCCCTGGTCGCACGCTGAAGTCCGCAACGGCGGCTTCCCTGACTGGCTCCTCGCCAAAACCTCTCAAACCCGTTCCAACGATCCCGTCTACCTCCAGGCCGTCGACCTCTACTACCAGCAAATCGCCGCACAGCTCAAAGGCTTGATGTGGAGCGAAGGCGGGCCCGTGATCGCCATTCAACTTGAGAATGAGTACCGCGGCCGTCCCCCAGATCGCGGTGCGCCTCACATTCTCAAGCTCAAAGAACTCGCCCGCAACGCCGGCCTGCGCGTCCCCTTCTACACCGTCACCGGCTGGGACGGCGCCTCCATCCCCGCCGGAGCCGTTCTGCCCGTCTATGGTGGTTATCCCGACGCACCCTGGGACGCATCGATCAACAAACTTCCGCCCTCCGAGGTCTACGCCTTCCGCTTCGGCAGCCGCGTTACCGGCGACATGGGAGCCATCGGCGCCGCGCTGACACCTACAGGCAACGCAGCCAACTTCACCACCGACACGCCCTTCATGACCGCCGAAATGGGAGGCGGCATGCAGGTCACCTACCACCGCCGTCCCATCGTCTCCGCAGACGACATCGCCGCCATGATGCCCGTCATGCTCGGCTCCGGCGTCAACCTCTACGGCAGCTACATGTTCCACGGCGGCGAGAATCCAGACGGCAAACTCACCACCCTGCAGGAATCCCTCGCCACCAAGTACGCCAACGACCTCCCGCAGAAAACCTACGACTTCGAAGCCCCCATCGGCGAGTTCGGCGACGAGCGCGAATCCCTTCTCAAACTCAAAGTCTGGAACTACTTCCTCAACGATTTCGGTTCTATCCTCGCCCCCATGCAGCCCCATGCGCCGCAAGTCCTCCCCAAGGGGCCACGCGACTTCGACACCCCGCGCATCGCCGCCCGCACCTCCGGTTCCAGCGGCTTTCTCTTCGTCAACAACCACGTCCGCGGCTCCGCCATGCCCGCCCGCGACAACTTCCAGGTCACCATCAAGCTCCTGCACGACAAATCTGTAACCCTCCCATCGAAGCCCATCACCCTCCCCGCCGACGCCTACTTCGTCTGGCCATTCAACATGAACCTTAGCGGCCTCCACCTCCGCTTCGCCACCGCCCAACCCCTCGCCATCCTCGGCACAAAAGAAGCCCCCGTCTACGCTTTCTTCGGCCAACCAGGCATTCCCCCGGAGGTCGTCATCGACGACACACCGGGTCTCAAACTCGACTCCAATACGGCCTCGCCGTTTGTAAGAGTAACTCGCCGCGAAGGAACGACAGTGCTGCACAAAACTGAATTCGCCGGAACTACTATTACGCGGTTCATTTTTCCGAACGGCAAGAAAGTGACAGTGATGCTCCTCGAGCAAATTAGCGCCGAGCACGGATGGAAGATGGCAAGCGGGAGCGAGTCTTACCTGCTTACAACACCACAACAAGTCTTCATTGACGGCAATATCGCAACGCTTCAGGATTTCGAAGACACTTCATTTATCTTCAACGTCCTGCCCGCCGCCCCGGAAGTCAAATCGCTCGACCCGAGCACGAATATCATTGGCTTGCCTGACGGTGGCTTCACAAGCATCTATTCGCCAAAACCGACATCGGCTTGGCAGGTGCTTACTCCAACGCGGCTCAAACCCGCCGACGCACCTGCCCCACTCCCCCCCGAATTCAAACCCTCAACCCGTCCCCGCGTAGTAGCCGCCGCACCCACCGACGCCGACTTCTCCCGCGCCGCCACCTACTCCATCCCCCTCCCCAAGTCCGCCCTCGCCGACACCCCCACCGAACAACACTTCCTCCGCATCACCTACACCGGCGACGTAGCCCGCCTCACCGTCAATGGCCATCTCCTCGACGACAACTTCGCCGACGGCCGCCCATTGCTAGTAGGCCTAACCCGCTTCATCCCGCAATTAACCAACAACCAGCTTCAACTTTCGATTTACCCATTACGCCCCAACCCACCCATCTTCTTCGAGCCCGGCCACGAACCCAAACCCGACACCCCCGCCGCCGTCCAATCCATCGAACTCCTAACCCAATACACCCTAAAGCTCAAGCTGGAACCCACCCCAACGAAGAAGCCCTGACACCCCGCCGCACCACTTCGCTGATCGCTGATAGCTGACACCTCATAGCTGATCTCTTAAAGACACAAGAGGACACGCATTCTCCGTGTCCTCTCCTTTACTCTGTGTCCTCTGTGATTCGCTTTTTCTAGTCTTCCTGTCGCAGCATGTGCCCGCTCCGCAAATAACGGCTGTGCCAACTCAAGCTCTCTGTTAACAGATGCGGAGTGTGTTTGGCAGCCGAAAGCCGACTCGCGCGGCTGAAGTAGTCCTTCAGCGCCCCACGGTAATCCGGGTGCGAGCAGTTCTCAATAATCAGCTTCGCCCGCTGCGTCGGCGAGAGCCCGCGCAGGTCCGCCAGCCCCTGCTCGGTCACCACCACGCTCACATCGTGCTCCGTGTGGTCCACATGCGACACCATCGGCACAATCGTTGAGATGGTCCCCTTCTGCGCCGTCGATGGAGCCATGAAGATCGACATAAACCCGTTACGCGCAAAGTCGCCCGAGCCGCCAATCCCGTTCATCATGCTCGATCCCATAATGTGCGTCGAGTTCACGTTGCCATAGATGTCCGCCTCGATCATCCCATTCATCGCAATTACACCCAGCCGCCGGATGATTCCCGGATTATTCGAAAGCTCCTGCGAACGCAACACAATCTTCTCGCGATAATCGCCGATCTGCGGCATCAACTCCGTCACCATATCCGGGCTCAACGAGAACGCCGTCGCCGAAGCGCTCAGCAGTTTGCCCGATTCCATCAACCTCACCAGTCCGTCCTGGATCACCTCGGTATACGCCGTCATCCCCTCAAACGGCCCTTCCAGAAGCCCGTACAGCATCGCATTCGCAATGTTCCCCACGCCCGACTGCAATGGCAGCAGTGACTGCGGAATCCGTCCCTTCTTCACTTCCCAGCCCAGAAACTCCAGGATGTGTCCCGCAATCCGTTTCGAAGTCTCATCCGGCGCTTTGAACGCCGTAGACCGGTCCGGCACATCCGTATGGACGACGCCGATCACCTTGTCGAGCGGAATCTTCAGGTACGGCGTACCAATCCGCTGGCTCGGCGAGGTCAGCGGAATCGGGTCGCGGAACGGTGGCAGCCCTAACCCGTAGTACACATCGTGCAGCCCCTCAATCTCCATCGGCTGCGAAGAGTTCACTTCCAGAATCACCTTGTCCGCGCAATCAATCCACGTCTGGTTGTTACCCAGCGATGTGCTCGGAATCACGCGCCCATCTTCCAGCACCGCCGTTACCTCAATGATTGCCAAATCCAGCTTGCCCAGAAACCCGTACTCCACCAGTTGCGCCACATGGCTCAGGTGGATATCGATGTACTGCATCTCGCCCGAGTTGATCAGCTTCCGCGTAATCGGGTCGGACTGGTAAGGCGTCCGCAGTTGCATCGCCCCGGACATCGCCAGAGCACCATCCAACTCCGGCCCGGTCGACGCCCCGGTAAATACATTCACCTTGAACTTCTCGCCCCGCAGATGCGCATCCGCAACCTTGCGCGCCAGCGCCATCGGCACCGCCTTCGGGTAGCCCGACCCGGTGAACCCGCTCATCCCAATCTGCGAACCGGGCTGGATCAGCGCCGCCGCTTCTTCCCCACTCATCACCCGCTGCGCCAACACCTTATTCAATACCCTGTTGCTCGCCGAACTGGAAGCCATTTCGAAACTCATTTCCGTGCCCAATAGGGCAACTTTGCACATAAGTAAACTTGTTGCAGCCGGACTCGCCTAGACGCACACGCGCCCATCGCGGTCGCATTCGCTATGCTGTGATCATAGTCACCAAGGAGTTTCGCGCTCAGTGCGCTCCGTCACCAACTCTCGAACGTCCATCAAATTACTATGTCGAAACAACCCTCGAGATCGGCAGTTCAAGATCGCGTCGTCATTCTGAGCAGCTCTTTGCTCAGAATCTCCGTCGTTCGCTCTTTTTGGCCAAATACATGACCTTCGACTGGACCCACGGCCCGCTCGCCCAAGGCCTCCGGCACTACAATGCTGGAGAATTCTTTGCCGCCCACGAAGCCTGGGAAACCCTCTGGCTCACTGCCCCGCAGCCCGAAAAGACCTTCCTGCAAGGCCTCATCCAGGTCACTGTCGCCTTCCACCACCTCCAGCGCTCGAACCCGCTCGGCGCCACCCGCCTCCTCACCGCCGCCCTCCGCAAACTCGAACCCCACTCCCCCACCTTCTGCGGCATCGACACCGCCCTCCTCTGCGACGACATCCGCGACCGCCTGCACACGCTCGACACCGATCCCGCCCACCAACCCACCCCGCCCCGCATCCATCCGCAGCGACTCACCCGCAATCCCCGAGCACCAGAAATAGTCTCCTAGTCCCAAGGTATTGATCCCGGCCTTGCGATCCGTTAGCTCGCCGCCGACTTGCAGCAGCGCGCTCTATTCTCCCTTCAGCTGCCCTCAAGTTGTCATTCTGGGCGCAGCGAAGAATCCCTACATTGCCCTTTGGCGACCAGAGATCGCCGCCATCTCAGCGTCGCTTCACTTCTTCGCCCAAGTCCCTACCATCGGCCACTGCGCGGCCAGCACCCGCTCGTCTTCGCGAGTCGCTACCATCCCCGCTACAACGCTCGCGATCTCTTCTGCGGTTACCACGCCCGTGCTCACCATCCTCGGCGAGGCCTCGATGAACGTCCATTCCCACAACTTCTTCTTAGGGCCATCAAAATACATCGGCGTCTCCATCCTCACGAATGGCGATTGAAAGCCCACTTCACGGAGCGCCAGAGGAAGTTGCAGACCGAAGTCATAATTCACGCCGATGGCGTCGCCCAGCGCATGACCAATCTCCACGCTGCGCTCATAGTGGCTGCATGCCGGGGACGTAGTAAGGCCGCTCAGATAAAGCTCGTGGCTTACCAGCACGCCTCCCGGTTTCAGCAGCCGGTGAAACTCCCGCAGCGCCTTCTCTGGCTGGTCGAGGTGGCACAGCAGCAGTCTTGCATGAACGATGTCGAAACTCTCGCCGGGGAATCCGGTGTCGTAGGCGCTCGCCTCAACAAAATCGATCGCCGGTAAATCGGACCCAGCCTTCCATGCGGCCCGCGCCGCATCAAGCTGCCCTGCGCTGATGTCCGCCGCCACGACCTTTCCGGTTGGCCCAACCTGAGCTGCCATCCAGCAGGAGACGGTGCCCACGCCACAGGCCATATCCAGGACGCGCATTCCCGGCTTAAGGCCAGCCTCCAGCAGCATCTGTCGCGTTGCCTGTCCATAGACCTCATCCACCAGATGCAGCCGCGCTGCCGCAGAATCCGACCCAGTGTCCAGAACGTAGGTATTCTCCGAAACGGCGCCATTACCTTTCATCGCACTCCTCCAGAATTGAATTCGTAGAGAGGAATATCAGCGTGGCCCGGGGGGAGAAGCTTAATCTATCACCAGGTAGCGGGATCGATATTGGATAGATTCCCTGCTGCTATACTTCTCCACATGATTTCTTTCTCCACAACCGCGGAGGCTGTGACCATGGCTATGCACATGTGTTGCCACCCCGTGAGTACGTGTGGGATCAGTCGAATGCGCTAGACGCGACCGACATCAGCTTCCAAACGGCTCAGGGTCCTCAAGGGACAATGAGCCGTTTCTCTTGTTACGATCATTTCCAACCGCTAAGAACAGACCGCAGAGGAGCACTACATGTCAGACCAAGCCGCCACACCCAAGCAGCAACTAGCCACACTGGCACTCCACGCCGGGCAGGTCGCCGACCCCACCACCAATTCGCTCGCCGTCCCCATCTACCAGACGACCTCCTACCAATTCAACGACTCCGACCACGCCGCCCGTCTCTTCGCCCTCCAGGAATTCGGCAATGTCTACACCCGCCTGATGAATCCAACCACCGACGTATTCGAGAAGCGCGTAGCCGCACTCGAAGGCGGAGTAGCCGCCCTCGCCACCGCCTCCGGCCAGGCCGCCGAAACCCTCACCATCCAGACCCTCGCCTCTGCCGGCGAAGAGATCGTCTCCACGACATCGCTCTATGGCGGAACCTACAACCTCTTCCACTACACCCTCCCTCGCCAGGGCATCACCGTGCGCTTCGCCGACGCAGACGACTTCGAAGGCATCCGCGCCGCCATTAACTCCAAAACCCGCGCCCTCTACACCGAAACCCTCGGCAACCCCAAACTCGATATCGCTGACATTGAGAAACTGGCCGCCATTGCCCACGAAAACGGCCTCCCACTGGTCATCGACAACACCTCCGCCTCGCCACTCCTCGTCCGCCCAATCGAGTGGGGCGCCGACATCGTCCTCAACTCCGCAACCAAATTCATCGGAGGCCACGGCACCACCATCGGCGGAGTCATCGTAGACGCCGGCAAGTTCGACTGGAAAGCCTCCGGCCGTTTCCCCACCTTCGTCAACCCCGATCCCTCCTACCACGGCATGTCCTACACCGAAGCCTTCGGCCCCATCGCCTTCATCCTCAAAGCTCGCGTCGAAGGCCTCCGCGACACCGGCGGCGCAATCTCCCCCTTCAGCTCTTTCCTCCTCCTCCAGGGCCTCGAAACCCTGCACCTCCGCATGGAGCGCCACTCGCAGAACGCCCTCGCCGTCGCCACCCACCTCGAATCCCATCCCGGCGTCGAGTGGGTCAACTATCCCGGCCTCAAGTCCAGCAAGTACTATGCCCGCGCCCAGAAGTACATGCCGACCGGCCAGAGCGCGCTCGTCACCTTCGGCATCAAGGGAGGCTTCGAGGCCGGCAAGAAGCTCATCAACTCCGTCAAACTCTTCTCCCACGTCGCCAACATCGGAGACTCCAAGTCGCTCATCATCCACCCGGCCTCCACCACCCACGCGCAACTCACCGTCGCCGAACAGGCCGACACCGGCGTCACCCCTGAACTCGTCCGCCTCTCCATAGGCACCGAGGACATCCGGGACATCCTGGCCGACCTAGACCAAGCCATCCTCGCCGCCAACTAAGCAGTCATCCCATTGGCCAGCACGTAATCCAACTTGCGACCAAGGGGAGCATCCACGCGAAGGCGTTCACACGCTCTTACCGGTTCTCGCAGTCCTCCCGTTGGTCGGCACATAAATCTAATTTGCGACCAGCGGGAGCACCAAGCGAAGCAGAAAAAGCGCGTGTGAACGCCCGCCCCACGCGCAGTGGGCCCGTCCGGCAGGACAAGGCAGTAGAATCAACCGAGCCCAATGACCGAAGAAGATCCAATCCCAATCCCCACCCCTGCCTTCGAGGGAGACTTCG
>Ga0302198_10003714_pt1 | contig 15148 bp, 15 predicted proteins | sample II_Bog_N2_2_FD_193521 | JGI IMG/M metagenome (GOLD analysis project Ga0302198, IMG submission 193521) | Peat permafrost microbial communities from Stordalen Mire near Abisko, Sweden - II_Bog_N2_2 | ecosystem: Environmental > Terrestrial > Soil > Wetlands > Peat | place: Sweden: Abisko... | reverse complement strand
CATCCTCCAAGCATCCGGGTATGCGGGAAAGGAAGGAGAGAACGATGCCTCCCGCTGTGGAAGGAAACTGCCACTGATCTCCGAGCGTGGTTGGCTGTCCGTGGTTCCACCCGCACTTCCGAGCTATTTGTAAATGCTGCTGGAGATCCTATGACTCGATCTGGGTTTGAATATGTACTGGAAAAGCACGTCCAGATTGCAGCGGAGAAGCTCCCAGACCTCAAGGGACGCTCTGTTTCACCTCATCAGCTCCGACACAGTTGCGCAGTGATTATGCTTCAGGCCACTCGCGATATTCGAAAGGTTGCTCTCTGGCTCGGGCATAGCGACATGCGCACAACTGAGATATATCTCCGCGTCGATGCGACCGAAAAACTCGAAGCAATGGAGGTTGTCCTGCCGCCAAGCTTGCGTCGTGGGCGATTCAAAGCTCCTGACGCCCTGATCGCCTCACTTCAAGGGATACCGTAGACTCCTTCTGAATCGAACGGCGATAATATCGACCATGCTACGGGTTCACCGCCCGCAGCATGAGATTATGCGGAGCGATTCGCCGTCAAAGCAGCTTGTCCATGCTGTGTTTCTTCTCCAGCTCTGCATAATCTCGCGCTCCGCATAATGCGCATTAGAGCGAGTTATGGGTCAATCGGCCCCTCAGAGATTTGGAGATTTGGAGACTTGGAGACCGGTAATGCAAAGATCATGGCCGCCAGAATTCTTGGTGGCGGCGGACCTCGTTCGATCCATTGATACCCGGACGCGGAATCCAGATTTGCCGACTGTAGCGAGCACTCCGACTCAAGCCACCGGCGAAGCAGAAAGCCGTACGCCGAGAGCGTGCATCACTTTGAGCGTCGTTCCCAACTCTGGATTCCCTTGGTCGCTAAGCGCTCGGTAGTGCGCCTCGCGCGCAATTCCTGTATCGCGGGCGAGTTGCGCCATTCCGCCCCGCGTGCGCGCCACCACCCCCAAGCGCCTTGGCGAATCAGCGCGGATCGTCGCTTTCCAGTGCCTCGGTCAGGTACGCCGAAATGGTCTCTTCATCGGTAACAAACTCGGCCGCATCGTAGGGCATGGTTTCGATTCCCATATCTCACCCCACTTCTGTCAACAGGCGGGCAAGTGCCCTTGCCTGCTGGATGTCGTTCGTCTCACGCGAATGGCCGCGCCAGCCTACAACTTGGCTCTATAGCCGAGAGTCACTCCCAATGGACCCAGCAGATTGGGAGGTTTCGGCACCTTCCTCGACACGAACGGCTTCCGGTCCAGGTTATACCTAAACTTCAAGCGTACTTCGAGATAAGGTCCCTTGAACTCCGCAGGCAGCGGCGGATAGACGGCAGTCGCAATCGCGCCCCAGGCCGCGCGGTCCAGGGCTGGGTCGCCGGATCGACCCTCGAGCACCATGCCCCCATCCACTAGGTGTCCATTGGGCAGAATCTTGAAGCAAATCGCCACTTCTCCCGTCTTGAAAACTGGCGCTTCGACCTCTTTTGGCATCAAAGGTTTCCAACTGGATTGAGTGATCTGATAGATGCGCTGGAGATATGGATTGAAGTTCACACCTTGAGTGTCGGTGAGGATGCCCTCTTTTTCCGCACTCGTCTCGGACTTCGCTGCGCAGGGCTTGCCCTGATCGGACGCGACCGGTGCGGTTTGCGCATGACTGGAAAGGGGGGCCAACAGAACGGCACAAGCAAAGATCACCGCGGGAATACGCACTGAAAACGCCTTTCACTTGAGCTTGAGTTGTCTCGACAGGTAACTTAACAGGATCAGGGCGCACGGAAAGCCCTTCTCGCCTTTCGCCTTCCGAGCAGAGGTATAAAGCTTACTTGCTCATTTTAGTAGACAAAGAGGAAACGCAATTCAAGGTACTGACCGTGAAACTCCTTGGGCAGAGGCGGAAAATTCGATCCGGTCAAAGCGCCCCAAGCCGCACGATCAAGAGCGACGTCGCCCGAACTACCCTCAAGCATCATACTGCCGTCCATTAGACGGCCACTGGGGAGAATTTTAAAGCGAATGAGTACCTGGCCCCGCTTGTTGATTGGGGGATTCACCTCATCGGGAGCTAATGGATCCCAAGTCCGTTCCGTTTCAATGACGATGTGGCGGATGTAGGGGTCGAAGTCCACGCCCTGCGTATCGGACAAAATCTGCGCTCCACCCATGTTCGAGTCGGGATGAAGGCGCATGACGTCTGGGAGAGGCACGCTGCCCGGCGATCCTGGGTTGCGCGCGGCCCCCTTCATGGCATCACGCAACTGGTCTGCGGGGTTTTGCGAGCCCATGGCAAAATTCGGGCGCGCAGGAACGGCCGCCGGACGCGGTGCCTCCACCTGGCTTTGCGGGTTGGGCGGAATGGGCTGCGAAGGCTGGGGAGGAACGGGCGCCGGCACAGGAGGCTCCGCGGCCGGCTCCGGCGCGGGCGGCGGCGCGACCCGCTTCATCGCTTCCAGCGTTTGCTTGTCGATCAAGGGATGCTGCAAGGGAACGGGCTTGACGGCGACCTTGGGCGGCGACTGCCACGGCGTATCGAGGTAGGTAAAATCCTTGTGCTGCTTGATCGCTTGACTCGAATCTACCATCGACGGCACCTTGAAGATGTATTTGGGAATCAACATGATCGCGGTGAGCACCGCCAGATGGATCAGAATGGCCAGCCAGATGCCTTCGCGCAGCCGCGCCCAGCGCCGCTCGTCCTCGAGCTCGCTAATCATCTGCAGCAGTTCGTGGGTGTCGTAGTCTACCCAGCGCGAACCACGAACCACGGGAGAGACGGACTCCGGCTCGCTCGGGCTCTCGTTCAGATCCGGCGTGCCCGACACTGGATTACCAGGATCAGTCGTCGTTTCCGTCGGCCCTTTAGGCTCGTCTACCTTGGTTGGCGCTTGGTCGGTGGGCATTCGTTCCTGCGCAGCCTCTCCGGGCGCACAATGCGCCCCGCCGCTCTCTTCCTATCTATTCTCTCATTTTGCGTAAATCCCTGCCCATCGCCACGGCTCGTACAATGGTTCCTGACTGTAAGACGGATTTGCGGGTGGAAGGGGACCCTGCTTGAAGCGGTTTTTTGCTGGTTTGACGGCCAAATGGAAGCTAGTGGCGCTGTTTCTGGCCAGGTTCGGCGTTTTCGGCGTGGGCGCGGCCGCCTTGCTGGACTCGTCCACCATTCCCATTCCCATGGACGCGCTGCTGGCCGTCTATGTCTGGAATGACAAGGGCCACTTCTGGCTCTATTGCCTGCTGGCCGCTGCGGGCTCGGCAGTGGGAGGCCTGCTGCCCTACGGACTGGGCCGGGCCGGCGGCGAACTTTTCCTGCTCAAGCACGTGAACCGCAATCACTACGAGCGCATACGCGCCCGCTTCGAGCGCCAGGAGTTTTTGGCCATGATGATCCCATCCATGCTGCCCCCGCCCACGCCCTGGAAGGCCTTCGTCTTTGCCGCGGGCGTCTTTGAGATGCGCATCGTACCATTCATGCTCTCTGTCTTCTGCGGAAGAATGGTTCGCTGGCTGGTGCTCTCACTCCTAGTGCTCAAGCTGGGTCCAGGCGCTGTCGATCTGGTGGCGCACCATGGATTGGCTCTGCTGGCCGTCGTCATCGGTCTGGCTGTGGCGGGCTTTGCCTGGTGGTGGATGCGCAAGAAGCGCGCCGGGAAACTGGCAAACTTCTGATCCAGGACAAAGAAGGCAACTCTTCAAGGCTTGGACAGGACAACGGAGGGCGTCTTCCCCCAAGATCGCTTTTCAAGCTGTCAATGCGGCAGAGCTGAGCGCGGCTTCAGCCCATACTACGGCATCGACATAACATTGCAGGATCTTCTCCGGATTGAAGCAGTTGCACCGGAAGAGTTCATCGCAGCCAATCCAGTCTCCGCATTCGTGACACTCGAGCCACCGAAGCAGGCTTCTCTCCTGGTTGGCCTTCCCCATCAGCGCAAGGCGAACCTCTTCGCGCAGAGGCAAGGACGGGGCCAGGTCTTCCATCGATATGCGCAGCATCGCCGGAAACATGCTCAACAGCCCAACCAGGAACTGCTCGGCAGGCTCCAGCTTGCAGCAACGCGCGGCCAGTTCGCAGAACCTGGCGCGCACAAAGGCTACGCGCAGAATCTCGGCCGTCTGACCGCTGTTGAGCTCACTGGCTATCGCCACCGAGGCAATGCGGCGAAAGGTCTCTTCTCCCACCACAATCAGAGCCAGCTCGATAGAGTCAACCTCCTGGCGGAGCGCATAGATCGGCGAATTCACCACCCGCAACAGCCGATGGGTAAGCGACGGCTCGCGCTTGACCAGTTCACCCAACTGCGCCAGGTCGAAAGTCTCCTGCCGCATCATCTTCAGAAGCTGAATCTGGGAGAGGTGGTTGGCGGGAATCTTTCGGTTCTTCATCAGTTCCGGGCGGCAGAAGTAGTAACCCTGAAAGAGCGAAAAGCCTTCCTTGCAGGCCTGCTTGAAATCTTCCTGGGTCTCCACCTTCTCCGCAATCAGGCAGACTGGAAGGCCATGCAGCCGCTTCAGCAGGTCCTGGCGCTCGGCCGAATCGCTCTTGATGAAGTCGACCTTGATGTAATCGGCCAGCTTGACGAGCGGCTCCCACTCCGCCTTCCATACGAAGTCATCCAGCGCAATCCGAAAGCCCATGGCCTTCAGCTCGCGGCAAGCTTCGATCAGGGCGGGAGTGGGTTCGAGATCCTCCAGCAGTTCCAGCACCGTGATGCTGGGCGGCAGAATCTGCACCAACTGCCTGGTCAAGGACTCCGCGGTGCAATTGACAAAGGCCGGCAAACTGCCTGTGAGCCTTTCCAGCCCGAAGATCACCGCATTATCGATCATCGAACGAGTGGCCTGGTTGCCATCGCCGCGAAAGGCCGTCTCAGGCCCCATGCGGAAGAGCAACTCGTAACCGTACAACCTGCTTCGCTTGTCGAGAATCGGTTGCCTTGCAAGATAACGAATGCTGTCCATCGGCTCCGCAGTGGCGGCCATGCTTGATTCCGCCATTAGGCTTTGCATAGCCGAAGATCCCTTCTCGTGACCCCTATCGGCATTTTTCCTGGAAATGTGATGGAATGGCGGTGAGGCCGACAGTACTTTTGGCTCGGTCGCCGCAGGGGAGAGTTTCCGGGCAAATGGCTCTGCACCGAAGAGATGGCGTACAGCGCTCGGGACGAGGTTCGCAGCTACTTCTTGGCCGGCGCAGCCTGCATCTGGGCAGCGCTCATCCGCCGCACCAGCACCGGAAGGCCAAACGCCAGTCCTGCAACCAGAGTCGTCGACAGCAGATCGTTGCGATAGAAGGGCACCCCAGCGGCAAGACATGCGCCCAGGCCGCCCAGCGTCCGTGGATACGGATAAGCAAGGCCGCTCACCCACGCCGCATAGTTTGACACCAGGAAGAACGAGGTTGGTCCGAGCAGCGCACCCGCCGCCACGCGGACTGCGGTTGTCTTGGCATGCAGCAGAATCAGGCCCAGCGCCATCGCCATCCCATACCAAACCCATGTGGCTGCATAGTCTTGCAAGCGGAAGGGGTAGTGATAGCTGTAGACGGTGAGGAAGTAGTCGGTAGCCATCAGAGCCGCCAGCGGAACCAGCATCTCCCGCCACGGCCGCCGCGCGCCGAAGTAAAGCAGGGCGCCACCCACCGCGGTGAAGTTCAGCCACCCAGGGTGGGGCAGCAGACGGGTCAAAACGGCAACGACCAGCAAAAGATAAGCAGGCATGGACACCTCGGATTGCAGGATTCTGACGACTCCCAAGGGGAAGAAGGCAGTCGGGCAGCGCAACGGCGCTCTTCTCATTCTGCGGGTCAGTCGCGACCGGGTCAACCTAAATCTGTTCACGGGATCAACAACTCTTTCCAGCGAGTCAGTCCGGCTCTATCGCTGCACCCGGCCGTTCATCGCTTCGCCGGCATCGTCACGGCCATCCACGATGTAAACCCAGCCGCTCAAAGGCGGCGAGTTGGAGGTTCCGCCCACACTGCCGCGCAGTCCAAAAATAGAGTACCCAAAGCGCAGATCGTCGAACTCGACGGTCGTCCATTGGCGGCCCGGTGGCAGTTGAGGCGGATCGAGGCCCTGCACCATGCCCGGAATGGGCACGGGCCCCAGGTCGCGCACCACGGACCACGTGCCCCAATCCAGATAGACCTGTCCCAGCAGAGTGCGCTTCGCAGCCTCAGTGGCCGCGGTTGCCGGCGGCTTGAAGATCATATCCTGCGATGGGTCGCTCACGATCTCGCCGGTGCGCGTGTCGATCTCGGCGGTCTGGTAATACCCGTCCGTCTCAAGAATCGCGTGCCAGCGGAACGGGTCGATAGGATAGGGCTCCAGCGCCATGCGTTCTACCGGAGCCGTGGCAACCTGCGTGTTCTCCACCAGCATTCGCGCCCGCCCCTGCTCTGCCCAGCGCCAGCCCCATACCAGGACGATCCCGGTGAGCGCAAAGATCGCCCATCCCCGTCCGCGAAAGGCCGGCCGTCGCGCGCCAATCTCGCCGCCCACCAGCCCCAGCAGCGCCGGAATCACCAGCGCCGACAGCAGAAGCGCCCAAAGTACCGGCTCGGCGATAAAAACGATACTGCCCGCATACCAGCGCGGATTGAAAGGGTAAAAGGGCCGCAGACCGTAGTTGTTCGTCCAGTCCAGCAGCAGGTGGCTCAGGGCCGAGAGCAATGCCGTCAGATAAAGCCAGCCCCAGTGGACCGATTGCCGCGGCACCGGGGGCGCATTTGAGTTTTGGATGAGAAGACTGGCTCTTCGCCTCCGCCGTGCCGTCACCCAGCGGTCAAAGAGCCACACCACCCCAACCCCCGCAGCCGCCACCACCGGCACGGCGATGAAGGTGTGCGTGATGCCGCGATGGTGCTTCAGCTCTTCTACTGGTCCACCAAGCCCCCAAAGCACGTCGATGTCGGCGGCCTCGGCGGTGAGCACGGCAACCAGTGTTGCGTAAGCCGTCTTGCGGTTTAGCCCCGCGCGGCCAATGCAAGCTCCGGTCAGAAAGTGTGTGATAGGTTCCATCGCGCTCTGCCAACCATACTACCCTGCACGACCTTGCCCTCGGGCCTCCTATAATTCTCCCCATGGGCGAACGAACGAACCCTGACTCATCTCCTGCGCAGCGCGCCGAGCAATTGCGTGCCGAGCTGCGCCGCCACGAGCACTTGTATTACGTTCTCGACGCGCCGGAGATCAGCGACGCCGAGTACGACGCGCAGATGAATGAACTCAAGGCCATCGAGGCCGCGCACCCTGAATTGCTCACGCCCGATTCGCCAACACAGCGCGTAGGCGGTAAGCCCGCCGAGGGCTTTCGCAAGGTAGCGCATTCGCGGCCGATGCTCTCGCTGGACAATGCCTATTCGGAAAAGGACTTGGCCGATTGGAACAGTCGCGTTTGCGGCTTGGCTGGGCAGCCGGATGTCCCGTATTTTGCCGAGTACAAGATGGATGGGCTGAGCGTGGCGCTGCGCTACGAACTCGATGAAAATAGTGGCGATTCTCGGCTAACTACCGCTATTACGCGTGGCGACGGTCAGATCGGCGAGGATGTGACATCGAATATTCGCACCGTCAAGAGTGTTCCCCTAACCATTTCCGCTACCCAACGCAAAACAGCAAATACGCCGCCAGAGTTCGAAGTGCGCGGCGAAGTGGTAATGCAAAAAAACGCCTTTGCACGCCTTAACGAAGAGCGCGAGCAGCAGGGGCTTGCGCTGGCTGTCAATCCTCGAAATGCCGCTGCTGGAGTATTGCGTACTCTCGACCCAGTGATCGTCAACAAACGCCGACTGTTTTTTTACGCGTACTATCTGATCGATGGCGGAGAGTATTCACTTTCAAGTGAGAGTGCCACTCTTAAAGCACTTGTGGCGCTTGGCTTTCGGACTGTTTTAGGAAGACCGGTTATTATTCCAACCCAGCAGCCGTATTTTCCTCCAACAGTCGAAATGATGATGAATTTCATCAACTTCGCTGAAACCCAGCGCGACGGTCTGAACTTCGAGATCGACGGAGCGGTTTTCAAAGTCGACTCGCGCCAGATTCAACATAGGCTAGGCTATACCGGCCGCGCGCCGCGCTGGGCCATCGCCTACAAGTTCACCGCCCGCTCGGGCATCACGCAGGTCAACGCCATCACGGTGCAGGTGGGCCGCACCGGCAAGCTGACCCCGGTAGCCGAGCTGACTCCGATCTTCATCGGCGGCACAACGGTGAGCCGCGCCACGCTGCACAATGCCGACTTCATTGAGCGGCTGGGCCTCAAGCTCGGTGACTGGGTCAAGGTCGAGCGCGGCGGCGACGTCATCCCCAAGGTTGTCGAGGTCATCGAAGACGCCGACCATACACGCGGGGGGCAGCCTTTCGTTTTTCCGTCTTTGTGTCCCGAATGCCAGAGCGCCGTCGTTCGCGCCGAAGGCGAGGTGGACTTTCGCTGCGTGAATGCGGACTGCCCGGCCAAGTTGCGCGAGAGCCTGCTCCACTTTGCCTCGCGTACCGTGATGAACATCGAGGGCCTGGGCGAAGCCGTGGTGCAGCAGTTGCTCGACCGGAAGCTGGTCAAGAGCGTGGCCGATCTCTACAGCCTGAAGAAGGAAGACCTGGTCGCGCTCGACCGCTTTGCGGATAAGTCCGCCGAGTCGCTGCTCGAAGAGATCGACCAATCAAAGAAGGCCGGGCTGGCTCGCGTGCTGATGGGCCTCGGCATTCGATTCGTCGGCGAGCGCACCGCCGTATTGCTGGCAGAAGAGTTCGGCTCGATCGAAGCGCTGCAAGCGGCCAGCGCCGAAGGGTTGGAGCGCGTAGAAGAGGTAGGCCCGCGCATCTCGCAGGCAATCCTTGAGTTTTTTGCGGATATTGAGAACCGCGATCTTGTGAAGCGCCTCGCAGACGCCGGAGTCAACATGACGGCTGAGAAGCGGTTGCGCTCGGCGCAGTTGGCGGGGCTGACCTTTGTGCTCACCGGCACGCTGCCCACTCTCACGCGCGACGAGGCCAAGGCGAAGATTGAGGCGGCGGGCGGAAAGACCGCCGGCTCTGTCAGCAAGAAGACCAGTTACGTCGTTGCAGGCGAGGAAGCCGGCTCCAAGCTCGACAAGGCCCGTGAGCTCAAGGTCCCGGTGCTGGATGAGGCGGGATTGCTGGCATTGCTCGAAGCCTCGCCCGGCCCCGATTAAGCCGCATTGCACCTTTGGGAATTGGAGCTCCGCCCTAACTGAAGCGCCGGCGGGCCATGCCCGGATGGCGTTCTCCGGATCGCAATTCGCGTTCGCGCTCGCGCTCCCAGGCCTCGGCGCGCCAGTTGCGCGAGGCGTAGCGGGGCGGCTCGGCGACCGGGGGCACGGGCTCCTCGGCGCGTGGCCTTGCCGGCACAACAATCAATTCCATGGGCCCCCGGAGCGGGATTCGAGCCGGAACGACTGGCGCAAGCGCTTCAATCGGCCTGGCAGGCACGACCGGCTTAGGCGCCGTGATCAGCCGCACCGAAGACTCGATCTCACTGAAGGCCGCGGGTGAGGTGAGGCTCGTGTCGGCGCGCACGGCCTGCTGGATGACCCTGTTCTGGGCGACCCCGTTCTGGCCGACCTCGTTTTGGGGGACCTCGTTTTGGGGGACCTCGTCTTGAGCATCGTCCGCGGTTTGCGAGGTTCGCGCTTTCACGGCTTTGGCCATGAAGTCGTCCAGCAGCTTGTGCAGGCAGGTTTGCCCGCAGAGATGCTTCGAGCCTGGGCGCAGCCGGTTGCGCGAACTCCACCCGCTCACCCGCAGCTCTCCTCCCTGGTCGTAGGCCACAAACCAGTGGTTCGTCTGCTTCTTCTCTGTTCCGCAGATGTCGCACGATATCGCCTGCCGGATCACCCTGTTTCCCCCTGTCCGCACAGTCTTTCCGCGGCCTGGCCGATTCCCGTTTTACGCTTGGACCAACATCGGCAAAGAACCTCGAACGGCCGCAAGCCCCACGGCCGAATCCATCGAAGTGCTTTCAGAATCGCCTTCCTTTGTTTCATCGCGCATCCGGGGAATTCAGTGAGAGCTGACCGGAAACAATCCAGGACTGGAGCAATTGCGAACAGTTGGGATGCGGAATTGTCCTGAAACGGAACGCACAGGCAAAATCAACCCGCAACCTGTTTGACCGCGTTCTTCAAGGCAAAAAGAAGCCCCGCTCAAGAGGGACTTGAACGGGGGCTTCTTCATCGCGGCAACGCTCTTTTATCGGCGAGCTTGTATTGTTTTGGGGGAACCGCCGTCCTTCTTGGCGGCGCGTCTTTCGGCAATCGCGTGCATCTCTTTGCCGATGTAGGACTGGTTGATGCCGAACTGGATAGCCAGGTTGATCAGGTTGCCGGTACCCCAGTAGAGCGAGAGTCCCGAGGCGTAGCTCCACAACATGAAGCCGAAGATGGCGGGCATCATGATGGCCATCATCCGCTGCTGGGATTTGTCCATCTGTGGCGAGGGCGTAATGTACTGGGTGAGAAACATGCTGATGATGATGAAGATGGGCAGGATGTGAATTGGGTCGGGCGCCGAGAGATCGCTGAGCCAGAACCAGTGGGCCTGACGCAGCTCGACCGTGTTCTGCAGCACGCGAAAGTAGGCGAAGAACAGCGGCATCTGAATGAAGATCGGCAGGCATCCGCCGACCATGTTGATGCCCTCGGACTTATGCAGGTCCATGATCTCGGCGTTCATCTCGGTGCGCTTCGGGTCGTTCATCTTGAGATGCGCATAGCGCTTCTTGATGGCCTCGACCTTGGGCTGGATGCGCATCGTCTTCAAGGATGTCTTCATCATCATGAAGCGCGTGGGCAGCATCAACAAGTTGAAGATCACGGTGATGATAATGATGGCCCAGCCCCAGTTGTTGACGCCGTGCTCCACCAGAAAGCGCAATGCAAGGTAGAGGGGCTTGGCGATGATGGTGAGCCAGCCGAACTGGATCAGGGGCTCGAGCGATTGGCCGTTGGGCTTGCCGTCCGGGCCAATGGCATGAATCGAGGCCAGCACGTCCATCGCCTTGGGTCCGGCATAGAGGCGCAGGCGTGTGGCGCCGCTGGTGTCGCCCAAAGCCAGGCCGAGCAAGTGAGCCGGCTTCTTCTCACTGGTGGGGTCGCTCAGGTTGCCGGGCAGTTCGACGGTGTTATGCAGCGTGACTACGGTCGTCCGGTCGGGAGCGTCCGGCAGGAATGCCGATACGAAGTAAAGGTCGGTAATGGCCGCGTAGGAGTAAGGCAGGTCGAGGGTGGCGTCATTGCTTACCTTCGTGACGGCCTCCGAGTCCTGCTTGCCATTGAGCGACCAGGCGAACTGCGACGAGGCGGAGGTGCGCACCGGGGAACGGGTTGAGGACGAGGGGAGGAACTCCTCCATGTCGCCCAGGCCGGCCGGCCACTCGACCAGCGCCCGCACCGGCGCGCCGTTGCGCTTGACCGCAGCCTCAATCGTGACTACGAAGCTCGAGTCGAAGCGGAAGGTCTTCACCACATCCAGCCCGCCCATGGCGTAGTGGAAGGTGAGGGCATTGGTCTGGGGAATGTAAGCATGGCCAGTCGCCGAGGGCTGCACGCCCGAGGCCGTGACCTGATAGAGCGCCTGATTGATCTGGCTGGTGAGGGCCGGCTCATAGGTGAACAGCGAAAGAGGGTAGCCGAAGGCTTGAGCGGCCTGCGGCTGAACCATATCCAGCGGCTTGCCCGCGGTGTCGAAATATCTCTTGAGAATCCAGCTCTTCACCTGCGCGCCGCGATTGGTGAAGACGATCTTGTACTGTTCGCTTTCGATCGTGGTCAGGGTTTCTGCCGGTGCAGAAACGCTGGGCGAGACAGCGCTAACCGGTGCGGAGGCCGTCTCCGGCAGGGCGGCTGCGGCTGCCGGAGTACTCGGCTGCGGCTGGTTTGGCGGCTGGCTCTGGCTCTGCGCGGCGGGCGGGGGCGTAGGTGACTGCTTGGGCCTGAAGTAGTCGAAACCGAAGACTACGATGAGCACCAGCAGCATGACAGCCATCATGCCGCGCATGTCGCCGCCGCTGCCGCCGCTGTCGCCACCCGGCGATTGAAGATTGGGATTGCGAATTTCTGCCAATGGATACGTCCTATTCGTTCAGGGGCGCTAGATTAGGCCGCCGCACTTTCTATGGTAATTGCTCGTGGTGGAGATGATGTGAATTCGCGGCCGGCGGCACAGGATCAAGGCCGCCGCGGACGAAGGGATTGCAGCGCAAGAGTCTCCAGAGGGCCAGCGCCGAGCCGCGCAAAGGCCCGTGATTCGCGATGGCGATCGAAGCGTACTCAGAACATGTGGGCAGATAGCGGCAGCCGCCGCGCTGAAGCGAATGGATTGGCGGGGAGATCCAGCGGCGATAGAAAGCGAGCAGGAAAAGCAACAATCGTGTCATAGGCCGGGCTCGGCTTTGGCGGAGAGTGTGGCTGCTTTCGGAGCCATACGGGCGGCCTCAGTCCTTGCCTGCTGAAGGATACGTACAATCTCCGCCTCAAGTTTCGCAAATTCCAAGGTGAGCACGATGCGGCGAGGATGGAGGATCAGGTCGCAGCCGTACGGCAGCTGGTCAACGTGACGGCGTAAAGCCTCTCTCATGCGCCGCTTGATGCGGTTGCGCTCATGAGCCTTGCCGATCACATTGCCGACGGTAAGGCCGACGCGGGAACCAGCCGGAGTAGCGTGCGCGGCGTCCAAAGGCGTTTGCGGCGCCAGAAACCAGCTCATCGACGCGGATTGGCGCTTGCGGCTGGCCGCATAGGCGCGCTGATAATCTGCGTGCTTGCTGAGGCGCGCGCCGGTCAGCGATGCAGTGCGATGCTGGCGCTGGTCAGACTGAAGAGGGGTTGTCATGGCAGTGCCGCGAATGGCCTTGTCCGGAGCGGCCAGCGTGAGCGGCGCATTCCGGCTCAAAGAGAACGGCAGGCGAGTACTAGTCGCGGAAGCCGGCGCTGACTGCTACGCGCTTGCGGCCGATGGCGCGGCGGCGGCTCAGCACGGCAGCACCGGCCTTGGTCTTCATGCGCGCACGGAAACCATGGGTTTTCACGCGTTTGCGGCGATTGGGTTGAAATGTGCGCTTGGGCATGAAAATAGACTCCTGTTTCCTGATGAAAATCTGCGCCTTGACGGCAAGTATTAAGTGTATCGTAAGTTGAGCCAGGAATCCAGAGGGAAGTCGATCGAGGCCAGGGCAAACGCATTTCAAAACATCTCCAAGAGTCTGAATAGGAACCGGTCATCCCATCCGGCGCGTTTGAATTTTCCGCGCAAGGAGCCTTTGGACCCCTCTTTCTGCATGGCGTTGAGGACCATGTGCCGCAGCACGGCCAGATTGTGCGCTCCATTTCCGGCTCGCGTTCGGTCCTGATCCTCGTTCATCACCACATCCAATCGCCAGTGCAGGCGGTTTTCGATGCTCCAGTGTTGACGAACCACCTCATTGAACCGCTCCGGCGTCAGTTCCGAACTGAGCAGGTAGTACGCCGTCTCGGTGGTGGTTTTTTCCGCCGTTTCCCGTTTCCGCTCCACCTTGCCGATAGCCTTCAGCCCTGGCCATTGGTGCTGCTTCTCGAGCCAAGCGATCTCGGTGGAAACCGTCGCCGTGCGGGTCTCGATGCGTCCGTGATCAGCTTCGACAAGCGGCCGCGTGCGGCTGACTTTCAACTCCGGATCGTTCAGCAGCAGCACCACATCGTCGTGCAGCGTGCCTTGATTGGCTTTCAACGCCAGCGCATAGTCGCCCTTCTGCTCCACGATCTGCGCGGCGATCGCACGCTGGCAGTTCAGCGCATCGGTCGTTACGATGGCGCCTTTGAGGGTCAGCAGCTCAAGCAACTTGGGAACCGCGGTGATCTCGTTCGACTTGGCGTCGGTGGCGATCTGCGCCAGCACCAGCCGTTGCCGGCATCCCCAGGCCGAGACCATGTGCAGAGCCGACTTGCCGCTGGCCCGGTCAAACGAACGCCGCAACACCTTGCCGTCGATGGCCACCACGCCCTGCAATTGCTCGGCGAACTGCCCCATGAACCTCTGAAACGCATTGCGAAACTGCTCCGGGTCCAGATCACGAAACAACCGATTGAAGGTGTCGTGGCTGGGAAGTCCATTTTCCAATACAAGAAACCCACGCAAAAATGGTTCTTTGGCTTTGGCAAACAGAGCCATGTCTGTCGGGCCTTGCCCACCGCACAACACGCAACACAGCGCTATGGCCAGCAATTCGTGAAAATCGTGCAACCCCGCGTTGCCGTGCCGAGGATCCTCAAGACCCTCCCAACACTCCACAAACTGCGCCAAACTCTCTTCGGTAAACCTCGAAGTTGTCATACAAACAACTTCGAGCATGAGCGAGGACAGGAAAAGTACCTTCAGTGGTTCAATCGACTTTCAAATGCGTTTGCCCTGAAGGGTGGGGCACCCAGATCTTGACTGTGCGCTGGCTTTCGTATAATGAGCACCATGAGCGATCAACCGTTGGTAGGTGTGGTGATGGGCAGCAAGAGCGACTATGAGGTGCTTTTGGCTGCGATTGAGATTCTGCGTGCCCTTGAGATTCCCTGCGAGGCGCGGGTGTTGAGCGCGCATCGCACGCCCGATCAACTGTTTGAATATGTTGAAGCGGCGCGGACGCGTGGGATCAAGGTGCTGATTGCCGGGGCTGGCGGCGCGGCCCATCTGGCCGGAGTGATGGCGGCCAAGACGCTGCTTCCCGTTTTGGCTGTGCCGATCGCTGCTACTCCGCTCAATGGTCTGGATTCGCTGCTCTCGATGGTGCAGATGCCCAAGGGGATTCCGGTCGCCACACTGGCGATCGGGAAGCCCGGAGCAGCCAATGCGGCGCTGTTTGCGGCGGCGATTCTGGCTTTGAATGACGCGGCGCTCTACGAACGGCTGGCTGCGTGGCGTACTGCGCGGGCGCAAGAAGTGCTCGACGCGAAACTACCGGAGTGAGTGCGGCCCTTAGAAATGTAGATTTCGCACCCTAATGACTGATTCGAGGACGTCCGGCTATCATGGTTTCTTTGGCCGTCCTGAGACAGTCTTCGAGGCGGTCCACGGTACGCCTTGTGACGTCAGAAAGCCTGTGACAAATTTTGCGGGTATTACGTATCCAAGGCTTCCATGCGATTGCACAG
>Ga0302198_10003706_pt1 | contig 15176 bp, 8 predicted proteins | sample II_Bog_N2_2_FD_193521 | JGI IMG/M metagenome (GOLD analysis project Ga0302198, IMG submission 193521) | Peat permafrost microbial communities from Stordalen Mire near Abisko, Sweden - II_Bog_N2_2 | ecosystem: Environmental > Terrestrial > Soil > Wetlands > Peat | place: Sweden: Abisko, Stordalen... | reverse complement strand
GAGGCGTATGGGCGACGACGATCAAACGTATAAGGTACACGGCACAGTAACCGGCGCCGACGGAAAAGAAGTATGTGGCGCGGACGTGGTTGTCTCGTATTGCCGAATCCGGGAACGCTTCCAGGTCGCCGATGGGAAGACGTCGGAGGAAGGCGTCTACCAGCTTGGTTATCGCCTGCCCGATGACGCGCCCGGTAAACCGCTGATCGTGGTTGAGGTTCGGTCCGAACAGCTTAAGACGCCGCTCGAATCGCCGATGACCGTGGCCCTGCCTGATCTTCAGATCGATCTGGCGGTGGCGCTGGCGGACGCCTCCGATTACGCGGCGCTGCTGCGCGCCGTCACGCCCCTGCTCGACAAGCTAACGCTGCTCGACGTGGTGGAGACCACGGAAATCCACGACATTTCTTTTCTCGCGCAAGAAACCGGCACAGGCACGGAAAAGATCATGCGCCTGGTCGTCTCGGCCCGGCTGGAGAAGGCCAACACGATCCCGGCGGCGGCGTTCTACGCCTTCCTGGCCGCGCATGTGCCGGCGTCCCTGCCGCTGTCTTTGCTGGACGATTCGCAGAATTTCACGCTGATCGACGCGTTAGTGGCGCGGGTTGGCGGGCTGATCGCCGGGCTCGATCCCGACGTGCAGACTCGGACGCTCAACGCCGCGGTACAGAACAACGTGGTGGGGCCGGACATCGCCGCCGCGATTCCCAACATCGTCGCGCGGCTGCAGGGGCAACGCCAAACCAATCTGCTGAGCGGCCCGTACCTGGCGGGCAAGACGTCGCTGGGGCAATTGCTGGACGCCGCCGCTCTGGCCAAAGACAAGCAGACCCTGTTCGCTCAGGCGCTTGCCCAAAATACTCAGAACATGGAGCAGTTCTGGGCCGGGCTGGCCGATGGCAAACACGGTTTCACGGCCGCCGAGGTCGCCTTGGTGCGCCAGACGCTTTCGATCGGGGCGTTCGTCAAGAACACAGTGGCGCTGGTGACCGCCCTGAACCAGCGGTTCGCCGCCTGCACGTATAAATCGATGCCCGATCTGGCTACGCTTTCCGAGCAGAACTGGCTGGAACTGATCAATGCGGCCGGGCCAGACGGCGTGCCCGGGAACATCACCGGCGCGGGCGGCGCCACCCCCGCGGCCACCTTCGCGCGCGAAATCTACGAGCGCGTCACCCGCGCCTATCCCACGGCGGCGCTGGCCAGCCGGGTGACCGGAGGAACGTTTGTGCTGCCCCTCAGCAGGCTCCGCTGCAGACCTTTTTCACCAACAATTCCGCGCTCGATCTGCGTCGCCAGAATCTCGACATCTATCTGGGCCAGGCGGGCGATGCCGCTTTTGCGGGCGTTGCGGCCGACGCGTGGCCGGCCGTAATCGCCAATCTCCGGGCCTTCCAGCGCGTGTTGCGCATTGTGCCGCACGTGGATACCTGTCAGCAACTGCTGGGTCTCGGGCTACAGTCGGCGGCGGCCATCGCGATGATGGGCAAACAGCAGTTCGTGGCGAAGCTGGCCGGCGCCGGAGCCTCGCGCCTCGATGCCTACAAAACCTGGTATCTGGCGTCGCAGCGCTACGCGGGCGTAGTTTCGCTCTACACGCAGTTCAACAGCGGCTTCACCGGCCTGTGGCCAAAGGCGTTCGGCGACCCGAAGCCGCTCGGCGACCCGATCCAGGCTGCGCTCGTAAAGAATCCGTCGCTGGCCGTTCTGTTCGGCTCGCAGGACTATTGCGCAGTGGACTTCTGTACGTCGGTGCTGAGCCCCGCGGCTTATCTGACCGACGTGCTGCTTTGGCTCAGCCAGCGCACCGCGGGCATCACCGGTTTCCCAAACGCGCTGGGTGTTCTGTTCGCGCGCCGGCCCGACCTTGGCACGATGCTGCTGAACTGCCCCAACACCGATACGCCGATGCCGTACATCGACCTGGTGAACGAGCTGCTGGAAGATCTGGTCAGCCCGCTGCCTCCTCCCGATGCCAAGCAGACCAGGCTGAGCGCCGCCGAACTGCGCGCCGCGCCCGATCCGGCCAATGCCAACCCGGGCGCTTATACGGCGTTGAAGGCGGCGAGCTATCCTCACACGCTTCCCTACGACGCCGCACTCGATCAGTTGCGCACAGTGCTGGCGCAGTCGAATGTGGCGCTGTGGCAACTCCGGCAGGCGCTCCGACCCATGCACGGCGCCACTCCGCCGACGCAGGCGGCAGCCATCGCTTCCGAGCGCTTCGGCATCGGCCTGAACGAACGCACGCTGATCACCACGCCTAATGCCGTGGCGCTGTCCGTTGCCTGGAACACGCCCACGCCTGTCACCGATCTGGCTCCGGTGAATGCCTTTTTGCTCGCCGCCAGCCTGACGTATGAGCAGTTGCTCGAACTTCTGGAAGTGGTCTGGGTGCGCGGTGGCGGAGCCGCCAGCACGATAGCCGGCGTGGACGATACCTGCGACACAACCACGCAGACCATAGCGCCGCTCGACGCTAACCGGCTCGATCTGATGCACCGCTTTCTGCGGTTGTGGCGCCACGCGGGCTGGAAGTTCTGGGAACTGGATTCTGCTCCTGGCGCCTGCCATTGGCGACCCGGCGCTGACGCCGGCCACGCTGGTCAATCTGTTCTCGTTCCAGCTGCTTCAGGACGCCACGCGGCTTTCAGTGAATCAGCTGCTGGCTTTCTTTCAGGACATGGATACCGCCAGCCACCGCGACCCCGACGGAACCGCAACGACGCCGCTCTACGCTTCGCTCTTTGAAAATCCGGCCGCTTCGCCGGACGCCGCTCTGGCGCTGGCCAACCTCAACGGAACCGTCGATCTGGCCACGCATGCCCCCGCCATCCAGGCGGCGCTGCAGATCTCCTCCGCCGATGCCGCGACGCTGATTGGCCTGACCGATAACAAGCGCACGCTGGATAATATCAGCTTCATCTATCGCGTGGCCACTCTGGCCCAGGCGCTGCCGCTCCGCATCGCAGACCTGTTCAGCATAGGTCCGCAACCCTTCGCAGGGGTATTCGCAACCCCCGCCACAGCCCTTGCGTTCGCGCAGCGGGCACGCACCATCGCCCGTTCGGGATTCAGCGTGGATCAACTCACTTACCTGCTGACGGCGTCGCCCGCCAAGTCCGGCATCACGGACACTCAGGTTGCCACGGTCATGGGCGACGTGCGCGCCGCGATTCAGAAAGTAAACGACAGCATTTTCGCGAGCAGCGACCCGCCGTTCACCGTATTGGGCCGCCAGTTGGCGCAGTTGCCCCCTTCAAGCGACCCGGCGAACCCGAGTCTCTCCGATCCGGCGCAGCTCGCAGAAGCTTTATCCATCGTTGACGGCAGCTTCACCGGCGGCGATCCGGCGCGAACCACTTTCATCTCGGCCCAGTTCGGCCCGTTCATGACGGCCGCGGAACTCGCCGGCGCTGTAGCGGGGCTGACTCCCAACCCCATCCCGCCTCCCGGCACTCCGATCTCGGTTCGCGCCCAGCTTGACCCGCGCGCCACGCTTGTGCTGCTGCCCCTGGCGCGTTTCCTCACGCGGGCCCAGGTGGTGGCCGCGGTGGCCGGAGACCTGTCTCTTGCGACCGACGTTACCTTGCTGTTGATGACCACTCTGAACGTGCCACGCTTGCCCGCCGTAACGCTCACGCTGCTCGCCGTGCTGACCGATGCGTCTATCATCGCCCCAGGCGCAGGAGGATTCGGTTACGCCCAGACACTCACGCCGGCGAACTTCCCGGATCAGTTCAACGCCATCCGCCTGCTGCACAAGGAAAGCCTCATCGTAAGCCAGTTGCATCTGGTGCGCGCGGATCTTGCCTGGCTGCTCGCCAATGCCGCGGCCTATGGCGGACTCGATTTGACGGTGTTGCCTGTGATCGCCGGGCAACCCTCGCAGGCGATCGATCTGCTGCTGCAGACGGTCCTGCTGGTGCAGCTTGACCGCGCGTTCGACGTGCTGGCCAATTCCACGCCATCGCCTCCGCCTGCGATCCAGAGCCTGTATGCCCTGATCGCGGCGGCGCAGACCGCCGATGTCTCAACGCCCGCCAAAATCCTGGTTGCCATCGCCGCCGCGCGGACAGCGCTGGCCGGCATAACCGGCTGGGCTTTGGCCGACATACAGGCGCTGGCGACGGCGGCGGGCATAACCATCGATCCGGCCGCCCTCCCCCCTCAGAACGACTACACGAACCCGGCGGCATTCGACCCGCTGCGGACCTTGTTTGCCATGGGCGGCGCCACCGGCGGCAGCGGCGCCGCGCTGGCCACCTGGGGCATTGATGTTGCCGACGAAACCAGCGCCGCGGCCACCGCGCTGCTGGCGCTCAAATCGCGCTACGGCAACGACGCCTGGCTGAACGCGGCGCCGGCGATCATGGATCCGATGCGCGAACGAAGGCGCGACGCGCTGGTGGCCTGCCTGAACGCACAGCGCGACGGTGGCGGCAATCCCATGGCCTGGGGAACCGACAGTAACAGCCTGTTCGACTACCTGCTGATCGACAACCAGATGAGCGCCTGCATGGACACCACCCGCGTGGTGCAGGCCTACGCCGCGGTGCAGCTGTTCGTTCAGCGCTGCCTGATGAATCTGGAAGCCGCCGTAACGGCCGACCCCGCCACGGACGAAGGGTGGCTGCAATGGCATTGGATGAAGCGCTACCGGCTCTGGGAAGCCAACCGCGAAATTTTCCTCTGGCCGGAGAACTGGCTGATTGAAGCGGACCGCCCGAACCGGTCCGAGATCTTCGACTCGCTCGACCAGGAAGCGCACCAGCAGCAAAGCACCGCCGACATTCTGGAAGGCGCGGTGCTCAACTACATCGACCGGCTGGACAACATTGCGCACCTGCGCGTAACCGGCACGTGCGAGGACCCCGTCACCAACACCATCCACGTAATCGCGCGCACGCACGCCGATCCGCCCCGTTTCTATTACCGCAGCTTCGCCGCCAATGTCTGGACTCCCTGGGCGCACATCCCGCTCGATATCAAAGCGCATCAGGTGATCCCGGCCGTGCATCGGCGCGGGCTGTACCTGTTCTGGGCGCAGGTGGGGCTGGCCAACGAACCGCAGCAGCAGGTGCCGGCCGCCCAGGCGACCAGCGCGCCGTCGAAGAGCCGGCCGCCCTCGCGCCATGCCGAGATCTCCGTGGGCTTCAGTGTCTGGCGCGGCGGGAAATGGGCCGGGCCGCAATTCGCCGCGGGCAAGCTCTACGACGTGCCTCTGCTGTTGCTGGATCCACAGGCAAATTCAACCACCAAAGCAGTGGAGTCGCTCTATTCGCTCAAGATCTCGACCACCTCGACGTCCGACGTGCTGGTGGACGTGTTCCGGTTCGAGGATTACGACAAGCTCACAGGCTTCATCGAATGGGCCGCTGGTCTTGGCGGAAGCACTCCAACCGGCCCGATCCCGTATTCAGGCGATATGCTGGCGGGTCTGCTTGAGGACCCGTCGGCTCTCTCCTCCGTTGTAACGCCTACGGCAGAGCACATCGGCCGCGCCATCTTCGACGGTCGCTTCAACGCGCTGGAGCTTCGCAGCACGGCGGCGCTGGTGAACGACGAAGTTCAGCCGGATTACCTGGCCTGCGCGCAGGCGAGCTATGGAGAAGACGCCGAAGCTCTGCTGCAGCTTTCGGGACCGCTGGCCGATCTGGTGGGCGAACCGGGGCTGGTCCCGAAGGCGGGCGCGCTGGCCACCGAGCCGATCGCGCCCGGGCAGTCCGCCGCTATTCCGCTCACCTTCACGTCGATCGGCGGAACGGAGCAGAATACCGGCGCGCTGCTGGTTACCGCTCAGGCGCCGTTCAAAGTCATCGGCCCCTGCACTGATCTTGCCTTCGACCCCACCAATTACTTTTTCTACTCGGACAAAAAGCGCGCGTATTTCGTGGAAAGCACGCGCTATTAGGAATATGGCAGCCAGTGGCGGCCGGTGGCGCCCTCGAATCCGTCCGATACGCCCTTTGAGATGCGCTACTTCTTCAAGCGCTTCTATCATCCCTATACGAAACTGTTCTGGCACGAGATCTTCGCGGGCGGATTGCCGGCGCTGTACAGCCGCGCGCTGCAGCTGAATCCGGATACCGTAGACCCCTCGCACGGCGATACTTTCAGCTTCCAGACCACGTACCAGCCCGTGGTGGGGCGCGTAAACTGGGGCGAAGACAACGAGATTGTCGATTTCGATCCCGCCGCCGCCTATTCCTCCTATAACTGGGAGCTTTTCTTCCACGTTCCGCTCTACATTGCCCAGCAACTGAGCCAGAACCAGCAGTTCGAGGACGCGTTCGCGTGGTTTCACTATATTTTCGATCCGACAAACCCCGGACCGGACGCGGCGCCGCAGCGATTCTGGATTCCCAAGCCGCTTTACAACCTGACCACGGCCGCCATCGAAGAGCAACGCATCAACCAGCTGCTGCTTGTGAATCAGGACGACCCCAATACGGTGGCGGCGGTTGAGAGCTGGCGAGCCAATCCGTTCAACCCGTTCCTGGTCGCCGATCAGCGGCCGGTCGCCTACATGAAGCAGGTAGTCATGGCTTATCTGGACAACCTGCTGGCATGGGCCGACAACCTGTTTGCCAGCGCCTCGCGCGAAAACCTGAATCAGGCCACGCTGCTTTACGTGCTCGCGGCGGAGATTCTGGGGCCGCCGCCTTCGGCGGTAACGCGCCCGGACATGCCGACGCATCTTTTAACGATCTGCGGCCCCTGCTCGACGCGTTCGCCAACGCGATGGTGGATATTGAAAACGTATTGCCGCCGACCGGACCGGGGGGTGGTGGCAATGGCGGACCGATGCCCGCCCCGCAGACTTTCTATTTCAAGATTCCGCCCAACGACAAGCTGCTGGGCTACTGGTCGACGGTGGCGACGCGCCTGTTCAATTTGCGGCACTGCGAGAACATCGCAGGCGGAGCCCTTTCACTGCCGCTGTTCGACTCGCCGATCGATCCCGGCCTGCTGGCCGCCGCGCAGGCCGCGGGCGTGGATATCGGAAGCGTGCTCAGCGACGTTTCCGCTCCGCTGCCCAACTACCGTTACGACATCCTGCACGCGCAGGCGCAGGATTTCGCCGGCGCGGTGCGCGGCTATGGCGCGCAACTGCTGGCGGCGCTCGAAAACCGGGACGCCGACGCGCTGGCGCTGCTGCTGGCCAATCTGCAGCAGCAATTGCTGGTGGACGCCAACCAGATCTATCAATCGCGCGTCGACGACGCCAACGCCCAGATCGCGGCTCTGCAACAAGCGCTCGCGCCGCAGCAATCCCGCAGTTCGTATTACGGATCGCGCAATATCAACGCCTGGGAGGTCAAGGGCCTTGCGGCGGATACGGGCGCCGGGATCGAGTACGGACTGATCGCGCTCTCCGAGTTCATCGCGAGCGGCGCCTATATTGTGCCACTGTTCGGCATTGGAGTCGCCGGATTTGGCGGATCGCCCGCCGCCGATGCAAAGGAAGGCGGCAAGAACGCAGGCGACTCCTTCAAGATGGCGGCCAAAGCGGTGGAGACCGCAACCAAGGCGGTCGAAAAGGGCGCGGCCATCCTGTACCGCGCGGGCGGTTACTTCCACCGCCAGGACGACTGGAACCAGAAGGCGGCCGAGGCCGATATTCAGGTTCAGCAGGTGCAGGCCCAGATCACGGGAGCGCAGGCGCGGCTCGCCATCGCCCAGCTGGACCAGACCAACCACCGGACCGCCATCGATAATCTGCAGCAGCAGATCGATTTCCTGACCGATAAATTCACCAATACCGACCTCTACGACTGGATGGCTGGCAAGCTATCGGACACTTACTTCCAGAGTTATCGGCTGGCCTACGGCATGGCTAAGAAGACGGAGCGCTGTTACCGCTACGAGCTTGGCCTCACCACCAGCAACTTCATCACCTTCGGCTACTGGGACAGCCTGCACCAGGGGCTGCTGGCCGGCGAAAATCTGGCCCACGACATCCGGCGCATGCACGATTCCTATCTGGATCTCAACGTCCGGCGCTATGAGATCAGCCGCATTTTTTCGCTGGCTAAACTCGACGTGACGGCGCTGATCGGGCTGCTGCAGAACGGCAAGTGCGACTTCACGGTGCCCGAAGCGCTCTTCGATGCGGATTATCCCGGGCACTACCAGCGCCAGCTCAGGCGCGTGAGCATAACCGTGGTCTACCCCAGTCCCGGCAAGAACGATAATGTCACCTGCACGCTCACCCTGGCCTCCAACAGAGTTCGGATGAACTCTTCTCTCAACGGCAATGCGGATCCGTACGCGGAGGTCACGCCCGGCCCCGACGACCGCTTCGTCTATCAGTATGGCGCGGTGCAAACCATTGTGATGAGCCAGGCCCAGGACGATCCGGGCCTGTTCGAAAACCAGATACATTATCAGATCACCGATCCGCGCTACCTCCCGTTCGAGGGCGCGGGCGCGATCAGCGATTGGCATCTGGAACTGCCTATCGGCAACGAAATCGACGTGACCACGGTCGGCGACGTTCAGATCCACCTGCTCTATACCGCGCTCGACGGCGGCGCCGGCCTGAGGAGCGCGGCGGAAGCGTCGCTGGCCGCCAACGCGCCAACATCTGGCCATAAGCTTTTCAGCGCGCAGAACGATTTCCCCGTGTCGTCCACGGCTCCGCTTGGCACGCTTTCGGCATGGCAGAACTTCCTTGCGCCATCCCCGGCGACCGATCAGCAGCTTGTGCTGCCCATCGGCGCATCGAAATTTCCCGCCTGGACGCGCGGCAAAACGATTACCGTCACCGGACTGACCGTGTTTGCCGTGTCATGGACGGGCGGCGACTTTGTCCTTCAGCCGCAAGCCCCCCTGCCCACCGCCAACGTGACACTGGCAGCGGTAGGTCCAGCCCCGGCACTCGTGGCGCAGGGTTCCGTAGCGGTTTCGCCGGCCACCAAACTGGGGACCTGGACGTTCAAGCTGCAGGTGAGCGGCGCGATCGATTTCAGGTCGCTCACCAGTTCGCAAATCGGCGACGTACTGCTGCAGATCGACTACACGGCTACTGTGAGATGACACAGCCTCTGCCCCCGACCCTGCCCTCGACGCTTGAGAGGCTTATTCGCGCGCTGGCGCCCGAACGCATCGTGCTTTTCGGATCGCGCGCGCGCGGAACCGCGCGTGCAAATAGCGACATCGACTGTTGGTGATTGCCAACTGGCAAGGCGAGCCGGCGCGATACCTGCGCCACGGGCGTCAAATCGTTGCGCGCATCTTCCCGCGCGTCGACTTGGTTTTCTGTTCACCGGCGGAGGTGGAAGCGGCGCACGAGGGACGATCCCCGTTTCTGCTTTCCGTGCTGGAGAACGGCTTTGTCGTTTACAACCGGTAGTTCCGGACGGGTGGATAAGCACTGCGGAGTTTGCGCGTCAGACGAAGTGGCCCTGACGTAAGAACCGGGGGTTGTGGGACAGAGCTGAATGCACACAGCGCCTTTTGAACACGCCGGACATCCGCACCAAAAAAGGATTGCGCGATCGCGCGATGGCCAAGCATCGGCGAAACTTTCACGTTCTCAGCCGGCGGTGGCCGTTTGGTTAACCACCGCGTGCAAAATGCAGGGATTCAGTTGTTAACCGCAAGTGCCGGCGAACGCAGCGTTCGGTGACTTCGCCAAAGAGCCGCTCCACGAGATTCAGCCAACTGGCGCTGGTGGGAGTGAAATGAATATGGTAGCGGGGATGGCTGGCGAACCAGCGGCGGACTTTGGCCGCCTTGTGGGTCCCATAGTTATCCATCGCGATGTGGACATCACAGGTGAGAGGCACGGAATCATCGATTTTCTTAAGGAACTTCAAGAATTCCTGGTGACGATGCCGACGGTGGCAGGCTGCAATCGTTGTACCCGTTTTCGCGTTAAGTGCGGTGAACAGCGACGGCACGCCGTGGCGTTCGTAGTCGTGAGACTGACGTGCAGGCACGCCCGGACCCAGCGGCAGAATTGGCTGCGTCCGATTCAGCGCCTGTACCTGGCTTTTCTCGTCTACGCAGAGAACCAGCGCATTTTCTGGCGGGTTCATGTACAGCCCGACAATGTCGCGTACCTTCTCTCGCTTCGAGCCGAGACTGGCGCAGTACTCTCCGGCGTTCTGATCGGTAGTCCCACCAAGACAAAATCCCGATTCCTGCTGCTTCGGCCGCATTCCAACGGCGAATCGATAGAAGCCGGTGACGGGTCCGCAAGTGGTTACGCCAGCCAATCCATGTGTTTCGCCGCCGATTTGCCTCGATTCCCTCAGGTCCTGCCCCGTTCCCCAGTTAGTGATCGGAACAACAGCGCCAGAGCCTTCTTTCTATGTCGCTCTCGCAGCCGGGCTCCGATGTTCCCACCTGCAGCGTGGAGGGACTAATCTCGAAGCGATGACCACCTCGTACGCAACCGGCGTAAGCCAAGGCAGGCCAAAGCACCTGCAGCAAGCAGTTCGCTTGCTGGTTCCGGCGCGGAGGAAACTTCAGAGACGGAGGAGACGCCGTTTCCGAGAATGTCGAGGGCCCACTGGTCCGTCCGCTGGCCGCTGTCGAACGGATCGAGAAACATGTCGCCCGGAAGGCCCGCGTTGGTCCCGGTAAAGCTGGGGTCGTTGCCATTGGCTGCATCCTCGGAGAAGCCGATGGCGAGCTGCCCCAGCGGATCGTTCCCCTGTTCCGTGATGGCGACGGTCCAGACGCCCGGGGTCAACGTAAGAAGAGGCTGCGAGATGCCGTCATAAACCACGGCATCCAGACAGAAGCCGCTAACGGGATCTACGGCTCTGCCATTGCACGCGGGTACGCCCGCGCCCGCATCGAAGGCAAACTCGTTGCCGGCTGGATCGAACACCGTGATTTCAGGGGCGAAACCTCCGGCCGCGATCCCAGTGCCAGCCTGGTTCAAACCGCCGGCATACGAGAAGGTTTCGAGCGTAACCGTGGATGTGGCGCTTACCGTGAGATCGAGCAACTGGACGGAGTTATCGGCAGGCAAGTCTCCGAAAAACGAGTAGCCAATGGTGGCCCCGAAGCTCAGGGTTGACGAAATGGCGCTAATAGCGAAAAGGTTGAGTAATTTCGATCCGTTCATTTGTGATCCTTGATTGGCACACGTTATCGACAAATGCTATTGACACATGAAGGACACGGTCATGAAGTCGGCCGTGTTGTTATCGCCTACGGTTCCCGTCAGAATGGCCATATTCACCAGGTCCCCGGCATTAATGGCAACGCTGTTCGACCCCGAATTGCACGAAGTTGCTGTCGATGCCGTTGTGCACGCCACCGCCGTCGTCGCACCGTTGACCTGTAGACCAACCGCCTGGCTGAAACCCAACTGTGTGACGAGGCTGCCAGGTGTCGACGCGCTTTGTATATGGTATGCAACCGACAAACCGGAGGCTGTACATGCCCCGGGAAACTGGACCTGGAAAGCCGAGATACCTGGTGTGCCGTCGTAAAACGCGGTTGAATTCCCGGGAGTATTGGGCGCAAACCACTGAGGCGAAGCGGCCGTAGCCAATACAGGAGGCTGACCCAGATTGAGGGTAGAAAAAAAGAACGCCGCGCCATTGAGGCCCGTCTGACCGGTCGCACCGGTCGCACCTCTGATGCCCGTGGGGCCGACGACTCCGAGCCCCGACGGTCCCGTCGGTCCCGTCGCGCCGTTGGTTCCGGCGGAGCCCGGCGCGCCGGTTGCCCCGGTAGAACCCGTCGCCCCCACCGGACCAGTGGAGCCGGTTGCTCCGGTGGCCCCGGCGCTTGCAATCTCAATATCCAGACGCGCGAGGTGGCTGGTCGTGGTGTTTTCCTTGCTGTCGAGCGTTACGACTGCCGGGTTTGAAGGATCTGCCGTGACTGCAAGTCCGAGGTTTGCACCGGGGGCTCCCTCCCAGATCTGGACGAGCGACGTTACGTCGAACGACATGTACCCGCCGCCCTGCGGTACAGCCTGGGGCGCTGAAACCACGGCTCCGAGCGGCGCCTGGTTGGACCAGGTAAGGCCGCTTTCCGTCCACGCACCGAGAACGTTGGAGAGTCCGATATTGCCTGCCGTGAGGACCTTATTCACATACACGACGAGCGTTGCTTTGGAAATCTGCGCCGGACCCAGACCCGGCGGAAGCGTCGCCAGACTAAACTGCAGGAACGCATTGTCGCCACTCCCCACGTTGAGGTTCGGCAGTGTGCCGAAGTTATTGGCAGGGGCAGCAGGGTTAGTATAGGCATCGCCGGTCAATATGGCATCGGCGGCCCGGACGGAGGCTGGAGCCAGCATCAGTCCGGCCAGCGCGAAGTTCACAAATTTTCTTTTCATCTTTTTTCCTTTGGAATGTTTGGCCGAATGGATACTGGCTACGGGTTGACCGCTTTGAGATAACTGCCGCTCGTGTGACCGGCGCCGTCGGAAAGAGTGACCGTTACGTTGTAGAGCGCCTTCGGGTCGCAGGCGCCGAATTGCATTTTGATAGCGGCGCTCTGCGTTCCCCCCGTGTCGTCAAAAGCAGCCGGAAGTTGAAACGGCATGTGCGTGGTGATGACCGGTGAGTTGCAAATCACGCCCGTGGAAGAACTCTTGGGCAGGATGGGAGCGATAACCATGGAATCGATCTGCGGCGCAGTCACCGACGTTGGCCCGGTGTTCGCAATGTTGAAGGTCCAGACGCGATTCGAAAGGGTTCCCTGCTTAGCGGTAAGCGACGCGCTCATCACGGGAGCCTGACTGGCCGGCAGATTCTCCAGCTCGAATTGCAGGGGTGGAACGCCCCCCACCACCGTAGCCGTCAGCAGCCACTTACCGGTGATGGAGTTAGCCGTTATCGTCGGAATGCGGGCCGAACTGCCGCCCGCAACGATTGCCTGAGTAGTACCGTCCGCGAATGTACCCGATGCGCCGCTGGCAGGCAAAGTAAACGTCACCATCACTTCGATGGGGGCCCAGTCGCCGCGCGAGGAACTCATCGAGATGGACATAGGAGTAGTGAAGGCGGTACCCACCGTGGCCGATTGGAGATTGCCGGAAGCGATACTCGCTTCGAGCTGACTTCCCAATATGAAAGGCACCACGGGCGAGGTACTGGGAAAAGACCAGGGGCCGGGTGACGGGCTGGGACCCTCTCCGATGTAGGAGGCCTGCAGATAATAAACTCCGTCAGTGGTGGGAAACGTGAATACCGAGGTGCCTGGAACCTCTGTGCCGGGTCCCGAAGAGCCGCAATAAGGGCTGCTTGCATTGCCGCTATTTCCGAAGATCACCTCATCCTGCGCGACCGGGGGGCAGTCGCTGCCGTAATCGTTGACAATCTGAGTCGACAGGACCACCGGACTGGAGAACACTCCGGTGCCCGAGAGGCTCACCTGCTGCAACTGGATTTCACCGATGGGCAATGTCGCGGAGCCGTCCGGATTGGAAGGGAGTGGGTTGTATTTCATGGTGGCCGTGAATTGAGGCGGGTTCGACCCGGGAATCGAACTGAGCGAAACCTGGATCGCCGCACGAAGAGTCAGAGTGACGGGTATCGCGTAAGTCTGGCCCGAAGTTCCCGTAACGGTGACCACTGCGTTGGCAACGCCCGCATGCAGGTTCAGAAAGCTGCTGGTGTCAATGAAGCACATTGTGTATGTGGCATAACCCGAGACATCCAGCTCGACTGGGGCAAGCGGGACGCAATTTGAGTTCTGCAACGTCCCCAGCCAGCCTGACGGGTTGGAATTGTCGGGGGTTTTCAGATACGCCACGCTAAAGGAAAGAATGTCGTTGGCCGGGCCGTTCAGGACAACGCTCTGGCTGCCGATCAGGGCGTTATTGTTGGGCGGCTGGCTTGCGAGATTACCGCTTTGATCGGTATAGCTCAAAGAGGTGGGAGTGGAGCCCGATTGCATCGGTACCATGCGGAGAATGTTGACAGTCCACTGGAGGTTATTCGAAGTTCCCTTGAACGGATTTATTGTGATCGGCGTGTTGGCGGGAATGTCGTTGCCGCCATTCAGAATCACGTAATAATGGCCCCCCGCGCCGAACGCGCAGGCGTCGGCAAAGTCATGCTGCGCATTTCCCGCCGACTCGGTGCCATTAGTGAAAGTGAGCTTCGCGGCCACCGGACCATGGATCAGTATCGGCGAAGTAACGGTCATGGTGTTGCCAAAGGTGCTCCCCACGCCCGAGAACTCCGCGGTGATGTCGTTATAGATGGTGTTGATCCTTTTTCGGCATCCTGCAATACCGCCCAGCATTAAAGTAGTGTTGGTGGGGTTGCTGGGGTCGGCGTTAATGAAAGTGGGAGGCGTGGGCGTGCCAGAAGTCGCGGTCCACCCGACCATCGCTATATCCAGGTAGTTGTCGGTAATGCGAACGGGGATGAACTCTCCGACGGAACCCGATACGTCGCACGCACTGACCCCGGTGCCCGAAAGCTCCTGACACCATCCGCCCGCGCCGTCTTCGAACTCGTCGAAAACCGTGTTGTTGAGTTTCAAAAGGTCCGCCACCGGCAGGGAGGCTACCCGGTGGGTATGGCCGACGATGATAGCAATCACGTTGTAAGGTGCCAGTGCATCATACTCTTCCACGTCGAAGGGCTCGCCGTCGTTTGGAATGTGCTGAATGATGATGATCGGCTTGTGTGGATCGTGTAACGTTGCGGCCGCCAGATCGTTCTTCAGCCAGGCAACGGAGTTCTGCGTCAGTCCGCTCTCGCTCGTACTCTGTGCGTCGTCGCCCGGAGCCGTATTAGCCTGCACGATGTGAACGCCCTGCCAGTCGCGCGAGTAATCGTGACTCCCGTTCCCGTCGTCTACGTTCAGCGTACCGGTGGAGGAAGTATCCATATTCTGCGGACCCATACGGTCCCGCATATAGTTCCACATCCGCATCGCGGCAGCCTGCTCCGGCACGTCGCTGTAGAGATCGTGATTCCCCATCCCCACGTAGACCGGATAATTGATGCCGCCGCCAATCTGACCCTGCTCCCACATCAGACGAAACGAGCCGAAATCCGGCTGTCCCGCGTGAGTTGTCATGTCGCCTGCGTACCAGATTGCCTCGGGGGCCGAAATGGGCGTCGCGGGTAATCCGGTACAGGATGAAGACGGACAGCTGCCCCCCACCTTGTCCGCGCTGTTCCATAGAAGACGCTGGGCCGCGAAGCCGTTAATCGCGGTCACCTGATTCACCTGGCCCT
>Ga0302198_10003689_pt1 | contig 15239 bp, 17 predicted proteins | sample II_Bog_N2_2_FD_193521 | JGI IMG/M metagenome (GOLD analysis project Ga0302198, IMG submission 193521) | Peat permafrost microbial communities from Stordalen Mire near Abisko, Sweden - II_Bog_N2_2 | ecosystem: Environmental > Terrestrial > Soil > Wetlands > Peat | place: Sweden: Abisko... | reverse complement strand
GCGGTCGAGCGGCATTGAGGCGACCTCGGTCGCGGTCGCCGCGACCCGGCGCAGAGGACGCAAGGCGTAGGAGACGATGAACCAGGTCGCGAGGGCCACCAGCAGGATGCCCACCAGGGAGATGATGCCGAGAGCGAGACCGAACCGGGCGAGGGTGCTTTGGGTCTGCGCCAGTGGATAGGCGTAGTAGAGGTAGAAACTCACCTTGTCCACGGAGCCATCGGGGTTCAATACGTCACCCGCAAACTTGCTCGTGCGGATGGCGCGGAATGTGCCGATGCCGGGGATGGAAATATCGGTCAGGGTGTCGCTTGCGGTGATCGCCTTGAGCGGCGCGAGTTGAGCCGCGGTCAGCGGGGTTGTGCTTGCGCCGCCGATGGCGAAGGATGCGGTCTGCGTGCCCGTGATCGGTGTGCCGATGATGTAGCGAGCTGTAATCGATCCGGGCTCCAGCCCGCGCGGTCCGCCTCCGCCATCGCCGCCGGCGCCCGGCCCGCCACGGTCGTCCTGGAAGCTTGCCGCGCGCTGGAGTTGCTGGTTGATGGGAGACGTGAGGTTGCCATAGAGCACGAAGACGCTGATGCCGCCCACGATGATGCTCAGCAGCGTGAATAGCCCAACGACGCTGACCACCAGCCGGCGCCGCAGGGTCCATGGTGCGCGGCGGAGCCGCAGTTTCATCGCGTCGGTTTCAGGATGTATCCGACGCCCCGCACGGTGTGGATCATCGGCGTGCGGCCCGCGTCGATCTTCTTGCGCAGGTAGGAGATGTAGATCTCGACGACACTCGACTTGCCGCCGAAATCGTAGTCCCACACCCGGTCGAGGATCTGCATCTTGCTGACCACGCGGCGGGCATTGCGCATGAGGTAGCGCAGCAGCTCGAACTCGGTCGCGGTCAGTTCGATAATCTCCCCGCCGCGCCGCACCTCATAGCTGTCCTCATCGAGTTCGAGGTCCCCGACCTCGATGTGGGAGTCGGCGGAGTCGTCGACGGTCATCCCGGAGCGACGGATGAGCCCCCGCAGGCGCGCCACGAGTTCTTCGAGGCTGAACGGCTTGGTGACGTAGTCGTCGCCGCCGACTGTGAGGCCAGCGATGCGGTCATCCACCGAGTCCTTGGCGGTGAGAAAGAGGATCGGTGTCTGGTTGCCGTCCGCGCGAAGGCGCTGCAGTACCTGGAGCCCGTCGATGTCGGGCAGCATGATGTCGAGCACGATGATGTCGGGGCGAAAGTCGCGAACGACGCTGAGCGCCTTCTGGCCGTCGGGGGCGAGGCGTACGTCCCACCCTTCGTAGCGAAGCGCCATCGAGAGCAGGTCGGTCAGCGAGTCCTCGTCGTCGACGACGACAGCGCGGATCGGGCTGCCATCCGGCCTGCGCAACCGCGGCTGGGCGGCTGTGGATGCGACGTGGCGGGACTCTGCAGGAAATGTGCTCATACTCCCAGTATTGGGAGTTTTCTATGAGCTGACTGTGAAGCCTTGCGGTTTAGTGATTGCGGATGCGCCGAAGATTGCCCGCCGCGACGACGAGACCAATGGATGCGACGACAGCCGCCAATCCAACGACGATGATGACAACAAACATGAGTCCCCCAGACGGAAAGTTCGGGTTCCGTCCAATTGGGGAAGCTAGGTCGACTCCCCCAATCGGAAACGTTACGGGGTACAAATCGTGTCGGTCAATAGGGGGACATACCCCCCATTGTGGGAACCGTGAGGGGCGTCATTCTGGTCTCTGGACGGCGGCCAGAGACCAGAATGACGCCCCTCACGGAATGGCTAAGCCGAGTCGCGCCAAACGACCTCGGTCTCGAGCATGAGGTTCGCGACGGGTTCTTCACCCCGGAGCTGGCTGAGCACCTGCTCTGCGGCTCGCCGGCCTAGCGTTTCCGAGGGCTGGCGCACGGTCGACAACCTGGGAGAACACCGCAGCGCCCATGAACTGTCATCGAATCCGACGATGCCGACGTCGCTGGGTACACGGCGACCCGCCTCGCGGAGCACGTCCATCGCCCCACCGCCGCCGGGGAATTCCGACTTCCCATAGCCGGGGTCTACCCGCTCGACGAATGGCGCGAGGCCATGGAACTGAGCGTCTCGGGCAACCCGCACGGGAAAGTGGTGCTGGTGCCCTGAGACGGCGCCTATCCCGTCGCACAGGGGCGGTATCGGGTGACTCGAAGTCCGAGAAAGTCGCGCAAACATGAGCGCCTGAGGGTGTGTTGCTGGACAAATCTCATGCCATGTCCAGTTGACTATCCCTCACCACCCCTCACGCTTGTCACAAGGAGCCCAATGTCTTACCCACCCGCGCCACCGCCGCCGTCCGCGCTTTCAGCCCCCGGCGAAGTACCGCTATGGGCGCCCTATTACGGTGCGTCGATCGGCATTGCTTTCTCCCGGTTCTTCCGTAAGTACGCGACGTTCAGCGGACGGGCGAGCCGCAGCGAGTACTGGTGGTGGGCCCTCATCGCCTTCATCTTTGGCCTCGTCCTCGAGGTCGTCGCCATCAGCGTCGGCGCAGTAGGCACATCTATCAATCCGGTCACCAATTCGGTGAGCTTCGGGGCCGGCTACTGGGTCGTCCTGGCGATTGTGTGGGCTGTATCGCTGGCCATTCTGGTGCCATCGCTCGCGATCTGCTGGCGTCGGCTGCATGACACGAACCGCAGCGGTGGCTACTACTTCCTTGGCTTCATCCCCTTCGTGGGAGGAATCATCCTCATCGTCCTGCTGGCCAGCGCGTCCGACCCCGCCGGTGCCCGCTTCGACGCACCGCGGTAGGGGCCCAACTATCGTTGTAGCGTGCACGAGAGAGTGGTCGCGGTCGACCTCGGCGTGACGTGGGACCCGAATGCACCCGCCGTGCTGCAAGTCAACGGACACCGTCTCTACCCCAAGGGACTCAGCACCGTGCAGTGGGCTGGAATGGTCATCGACAGCGAACTCATTGCCCAACTCGAGAAGCAAAGCACCGCGCTCAACCGCGTCCGAAGGATTCTGCGATCCGCCGCCGACACCCGAGAGTGTGTTCGAAAACGTGCCGCGAATCGCATGTTCCGCGTATCTTCACGCTAACCGAGGGCGTAAAAAAGTTGCACGAGGAACGAGCTATGAACCGTCGCGGGTTCCACAGCGCTGCCGAGCAGACCGAAAGCGACATTGAGGATCAGGCACGCGAGAAAGAAGTAGCCTGCGACCAGTCCGAACAATGCGTGGGTGCGCGCGCGAAGGTCCGCCAGCGCGCCGCGCGATATGGCCACGTGCGCAAGAACGATCCCCGCCGCGATGGGCACCACCGAAAACAGGCTGACGAGTGCGACCAGCATTTCCGGGCCGGTAATTCCGCTTGCGCCATCAATCACTGCCGGGGTGAGGAGCAGCTGAACGACCTTGTAGCTCAGGAACACGGCCGTGAGAGCCAGACCAATCACCCACGAGATTCGAGCGAGTCTCAGACCAGATAATTCGGAGCCGGTTGGCGTCACAACGCTGTGCGCCTCACTCAAACGTCGCCACCCCTACTTGGCCGGTTTGACTGGTGCAGTTGCGGCGCTTGTCACGGTCTGGCTCAGCCCTTGCGATTCGAACGCGGTGGTTGTGCCAGTGACGGCCACGGAGATTGTCTCACCGAGCTGGGTTGTCGTCGGCGCATAGGTCGCCGACGTCGCACCCGCAACCGCCTGGCCATCCGCGAGCCACTGGTAGGTGAGCAGTATGCCTTTCGGTTTCCACGTGCCGGGATGCGCCGTGAGGGTGCTCCCAACGCGAGCGGTTCCAGCCACAGTGGGATGCCCCGGGGTTATCACCAGTGGAGCCAGCGTCGCATCGATGCCTGTCACAGCGACATTTTTCGTGACCGTCAGCTTGGTTGCCTTCGCCTGGCTCGGCTTGTTGTTCCACCACTGCCCTGAGAAGTGAGGGTCGGATGACGAGAATTCGATCGTGTACTTGCCAGGGCCCACGTTGGGGAGTGTGTAGTGTCCCGAGCTGTCCGTGATGACCTCGAGCGGCGGATTGACACTCTGGCCGATGATGGCGTCAGAACTCCAGAGGTCGACCGCCGCACCAACGGCAGCGACTCCGCCCGCCGTGATCGTGCCCGATATCGGTGAACCGACGATCAATTGCTGGCTGATGCTGGTCGCTGCCTCGCCTTGGGTCAGCGTGAGAGTCTTCGCCCCGGACTGGATAAAGGTGCCACCCCACCACTCTGCGGCCACGACTCCCGAATTGTAGTTCGTGGTGATTCCGACCGTGTAGCTGCCGGCGGGAAGATCGTCGACCGTGTAGAGCCCGTTGGCATCAGTAGCAGTTCCCGTGATTGCTGGCCCGCCGCTCGCCGGGTAGATGCTGACGGCTGCATTCGCGAGTCCCACCTCGGGAGTTCCGGGAGCGAAGATGGTGCCACTGATCGAAGCTCCTGTGGCGAGCGTCGCGTCAATTCCGGTGACCGGCTTGGCGGGGCTCGCGGTGACGGCTGTCGCGGCTGCGAAGGTGCTCACATCCTTCCACCACTGGGTCGCGAAGTTTTGCCCCATCGGTGCAGAGAACAGCACCTTGTATGAGCCGGATGAGAGGCCAGTGATCGTGTAGTCGCCGTTCGCGTCGGTGACCGGTTCCTGTCCCGTGATCCCGTCGTCGGAGGCCCCGAGGGCCGCAACTGTCACGCCCGCCAGGGGACCCGCAGCGCTGGACACCGTGCCGCTGATCGTCGCGCCCGTCGCAAGCTGTGCATCGATCCCGGATGCGGCAGAACCAGCCGCCAGCGTGACCGCATTGGCGGTGGCTTGTGAGGGTTGGTTCTTCCACCATTGCTCGAGATAGTTACCTGTGGTCGGGCTGAAGCTGACGGAATACGATCCCGCTGCAAGTTGGTCGATGGAGTAGGTACCCGCGGCGTTCGTGGTGGCTCCGCCGCCGTACCCGTTCGCGGAGTCCACCAGCACGTTGACGTTGGGCACCGGATCGCCGGAGACATCCGTCACCGTGCCGGTGATTGTTGCTCCGGGGGCGAGGGCCACGTTGTATCCGGTGAGCGTTTGTCCATCAGCGACGGCGAAGTACGTCTGCTTTCCATCCGTGCACGAATCTCCCTGCCAGCACTGCTGCACATAGTCAGCCCCGTTGCCGGCCTGGAACTGCAGCGTGTAGGAGCCTGCCGGGAGCGCGCCAAGACTGTAGGTGCCATCGCCAGCCGTGATGGTCGAGTCGTAGTAGGAGTAATCCGACGAGTTGATTGACACGACAATGCCACCGATTGGCGATGACGTCGACGCGTCCGTAACCACGCCGCTGACGCTCGCCGATCCCCCGGCGGCGTGTGCGCTGGATGCCTGGCCAAGAACCGACAAGAGTGCTCCGAGCAACGCGAGCACAGCGATCAGAGCCACAACCGAGTGACGCTCGCGTCGAGGAGAAAAGGACAGGAAACGAGGCATTGAACAGGCCCACCTTGCGAAAGCGATCACGAGAAACCAACGACAGAAGTCGTTAGACGGCTGGCGGGGCTGCCCCGTAGTTGAAGCATATTCAGTGAAGTCGGGAGAGCGCAACACCCGGGCGGTCTACGCAGGCTGGCGCCCTCGGCTCCGAGGGTGGCGTTCATAGCGCCTCGCGGACGACCGCGCGAAAAGGATCTGCCGAGTCGACGAGAAGTAGGGAAGGGCGGCACTCAAACGCCGTGCGCGCGGCCAATGGAGCGTCCGGGTTGGGCTCGCTGTTCGCCCAGTCTTTGGATTGGTGATCGTTGGGAGTTGCTTTCTGCGACTGACGTCACCGGCATATGCGAATATTCGGCAAAGGCAGGGACGGAGGCGCAATGCGAGGCGAGGCGACGGTGCTGCACGCTGACCTCGATGCCTTCTACGCGTCCGTGGAGCAACGCGATTCACCGGAGTTACGTGGCAGGCCGATCATTGTGGGCGGCGGGGTCGTTCTCGCGGCGAGCTATGAAGCGAAGGCGCGCGGGATACGCAAAGCGATGGGTGGCCGGCAGGCGCGGGAGCTGTGCCCGGATGCTGTGGTCGTCCCGCCACGAATGGACGCCTACTCGGCGGCCAGCCGCGATGTGTTCGCAATTTTTCGGGATACGACACCGCTGGTCGAGGGGATCTCGATCGACGAAGCGTTTCTCGAGGTTGGCGGCCTGCGATACATCGCGGGAACGCCGGAACAGGTCGCGGTGCGACTTCGGGAGCGGGTTCGAACCGAAGTCGGGCTGGCCATCTCGGTCGGTGTGGCTCGGACCAAGTTCCTCGCCAAGGTTGCGAGCGCGGTGAGTAAACCCAATGGATTACTCATCGTAGAGCCCGACCAGGAGCGCAGCTTCCTGCTCCCGTTACCGGTGGAAGCGTTGTGGGGCGTCGGCGCGGTGACGGCCGAAAGGCTGCGTCGATACGGTGTGCACACGGTCGGTGAGCTGGCAGAGCTCGAAGCCGAAACCGCAGAAAGGATGCTCGGCCGAGCGGCCGGTGCACATCTGCACGCGCTGGCCCGCTTGCGCGATCCTCGCCCGGTCAATACCACGCGGCGGCGAAGTTCACTCGGGTCCCAACGGGCACTCGGGCGCGGCCCGCATCCACCCGACATGCTCGATGACATTCTCACTCAGATCGTTGACCGACTGGCCCGCCGCCTGCGTGACGGTGATCGGGCATGTCGCACCGTCGTGCTGAGACTACGATTCGGTGATTTCTCTCAGGCCACCCGATCACACACGGTGGGCTCGGCGACCGACCGAACCATTGTTCTGCTCGCCGTCGCCCAGGGGCTTCTCGCCGCCGCGGGTCCGGAGATCGCGAACCGAGGAGTCACACTCGTTGGCGTCTCGCTGTCGAACCTCTGCAGAACCGACAGCCTGCACCCGGAGCTCCCGATCGACTGGAACGAGCAAGCACAACTTGACACGGTGCTCGACGCTGTGCGGGACCGATTCGGAGCGACTTCGATCGCGCGGGCCGCGCAACTCGGCCACGATCCGGGCTGGTCAGCACCGCAACTGCCCGAGCACGCATGATGCACGGCAGCCGACCTCGGACCCAGACGACTAGCCCGAAAGTTTGACCGTCATCTGAACGCGGGTGCCGTACCGAGCGAGCCGCGAGCCTTCCTCGATCTCCACTAGTTCTCGCTGAAATTTCGTCTGCGGCTCGCTAACCACAAAGCCGCACGTGGCATAAAACGGGGCATTCCAGGCAACATCAGCGTAGGTCCGCAATGTCCATCCGCTTCGAGCACATGCACGAACCCGACTGCCGTGCCGCCGATCGATTCTGCGGCGACCAGCACGAAGCCTGGCATTGCTGCTCTCGTCTCGCCACTGGGTGCTTGCGCCCAATCGGCGGCTTTCAGGTGCTGGGCGAGAGGGGCGTCCGCAAGATTCTCGATCTCCTCAAGCGCGGCGAGATCGCGAGGCTCGGCAACTCGGATGACCGGCATCACACTCCCACCTTAGATTGGCCCGATCGCTCACCATCGCGCCCGCTATCGGACATTCGACTTCACGCGCGGACTTCACGAATGAGATCGAGCAGCTGGTTGAGCGGCCCTCGTGCAAACGGGAGACGCGCGAGCGGAAGCACCGTGCCGAATAGCTTCGCACCGGCCCGAGCCAGCGAGCGGCTCTTGGCCTGGCCCTCGGAGGTGTCGTAAACCCAGAACAGCGTGAGCCCCATGTAGGCGAGCCACAACAGTTCGGGGAGTTGCCTTTTCAGATCCGCCGGGATCGTGTTGGTGCAACCGTCGACGACTTCCTGGAAAACCTGGATGGCCATCTGCCGCGGCTCTGCCGCATCGGCTCCGAACGGGCTGACCGCGGAGGTCGGCGCGATTGCCGCAGCCAGGAATCCGGGTGCAGAGTCATGGTACGGACCTGTCGCATCCAGTCCGCAGAGCAGCGCGATCTCGAGGCGTTTTGCGACATCCGTGGATGAGCCGAATGCCTCGTGCACCCGCCTGAGATGATCGCCCTGCACGCGCAGGTACAACTCCTGCACCAGATGATTCTTGGTCGGGAAATAGTAGTAGGCGTTTCCGACCGAGATGCCGGCCTCGTCGGCGATGAGGCGGATGGTGGTCTGGTCATATCCGCGCTCGCGGAATGATTCGATCGCTGTTTCGGTGATCTTCGCGCGAGTGTCATCGCTCTTTGCCATCTCGGCATCCCTGCTCTTCGGTCGTCGGTTCGCGTGACCATCCTAACCTTTTTTGAACCTGTTCAAAATATTTCTTGAACATGTTCAAAAAGTGGTTCATACTGGCATCGACACAACGAAGGAGCCTCATATGCGTATTGCGATCACCGGTGGAACAGGATTTGTCGGCGGCCACCTTGCCGCCCGGCTCGGCCCCACCAACACTGTCGTGATCTCACGACGGATGGGCATCGATGTGCAGGACGTCGACGCGCTCTCGAAGGCATTCGCCGGATGCGACGTGGTCGTCCACGCCGCCGGGATCAACCGTGAGATCGGCGATCAAACCTTTCAACGGGTGCACGTCGAGGGAACGCGGGCGGTCGTTGAGGCCGCGAAACTCGCTGGCGTGGGGCGCATCGTCATGGTCAGCTTCCTGCGCGCCCGCCCGGGCTGCGGATCGGGGTACCACGAAACGAAGTGGGCTGCCGAAGAGCTGGTGCGCAACTCGAGAATCGACCACACCATCCTGAAGGCGTCGATGATCTATGGCCGCGGCGACCACATGGTGGACCACGTCAGCCGCGCAGTTAAGACCTGGCCCGTGTTCGCGACGGTCGGGTACCGCGACCGCACGGTGCGACCGATTCCGATCGAGGACTTCGTGGACGTGCTGGTAGCCGCGGCAGACGGGCGGATCCCCGAGCCAACCATCGCGGTGATGGGCGCGGAGGAGCTGCCGCTGCGCGAAGCGGTTCGTCGAATTGCGCAGGTCGTGGGACGCAAGCCGCTGTTCATCGCCGTGCCGGTCTGGTCGATCACAGTTCTCGCCCAGGTCACCGAGTGGCTGATGATCGTGCCGCTGGTCGCCAAGGCCCAGGCGAAGATGCTGGCTGAGGGTGTGAGCGAGGCAGCTCCGTGGGCGCCAGAGGCACCCGCGGACCTCCGGCCGTCGCATCCATTCACCGACCAAAGCATCCGTGCGGCGCTTCCGGATGCGGGACCGTTCGGATGGCACGACCTGCGCGCTTCCCGCTGGTTTGCGCGAACTCGGCGCCGCGCGGTCGCCGTTCCCCAAGCCTCCGCGGCGATTACGGCAGGAGAGCCGACGCCTGAGCACAACGTCGTGTCTTCACCACTGGCACGATGCTCGTGAACATGCGTGACGTCACTTTCCGAGAGAGGGATGTTGTATTCACCTTCTTGGCTTCGATCGCTATCGGAGCCATCGCGGCCGCGGCGGTCGGGGCACTCACGTCGATTGCCTCGCCACTTCAGTGGTCATTTGCGCTCGTCGCAGCCATCCTCGGGCTTGTCCTTGGCCCACTCGCCGCCGTGGGTGGCTACCTGGGCTACCGTTCCGCTCGTGCCGGCAGGGTCCGCTCGCGATGGCTATTTGCCGCAGTTGTGGCATTCGGCTCTGGCCTCATGATGGACCTGGTGATCGTCTTTTTCACGGCAATCGCAATGGGCTCGTTCGTGTCGGAGACCATCAATGGCCACCCGAGTAACCCATGGCTGGACAGCCTGCCGGCCTATCCGATTGTGTTTGTCGCTGGGTTCGTCCCCGCGTACCTCTGGTTCGCGGTCTATGCGGGATACAGAACACGGCACTCAACGCGGCTTCCTGTGCCGTCAGCTGGCCAAACGGCCCGGTGATCGGCGCTACATGTCCTGAAGTTGAACCTTGCCCGCGCGCTCGTAGACGAGTGACACTCCGCCCTGAGGGAAAGAACGTGCCAGCTCGACCAACCGGAAGCTGGCCGGGACGGTTCCCTCGTCGAAGAGGCGCTTCCCGTGCCCGAGCGTGACCGGGTAGAGGTAAAGGTGGAGCCTGTCAAGCACGTCGGCCGCGAGCAACGAACGGATGAGGGCGCCGCTACCGAACATGTGCACCTCGTCATACTGCTCCCGCAGCTGGCCGGCGGCAGCGGCATCCTGAAGCACGGTCGTCCCTGCCCAGTTCGGCTCCGTCAGGGTGCGGGAAACGACGAACTTGGGCACACGGTTGAGCACCTCGCCGATGCTGTCGGAGTGCTGCGGCCAGTAGGCGGAAAAAATATCGTAGGTCTTGCGGCCAAGGAGCAGGGCGTCCATGCGCTCAATCTCGGCCCCGATGACCGCGCCGGCCTCGGCGTCGGAGACGGGCGCCTGCCATCCTCCGAACTCAAAGCCCCCTGACGGATCCTCGTCTTTTCCGCCGGGAGCCTGGTAGACCCCATCCAGAGTGATGAACACATTCGCGACGATGATGCCCACTGGGCACTCCCTCCACGACGGCCGGCACTGAATGTGTCGACACGTCGTGTCTATCATCGGACACCCCGGTAGTCAGTGACCGTGGAAATTTGCGTCGCCTTGGACAGCTTCGGAATTCTTCATGCCGGCTGAATCGCTCGACTGCGCCGCTGGCAGGCCGGCGCCCCGAGGTTAGTCCTGTGTCGAATCCGCAAAAGGGCGGGGAGCCGGAGATGCCTTCTCGCCAGAAATCTTCCTCGACTTCAGGTCCCGCTTGCTGCGCGACAGAGGATATCTGCGATCCAGCACAGGCTCGAGGAACAACCGGCGAAGAGCCATCAAAATCACATAGCCTGCACCCCAATACGCGACCAGCACCGTCGGGCCCACCGACGGAAGCGTCAAGCTCACCAGCGAAACCAAGATTCCCACCCCGACGAAAAGCCACCGCCAGGCGCTCACAGTTCGATCGCGAGCAGACTGTTGCTGCTCAATGCGAGCGTCGAGCGATTCAACGCGGCTGTCAAGGTCAGAGTCATCCAACACGCTGAAGAGGTCGCGCACGGGGACTCGAAACGAGTCGGCAATGAGCGAAAGGGTCTCGAGGCTGGCATCGTTGCCCGATTCGATCCGCTGCACCGTTCGGAGGCTCACACCACTTTCGGTGGCCAATCGTTCCTGCGTCCAGCCATGCTCCTGACGCAGTTCAGCGATACGTATCTTGTTCATGTCCTCATCCTGTCGACTCCGGCGCTCGGGCACCACGCCACAAGCCCGCCACTTTGCCGCCACCAGCCCGCCACCCGGAGGTGCACCAAACCGTCGGGTTCAGGGAGACCTGGCTGAGGCCTTGACGCGACGGTTAGACGCGGCTGCTGCTGATCAATATGGCCAGCCCTGCCAGCGCCAGCACTGCGGCCAGCCCGAAGAACGGCGAAATGAGCGCGGCGTGCCCGGATGAGCCCGCGAGGATGTTCAACACGAGATAGGCAACGACCTGTGCTGGCACCTGGATCAGCAGGAAGCGACGCAGAATTCGGCCCAGAATCCTCAGCTGCACCGGGCCGCCCAAAGGCAGCCACGTCAGGGTCGTACCGATCACATGCAGGAGGTGCACTCCGGCGAGTGCAACAAAGAACTTCCAACCCGGCGATGCACCCACCGGACTGAGTGAGAACAGCGCCAAAAACCCTGCGAGCAACCAGGCCCCCGGAGCCCGCGGAAAGACCATAGTCACGAGCGACAACAGGAGCGCCACCGCCAGTAACGGCTGGATCCCGACAATTCCGAATGACAGGGCGAGAATCACGAGCACGACGACCAGGCGCACGACGGACGCCGGAATCGCCCGACCGATCGCCGGACGGAAGCGCGGTGCGGCCTCGCCCGAATCGTGCCGTTCGGCCACGCTCATCGCGGTCGCCGGTTCTGTCGAGTGCGAGCGCTGAGCTGCACCTCAGGAGACCGACCATCTGTGGGTTGCCAACGAATGATGTCGCACCCGAGAGCGGAAAGCCGACCAATCCGCGCTTCCCGTTCGAGCTGAACGATCCACACCGCAGCCTGCTGCTCCCGCCGCAGCTTTTGCATCGGCGTCGGCGGAAGAGTGTCCACCACGACCACGCGGTGACCGGCAACACGCCACAACCTCGCCATGCGTGCTGCCTCACCGTCGAGCATTGTCGACAGCACATAAACCAGCACACCCGCTGGGATGACGGGGGCGCGAAGTCGACGCTGCGGGGCACCAATCGGACGGGTCCGGGCGATCGCCGACAAGACGCGCTGCAACTGGCGCGAGCCTCCAGCGGGAATGATCGATCGCGCGCTGCTGGCCAAATCACGGAAACCGACCCGATCGCCGGTTGCGACATAGGCAGACGCAATGGATGACGCTGCTTCGCGAGCCACATCCAACGAGGTCGCCAGGTCGCTTTTCGCGTTCCGTTGATCAGCTGCGAGAACTGACACCTCGTCCCGGCTGTCCATGACGATGATCACGGTTGCGTCGGCGGTCGAGAAACTTCGGCGCACATACAGATCGCCGGGTACCTGAGCGCGGCGCGCAGTGACCTTCCAGTCGATGCGCCGCAATCGGTCGCCGGACACGAACTGGCTGATGTCACGGAACTCGCCACCGTCGCCCGGACGCGCAGAGTCGTGACCTCCGGACAGGCCGAACATCCGAAACGGGAGCGGGACTTGTCGCAGCGAGCCAATCGGCGGAGCAATGACTCGGCTGCTTCGCGGACCCCCCGCGGGAGCAGTCACTACAGCTCCGTGCGGACCCACCAGGGCAAAATCCACCCTGACAATCTCCTGCTGACCCGAATGGACGACGATGACCTGGCCCGTCAGGTCGGCTGCAGTGGTGCGATCAACAGCAAGCTCAACGCGTTCGCGGCCGCGTTCGTAAAGGCGCACGACCACGGCATCCGTCTCGGGAGGCGCATCAATCGAGATGCGGAAGCCAACGATCTTCGTGCCGTTGCTGTCCGCTATTGTCGTCGTCACCGTCACGTCGGCGTCGCGCCGCGGTCGACGCTGGTGGGCCCACGCCGACGAAACGAGGATCGGCGCCGCGATAAAAACCAGCTCGGCCCGGGAAAACAGCAGCCCGGCGCTCGCGAGGAGGATGCCAGCGATCAGCCCAAAGCCGGTGACGGGGCTACGAATCCAGGCGTAGGTGCCAGCGGTAGTATCCTGCGTGCCGGGGCGCCCCGATCCCGACGGCCGGGCCAGGCTCACCGGGCCGCCCCTCCATCACCCGCGGGCTCGCGCTCCGCTGCCACCGTCGGTGGCCCGGCAACCTCATCCAGCACTTCACGGATGATTTCCGCTGGGTCGGTCCCGTTCGCCCAGGCGTGCGGGGTGAGGGAGAGTCGGTGTCCGAGTACGGCCACCGCGACCCGCTTGATGTCCTCCGGCGTGATGTAGTCGCGACCATCCATGACGGCGAGCGCGCGACCCACCAGCATCAGCCCCTGTGCCCCACGCGGTGAGGCTCCGACCTGCACGGCACCGTGCTCGCGTGTCTCGTTAGCCAGATCGACGCAATACAGCGCAATGTCCTCGTCAACCTCGACCGCCTCGATTCCGCGTTGCATTGCTCGAAGTTGTTCCGCGGTGATCACCGCCTCCACGTCGGCGACCTCCTGGCGCCGCCGAACGCGGTTCAACAGAATTTGTTGTTCGCCGGCTCGGTCGGGATAGCCGAGCGCCAGACGCACCATGAAACGGTCGAGCTGTGCCTCGGGCAGGGCGTAAGTTCCCTCGAACTCGATCGGGTTGGAGGTCGCAACGACGTGGAACGGCACCGGCAGCGGGTAACTGCTGCCCTCCACGGTGACCTGACCCTCCGCCATGGCCTCGAGCAGGGCCGACTGGGTTTTGGGCGACGTCCGGTTGATTTCATCGGCAAGCAGGAGGCCGGTGAAGATTGGGCCGGGCCGGAAAACGAACTCGCTCGAGCTCGGTGCATAGACGAAGGACCCGGTGATGTCTGACGGGAGCAGGTCTGGGGTGCATTGGATGCGACGGAAGTCCAGCCCTATCGCTGCGGCCAGGCTGCGCGCGGCGAGCGTCTTGCCAAGCCCGGGAACATCCTCAAACAGCACATGGCCACCGGCAAGGATGCTCGCGAGCGCCAACTCCAGCGGCTGCTGCATCCCCACCACCACGGTCGTTACACGTTCAAGAATCTGCGCGCTCAACGTCGCGATGGTCGGGACGTCGAGTGGAACGATGTCGTCGGATTTCTCTGGCATGGCTGCCCTTTCGGCTGGTGGGTTGGGAGAAGCTACAGTTCGGATCGGTCGATCGGCCCGGGTCGCTCGAGTGAGTCGAGGCGTGCGAGCACGGACAGCAACGCGGGCACGCTCAAGCGCACACGGTCAGGGGAGGCCAGCAGGGCATAGACCGGCGGGCCGACGAGCCGTTCTATCCGCTCCCTGTGGGCTGGGTCGTCGATGTTCAGCTGGCGTTGGTGCAGGCTGGAAAGGGCAATATTTCTGACCCGTTCGACGATTCGGTCATCCACGAAGCGTTGGCGGGTGCGAAGCGCCCAGTCGAGCTCAGTGACCTCACGACGGGCACCGTCGGTGAGCGACGGCGGTGCGGGCGGCCATTCGGAGTTATCGATCGGTCCCACGAGTGCCCGAAACGCGAAGAGCAGCACTGCCACCACCGCAGCCACAATGATCGACGGCACGATGTCGAGGCCAAAGAACCAGCAGCCCCCGCCGATAATAACGGCGACGATCGAATACCCGACCTTTTGTTTCATTGCGGTGTCGCTATCGGCCAGGTTTGGCGCAGGCGCTCTATGGCACCTCGAGCGAGAATCACATCCGACTCTGTCGCAGGCGCCAAACCGAATCGTGCCCGAAGGTAGACCGCGAGGAGCACCGCGGCCGCACTCCGATCGGCATCGACCGATTCGAACACGCGAGTTGTGAACTCGGTTGGGGTCTCAGAGGGGCGACGACTCAGTCCTGAGTCCTCGGCCGCTTCCTGCAGGCCGATCCAGGCTCTGACTATGGCGTCCCGCGGTTCGCGGTACGCGTCGAGTGCAGCCGACGCGCGCACCAAACCCTGGTGCAGCGTTGGCAGGTCCGCCTCGAGCTCGATCTTCGAAAACTCCTCGATCCCTTCGAAACTGCCGTCAAGCGGGACGAGGCTTTTGTCTCCTCTGGGTTGCCGGTGACGCAGCCAGTAAAGGACAAGCAATGCCACCGCAGCGATGAGAAGGGATCCAAGGATGATGGCAATCGGAAGCCAGCTGAATACGATGCCAGACCTCACCGGCACAGCCTGCGACGGGGTGTTGGTGCCCTGCGGCAGCGGAGTCGGCTGCGGCGTT
>Ga0302198_10003673_pt1 | contig 15281 bp, 13 predicted proteins | sample II_Bog_N2_2_FD_193521 | JGI IMG/M metagenome (GOLD analysis project Ga0302198, IMG submission 193521) | Peat permafrost microbial communities from Stordalen Mire near Abisko, Sweden - II_Bog_N2_2 | ecosystem: Environmental > Terrestrial > Soil > Wetlands > Peat | place: Sweden: Abisko... | reverse complement strand
CATGATCTGCGACTGCTCGATGAGGTCCGCACGGTGGTGGTGGCTGATCAGGTAAAAGAAGTAGCCCGCTTGCAGCAATCCTTGCTCGAGCCCGGCCAACACCAGCGTCGCATAGCCCTCAGAAACCTCCGGCACCAGGACCCCGACCGTGTGTGACTGCCCGCGGCGCAGCGATCGCGCCAATAAGTTCGGCCTGTAGTTCAGTTGCCGAGCGGCCTCCCGAATCCTCTCCTGAGTCGCCTTCGGAATTGACGTGGCAGCCGGCGATCTATTCAGGACACGGGAGACGGCAGCCGATGACAGCCCCACCTTCGCCGCAACCATCTTCAGACTGGTCGGCTTCAGGACGGGTTCGTGTTTGACGTTTCCGCTCAATAGAGCAGTCTGCCACAAGCCGGCCTGACCGCGCTCAAGTAGAAGGGCCCATTTCACACTCTGAGGCAACCCAGATCGTCCAGAACCGATCAATTTTATACAGATCAATCCGGTACCGGATACCTACAATTCGGACTCACGAGGCTATTAGGTCCCCGCAGCTTGAATTTTGACCTGACCAAAACCCCCACAAAAAGCGCGCTTGACAGATATCCATTGGTTTGAGTACAACTCGTCCGATCAAGTCAAACGGTTGCCTAAAGGGTTTACGGTACAGATCGGGCACTTGATCTACGCAGCACTGCTTTGGAGGCACTATGAAGATTCAGTTTATGGCACCAGTGAAATTCGCATGCGCCGCACTGCTCCTGCTGGCGGGCCTCTCCGCAAGAGCGCAATTCAATGCCAGCCTTTCGGGTACCGTGGCCGACGCCACACAGGCTGTGATTCCGGGAGCTACAGTAACGATCGTTAACGACGGAACTCACGCCACCAAGACGGCACTCTCGGGTGACTCGGGAACATTCCAATTCAACGAACTGCCTCCGGGCAGCTACACCGTCAGTGTCACGGCGAAAGGGTTTCAGCAAAACACTGTTTCCAATGTTGATGTCGCCGCCGAGACTCCACGCAGCTTGAATGTGACCATGCAGCCGGGCCAGGAGAGTCAGACGGTGACTGTCAACGCAGACATGGCCCCACTGCTTCAGTCCTCGGACGCGAGCATCGGCACGACCATCGACAGCGCCGAGATTGAGCGTTTGCCGATCTTTGGCTCCGATCCGTACGAACTATTGCGCACCGCTCCCGGCATCTCCGGGGATGGAGCCCGCTCCGGCAGTGGCAACGCTGTTTTCCTGCCCAACGGAGCTGGCCCCGGAGGCTCGAACTCAGGCGTCTTCCAGACTGAGAACCAGGTCCAGATTTCAGCCGATGGCCAGCGCGTGGCCGACAACAACTACATGATCGACGGCGTCAGCGTGAACTCGCTCACCCACGGCGGCTCGGCTGTCGTTACGCCCAACCAGGAAGCCGTCGGCCAAATGACGATCGTCTCCACCTCCTACGACGCCAGCCTTGGCCGCAATACCGGCGCGCAGATCCAGGTGGTCACCAAGAGCGGGACTAACGCCCTGCACGGCTCCGCGTTCTTCCTCTACGATGAGCCCGGCTTAAATGAGTACAACAAGTACGGCGGCCCAGCGCCGGGGACCCTCGCCGTCCGCAATAACAACCAGCAGAGGACGTGGGCTGCGTCGCTCGGTGGTCCCGTCGTCCATGACAAGCTGTTCTTCTTCTCCTCGTTCGAGGAGTACAAGCTGAAAAATCCCAGCTACACTACCGCGTACGTGGAGACGCCCGCCTTCCGGACTGCGATCACCGCCAACCGCGTGGGCGGCGTCTCGGAACGGATCGTCGCCAACCCGGCGTCGCAGCCGCGCATCCTTGCGGTCCTAACGCCAACTTGCACCGGTTTCAGAACCTACGTGACGTCGATAGCCGGACCCTACGGTACAAACGGTGCCACGGTCCCCGCAGGAACGACCGTGCAGGCATGCCAGATCGCAGGCAATGGCCTGGATATTGGTTCACTCACCCCGGGCGGCGCCTCGCAATTGGGCGTCTTCCCGACTGGCACCACCGCGTACGGCGCGTCGGCGCAGGAGGTCGGTGGCGGCTTTGATGGCATCGCCGATCTGGAAAACGTCCAACTCATGATTCCCTCGCAGAGCCGCGGCAACCAGTACAACGCTCGTATGGATTGGCAGTTGTCCCCGAAAGACCTGATCGCCGGATCGATCTACCTCACCAAACTCGACAACCTGGGCGCCAGTGCGGCAGCCGGTTCCCGCCCCATGGGCGACGTGCCGTTCAAGCCCCAGAACTCTGCAGCCACGCTGATCTATATCCACACCTTCTCCCCCAACTGGATCAATGAGTTGCGGGGCAACGCGACACGCTTTGCCGACAACGCGCTGAGCGACGGCGGCAATACGGTCAACTACGGTATTCCTTACGTCAATGTTCAGGACTATCCGCTTGCGCTGCAATATGGCGTTTACGCCACCAACACGACGCCGGCGAACTTCGCGGAAAACACGTATGAGGCTCGAGATACTGTCTCGCATACCTGGGGAAGTCACACGCTCCGGGGCGGCGTGGAAATGCGCTTCGAGCAGGACAACGACAACCTCTACGGCGAAGAGCGTCCAACCTATGCCTTCGACGGTCTTTGGTCCTTTGCCAACGACGCGTCGGTCTATGAGGCGGTTGCGGCCAACCCGGCCACTGGTGGCCCCGCAAACAGCCAGCGATACTACCGCTCTGAAAATTACGCGGCTTTTGTTCAGCATGACTGGAAAGTCACTCCGAACCTGACGGTCAATGCCGGCCTACGCTGGGAGGAATTTACCCCCCTCGCAAACAAGGGATTTCAGCTCAACGATCCGGTCCTCGGTCCTACGGGATCCGAACTTTCCGGCATTAAGATGGTCCAGCATAACCATCTATGGGGCTTCCAGCACAACAACTGGGGTCCTAAGTTCGGTTTCGCATACACTCCTGCACTCCTCAACAATAAGGTAGTTGTGCGCGGCGGCTATGCTCTCGCATACAACCACCTCGACATCGCGCTGTTCAACAACATGTTGGAAGACGGCCCCGGCATCGCCAGCTTCGGTCTTTGCTGCGGCGGAAATGGCAATACGGCCGGTATCCAATACGGCCTTGGAACCAGTAATTCCCCAGCCAGCTATCCAGCAAACCCGGCCTTGAAGCAGACCCTCAACGCAAATGGCTTCTCTGGGTGCTGCGTTGAGGTCTACGGCGTGCAGCCTGGTATCAAGTACCCTTCCACCGATCTTTACTCGCTTGAGATCCAGCGCGAGCTGGGAGCCGCCACAACCGTGACCCTCGGTTACGCCGGGGCCTCCGGCCGTCACTATGCACGGCTGGTGGATCAGAACTTCCTCTACAATCAGGCCAACACGCCGGTCTACGCCGCCTACTTTGCCCAGACCGACTCGGTGGCAAATTACAACTCCTTCAACGTCCAGGTGCGCCGTCCCATGCGGCACAACATCAGTTACAGCTTCGTGTACACGTACGCCAAGTCGATGGACCAGGTCTCTAACGGCGACTTTGCGGATGGCGCGGCCAACCAGACCAATCCCGCCAATAACGCCAGCGAATATGGGCCGTCCGACTACGACTTGAAACATCGCGTCGTGGCCACGGGTCTGTATCAAACACCCACCTTCCACACCCACAACGCCGTGATCGACGCCCTCGTCAACGGCTTCCAGGTCAACGCCACTTACACGTGGCACACCGGGTTCCCCTGGACGCCGATTACCACTAACCTGAACACGGTCCCCTTCCAGAACGGAGCGGCAACCCAGAACGTTGTTCGGCCGATTGGCTACAACGGGCAGGCCGGAACCAGTTGCTCCAACAGCGCGTTCACTTCGGGCTCCAACTTCTCAAACCGTTTCAACGGTACAACCAACGTGGGCGGCGCCAACTACTTTACGACCATTCTTCCACCTACGGGAGTCTACAAGCCGGGTATCGGACGCAACAGCTTCCGCGGCCCGTGCTACCAGGACGTGGACCTCAGCCTCGCCAAGGAGTTCGCGTTCGACCTTGGCGACCACCACACGCAGCTTCGCCTCCAGGCCAACATGTACAACGCCTTCAACGAGCTGCAACTCCAGCCGATAGGCAACAACAGCGGAGGATCCAACATAGCCAGTGCCTACTTCGGGTACGCACAGGCTGCGGATTCAGGAAGAGTGATTGAAGTGCTGGGAAGATTCCAGTTCTGACCAGTCATTTCCTCGGGCAGAGGCGGCGCACCGATGCGCCGCCTCTCTCCCTTTCTTGAGCCATGTACCATTTTGCAGGTAGCTCTCGTTTGAATCCGGGGCGAACAATGAAGAGCTTTTTTGAACCACGAATGCGGCTGGTCCTGGTCCTCGCCGCGTTTTTTCTTCCCCAATCGCTCTCGCACGCGCAGCAACCAGAGCACATCCTCGTGGACGCACACGCCACCACAACTCCCTTTCCTCACTTCTGGGAGCAGACCTTCGGCTCCGGTCGCGCCATCCTCTCGCTCCGCGCCGGCTACCGCGACGACTTGCGCGCTGTAAAGCAAGCCACCGACTTTCAGTCCATCCGTTTTCACGCCATCTTCCACGACGAGGTGGGCCTCTACGATCCCGATCGCAAGACGAAAAACCCTGGCCTGGACGCGCAGACGGCCAACGATGCCTCCGTCTACAACTTTTCCTACGTCGACCAGATCTACGATGGCCTGCTTGAGAATCACGTGAAGCCCTACGTGGAACTCAGCTTCATGCCGAGAAAAATGGCCGCCGACCCAGGCGCGCTGCATGCATTCTGGTACAAGCCCAATGTCTCGCCGCCCAGCGACTACAAGTTGTGGGACGCGATGATCTCAGCCTTCGCCCAGCATCTCGTCCAGCGATATGGCCTCGACGAAGTCGCCACGTGGAAGTTCGAAGTCTGGAATGAGCCCAACATCGACTTCTGGGTTGGCAATCCGAAACAGCCAACCTACTTCGAGTTGTACGACCACACCGCCCGCGCGCTCAAAGGAGTCTCGCCGCGTCTGCAGGTCGGTGGCCCCTCCACCGCGCAGGCCGCGTGGGTCGCGCCGTTCCTAGCCCACACCAAGGCCACCGACGTCCCCGTCGACTTCGTTTCCACTCATGTCTATGCCAACGACACTGCCGACAATGTCTTCGGCACGACCGAAAATATTCCTCGCGAAACCATGGTCTTTCGCTCTGTCAAGAAGGTCCATGATGAGATAGCCGCCTCCGCCTACCCCAACATCCCGCTCATCTTCTCCGAGTACAACGCCAGTTATGCGAATGAGCCCAACGTCACCGACTCCACCTTCATGGGCCCCTGGCTCGCCAACAACATCCGCCTCTGCGACGGCCTGACCCAGAGCATGGCCTACTGGGCTTTCTCCGACGTCTTCGAAGAACAGGGCGTTGTCCGCACGCCATTCTACGGCGGCTTCGGCCTTATCGCCGCCGACCATATCCCCAAGCCTGTGTTCAACGTCTTCACCATCCTGCACAAGCTTGGCGACCGCCGCATCGCCTCCGGCTCCGACTCCGCGCTCGTTACCGAGACTCCATCCGGTACCCTCGCCATCGCACTCTGGGACTACGCCCCGCCCACGGGCACCGGTGCCAAATACACCATGCCCACCGGCCACGCAGGTCCGTCCAAGACCTTCGACCTCGACCTCAAAGGCGTCCCAATCACTGCAACCGCAGAGGTGTGGCGTGTGGACGACGACCACGGCAACGTCATTAAAGCCTTCGACGCGCTGGGCCGTCCACCGGCAGACCTCACCCAGGCCCAGGTGGCGCAACTGCGTGCAGCCGGCAAACTTCCTCCCCCGGAACGAATGCACCTCGACCATGGCACACTACATGTGATAGTCCCAGCGCACGGACTGGCCGTAGTGCTGATCACGAAGTAGGCACAATGAATCGTCGCAAGCTTCTTCAGCTTCTGGGAGCATCCAGCCTTGCAGCCGCGGGGTCAGGATTCTTCGCTGCATCCCCTGCCTACGCACTCTCGCCGTCCGACGAATCGCTCCTCGATGACGTCGAGCGCCGCGCATGCCTGTTCTTCGCGGAGCAGGCCAGCCCCCACACTGGTCAGGTGTTGGATCGCGCCCGCTGGGACAATTCCACCGGCGCGCTCGATGCCCGCCGGATGGCCTCGATCGCCGCTACCGGCTTCGGCCTCACCGCACTCTGCATTGCTGACAAGCGCAACTATCAGCCCACCGCGCAGATTCTCGAACAAGTCCGCCGCACCCTCCACTTCCACTGCGACACGCTGCCAAACACCCACGGCTTCTTCGCCCACTTTAGCGACCTTGAAACCGGCAAGCCCTGGGGCAATACGGAAATCTCGTCCATCGACACCTCCCTCCTTCTCTGCGGCATACTCACCGCGCGCGCGCATTTCCACGACGACACCGAGATCGTCAAGCTCGCCACCACCATCTACGAGCGCGTCGACTGGCCCTGGATGCTCAACGGTGGCCAGACGTTCTCCATGGGGCTGAGGAACGGAGCGTTCCTCACCTCGCGTTGGAACCACTACTGCGAGCACATGATGCTCTACCTGCTCGCCATCGGATCGCCGACCCACCCCATCGATCCTGCCTGCTGGGACGCCTGGTCACGCCCCGTGATGCACTTCGCCGGTTTCGACTACATCAGCGCCGCTGATCCCCTCTTCGTTCACCAATACAGCCACGCCTGGTTCGACTTCCGCAACCAGCGCGACCGCTACGCCGACTACTTTGCTAACTCCATCATCGCCAGTCGCGCGCACCAGGCCTTCTGTCTCTCGCGTGGCAAGCCCTACTCACTCGACTACTGGGGCATCTCCGCGTCCGACTCTGCACACGGCTACACCGCATGGGGAGGCCCCGGAAGTCGCGACGGCAAGAGCGATTCCAGCGGCTTCGGTGGGATCGACGGCTCCATCGTTCCCTATGCAACTGCCGGCTCCTTGCCGTTTCTTCCCGTAGACTGCCTCCGCGTCCAGCGCTCGCTCAAGCAGCTCTACGGCGGGCAGACATACGGCCGCTACGGCTTTCGCGACGCCTTCCACCCCGACGCCAAATGGTTCGATCCCGACGTCCTCGGCATCGACCTCGGCATCACCGTCCTGATGGCCGAAAACCTGCGCACCAGCTTTGTGTGGGAGACCTTCGCGCAAAACCCCGAGGTCTCCATCGCCATGCAGCGAGCAGGCTTCCACAAATACTTAACCTAGTGCTGCCCCAAAGATCCGGTTCCAGCAGTCGCATCCTGTCTACTCCAGATTCCAAGGGGCAGCACCAGCGACAGCATCACCATCACCAGGGTTGCGGTCATTGGCACCGCCAGCCCCAGCCGCAGCGAGTGCCGATGGGTCGAGACGATGCCAGTCAACCACGGTAGGAACGCCGACCCCGCCCCAGCAAGAAAGAAAATCGCTCCTCCACGATGGAATCGCAACGCCCAAGCCAGCAGTAGGGGATATGTCGGTCCAATGCCGAAGCCCAGGCAGAAAGCCGCAGCCAGCATCAGCCAGCCGCTTCCGCTCGCAACCAGGAACACCGACGCAGCGCCCATCAGCACTACGCTGCCGCGCACCGTCCAGGCATGCGTCAGCCAGCGGTCGCAGACCGACCAGAACAACCGGCTCAGTAGCAGGCCCGCCCAGAAACACGTTGGTGCCGCGACGGCCCCGGCGATCCCATACCCTCCGCGCCGCGCATACGTCGCCAGCCATCCGCCCGCGGAAGCTTCAATACCAGTGATCAGCAGCGTCATGACAATCAGCCCCAGCGGCACCGCACGAAATATCGTCCACGGATGCGCGGTCGTCGCCACACCTTCCTCGATCGTCAGGCTCGTTTGCAAGGTCGTCCACGCCGCCAGCGCAGCGAAGCACAGAGCCGCGCCGCAATACACTGGGCGAATATCCCCACTCATCAGTGTCCGAATCGTCAGGGACGGACACGCGCACGCACCAATGGCCCACAACAGATTCAGCTTCACCAACTCAGTCCCGCTGCCGCCCGACTGCCGTTGTCGAATCAGGCTGATCGAAGTCATGGTCAGGCCAAGCCCCAATCCATACAGCGCCATCCACCCATCCGCGCCGCCGCCTGCGCAGAAAGCCAGCCCGGCAGCCCCAAGCGCGACCGCAACACTCCCGCATAGCAGTACCGTCCGCATCGATCCATGGACCAGCAGCGCACCCAGCGACGAGCCGATCCACGCCAGCAGGAACAGCCGCCCTCCCTGTTCGTCCTGCAGATCCCACCGCTGCAACATTACCGGAAGCAGCGCTCCCGGCAACGCCACTCCCACGCCGGTCGCGGCGAACCCAAGATACAGCGGCGCAATCGCCATTATCGGGGCTGCCCTCGGCCTGCCCCAGTCCGCACCTTCTCCCGCACCGCGAGCTGTAAAGCTCATCCATCCGCTCCTAACCGCAGGATCATTTCCTCGCGGAAGCGAGGGCCTTGATTCTTGCCTGCGCCAGCACGTAGGTCGAGACCGGATCGATGTAGGTGTGATCGTCGAGCTCATGCGCCTCTACCTTGGCATACACATCGAGCGCTGCAACGCGAGCACCGTACTGCTCGTAGATCAGTCCCAACTCATACCATGAGGACGTCACTCATCACATTCATAGCCACCTTCGGGTGCCTATTGCTTTGTCCAAAGTCAAAGAAGATTCAGAGGCCCTCTACTGGAAAACAAGCCCTTATTGATGCCAATTGATGCCAGCTTTGATTCCATTCTCCCTGTAAGTTATTGATTTTGTTATTGGTTTTATGGTGCGCCCGGAGAGATTCGAACTCCCGACCCTTTGGTTCGAAGCCAAATGCTCTATCCAGCTGAGCTACGGGCGCACACTACGGAACGACCTCATCCGCGTACCAATCTTACAGGCCCACTTCCCTTGCCTATGCCACCGAAGCCTGCAAGGGAGCCGGCGGCGCAATGTCTACCGGCTCGGGAATCATCGAAACCGTCTCAACAATATCCAGCCCAGCGCGCCTCAGCAGTTGGTTAATCACCGCTTCGGTAAGGCGGCTGGCGTCGTACTCCACGCGAACGGTCTTCGCCGCCTCATCAAACGTCATCCTACGCACGCCATACACGTCGCGAGCCTTCGAGAGTGCCAGCACAACCCGCTCGGTGGGCGGCACGCCGTAGCGGTAGAGAACATCAAGCTGAGTCATACTCCCATTTTACCTGTCTTGCTCGGTGCCCGCCGATGTCAATTGGTGTCGGGCCTCTACAGCTTTCCTAGGTAGTCCAGAACCTCCGGGCTGGTCCAGTTCTGCGCAGACACAAACTTGCGCCGTAGGACCCCCTCGCGGTCAATTACATACGTCTCAGGAATTTTGATCGTGCCATATAGCTTGGGAACGCGGCTGGACGGGTCCCGCGCTGTTAGAAAGTTCACATGGTTGTCGACCAGGAATTTGCGGTAGGCATCGGCATCCTCATCCGCGCTGATGGCGACCACGGTCACTTGCGGCATCCGTTGCTGCAACTCCACCAGACTGGGCAGCTCTTCAATGCAGGGAATGCACCACGTCGCCCAGAAGTTCAGCACCACGACGTGCCCGCGAAGATTGGCCAGACTTACTGTCTGCCCCCCGTCTGAAACCGTGAACGCCGGGGCGCTGGAGCCAATCCGTGTCGGGCGGCCGCCCCGATCGCACGCCGTAGCAAGCAATCCGCACAGCGCCAAAGCGAGCATCGACCGCGCCCGCCGCCTCACGGCCGACCTGTTCCCTGATAATCGCTTCCCGAAAAACCTGCCGCACTTCTGCTTCCAATAAGGCACGCGGTGCTCCTGCTTCCTATAATACGAATCTGTGCAGATTACGCGGAAAGTGGCCAGCAAGAACGACGATACCCCCGATGCCTCCCAGCCGGAGATGCGGCTCTCGGTCATCATCCCGGCCCGCAACGAATCGGCTTCCCTCGGCGCTTGCCTCGACTCGCTCCTCGCCCAATCGGAACGCGGATTCGCCCTCGGAACTGACTGGGAACTCATCATCATCGACGACGACTCCAGCGACGGAACCCAGCAGATCGCCCAGGCCGCAGCCACCGGGCGCGAAGGCTTAGTCGTCCTGGAAGCCCCGCTGCTCGACCTCAGCAACCGCGGCGGCTTTACCGGCAAAACCAACGCCTGCTGGGCCGGAGCGCAAACAGCCCGCGGCGCGTGGCTGCTCTTCACCGACGCCGACACCGTACATGAACCGGGAAACCTCTCGCGCGCCATCCACGAGGCGGAAAAGTACGAGGCGGCGCTGCTCTCCTATTCTCCCCGGCAGATCGTTACCGGCTTTTGGCAACGCGCGGTCATGCCACTGGTTTTCTCTGAGCTGGCCAGTGCCTATCCGCCGAAAAAGGTCAGCTCCTCCGGCTCCCCGCTTGCAGCCGCCAACGGTCAGTTCCTCATGGTCGAGCGCGACGCCTACTTCTCCGTCGGCGGCCATCGCGCGATTGGCCGCGAAATCCTCGAAGACGTAGCCCTTGCACGAGCCATCAAGCGCCGGTACGGCCTCCGTTTCCGCTACGCACCCGACGCTCTCTCCACGCGGATGTACCGCACACTGCCCGAGATGGTCGAGGGCTGGACCAAGAACCTTGCGCTACTGTTCTCTAGTCCCCTGCTCATGGCTGGCATGCAAATCCTCCAACTCCTGCTATTCTTCGGCCTTCCCGTGCTCGCGTTCTTGTTGCCGCTCGAGTATTCCTGGCAGCGCTGGGCAATCTTGGTGGTATGGCTGCGCACCACCTGGGGCTTTTACGGCCGCGTCGCCCGCGCCCACTTTCCAGTCGCCGACACCGCGATCTCCATCCTCGGTGTTCCGCTGTTCGTTTCGTTGCTCCTCCGCAGCTACCTCAACCACCGCATCCTTAAGTCGGTCGGCTGGAAAGGCCGCAGCTATAACATCGGGCGATAAGCATCGATATGGCCGCCGCCACATCTAAACTGTAGGTGGCTGAGTCCTTTTGGCCCACGCACTTGCAGCCGCTTCGACTAATAACTAACCACCGGCAACTATCAACTTTCCTATGATCCTCCTAACCCGCAAAGCAGAATTCTCCTCGGCTCACTTTTACTGGAACGATGCCTGGTCGCCGGAAGAAAATCAGCGCGTCTTCGGCAAATGCGCCAACCGCAACGGCCACGGGCATAATTACACGCTCGAAGTCACCGTCGCCGGTGAGGTCGATCCCGTCTCCGGCTTCGTCGTCGACTTGAAGGAATTAAAAGCCATCCTCGAGCGCGAGGTCATCAGCGTTTACGACCATCGCCACCTCAACCTTGAGGTCCCCGAATTCACCACGCGCATCCCCACCACCGAAAACATCGCCATCTCCATCTGGCAGCGCCTCGACGGAAGAATCCCGCACGCCAAACTCCACCGCGTCCGCGTATACGAGATGCCCGACCTCTTCGCCGACTACTATGGTGAGCCATGACCACATCCGCCGCCAACCCGCAACCGAGAGCCTACCTTTCCCGCCGCTATCGCCTCAGCGCGTCGCATCGCCTGCACTCCGACACCTTCACCGCGGACCAGAATCGCACCGCCTACGGCAAGTGCAACAATCCGCATGGGCACGGCCATAACTATATAGTCGAGGTCACAGTCGGCGGCCCCGTCGATGCAGCCACCGGAATGGTCTGCGACCTGGGCCAACTCGATGCATTCGCACAAACAAATCTGCTCGACCGCTTTGACGCTATGAATCTCAATACGCTCGACATCTTTCGCAGCGTTGTTCCGACAACGGAAAACCTTACGATAGAAGTACACCGGATATTCGAGCGCTTCCCCGGCGCGAAGCTGACCCGCATCCGGATCGAAGAGACCAGCAACAATTCGTTCGAGTATTCAGCGTAGATCGATTTCAAGTACAGCCCGGCTTCAGGAAAGGCTAACCCATATGAGCCCACTCACAGCTTCGGAACCAATCTCGGCGGCATCGCTGACCACCCAGGAACTCTACCGCGAACTTCTCGTGCGCATCGGCGTGGATCCCACCCGCGACGGTCTAGTCGATACCCCCGAGCGCATGGAAAAATCCATGGCCTTCCTCACCCGCGGCTACACCCAGGACGCCACCGCCGTCATTCAAGACGCGCTCTTCGACGTGGAGTACGACGAGATGGTCATCGTTAAGGACATCGAGTTTTTCTCCCTGTGCGAGCACCACCTGCTCCCATTCTTCGGCAAGGCGCACATTGCCTATCTGCCCAACGGAAAGGTCATCGGCCTCTCCAAAATCCCTCGCGTTGTCGACGTCTTCGCCCGTCGCCTGCAGGTCCAGGAGCGCCTCACTACCGAGATCGCCGACGCCATCTCCGACGCCATCAATCCCCAGGGTGTCGCCGTTATCGTCGAGGCCCAGCACCTTTGCATGATGATGCGCGGCGTTGAAAAGCAGCACTCAGCCACGGTCACCTCCGCCATGCGCGGCGTCTTCAAAACGCAGTTGCAAACCCGCAACGAATTCCTCTCGCTGGTCCGCCGCAACGGAAGCGCCATCTAAGCGCGTCACCGCAAGACCACGTAGTCTGGTACACGATGAATGGACTACTGGTTATTGACAAGCCTGCAAGACTTACCTCGCACGACGTAGTCGACATCGTGCGCCGCGCCACGGACGAGCGCTCCATCGGCCACCTCGGCACCCTCGACCCCATGGCCACCGGAGTGCTCCCACTGCTGCTTGGCAAGTACACCCGTCTCGCACAATTCTTCGGCACTGCGGAAAAAAGCTACGAAGGCACCATCCGCTTCGGGTTCGCCACCGATACCTTCGACGCCGAGGGCACGCCCGCCGCCGAGCCTCAGCCCCTTACCAAGTCCCTCGACGAGCTGCGCGCCCTCGCCGCACCCTTCCACGGCGAAATGCAGCAGATGCCCCCAGTCTTTTCCGCAAAGAAAATCGGCGGAGTACCGGCCCACAAACTCGCCCGTGCCGGTAAGCCCGTCGACGTCAAGCCCGCACGCATCTTCATCCATCGCTTTGAACTGCTCTCGCTCGACGGCCCGTCGCCGACCGAAATGGAGGCGCGCTTCGAGATGCAGGTCTCCGCCGGCGGATATGTCCGCTCCGTCGCGCATGAACTCGGTCAGTTCGCCGGATGCGGCGCGCATCTCGCCACGCTCCGCCGCACGCAAGCTGGCGTCTTCACGCTGGCGCAGGCAATCTGCCTAGACGAACTCAAGGCGCTCGCCGGTCAACCGCACGCCATCGAGCAGCGCCTTCCGCATCCGCGCACCCTGCTTCCAGAGATGCCATCCATCACAGTGGACGAGCAACTAGCTGGCCGTCTTCGCAACGGAATGCAAGTCAACCTACCCGACTTCTCCGGCGCGCCTCTGGTCAAGGTCTTCACCAGTCCCGTTGACCTGCTCTGCATCGCCAAGCGCATAGCCGGCACGCTCATGCAGCCAGTCGTGGTACTCGGCTAGCCCTCACAACGACAGAACGCCCGCACCTCGCGAACAAGATGCGGGCGCCCCATTTCAGCTTCGCTGTTTAGTGGTGGCCGTAGTCGTGATGGTTGTCGTGGTCTTCGTGGTCCCAGTGGCCTTCGTGCATCTGCCAGCCCTCTCGGTAATGGTCGTAATGCGGATGGCTCCAGTAAGCGCCCGCATAGGGCGGACGCACCCAGACACCGGGCATCCACACGTAGCGACCGCCGCGGTCGCCCCAGTAGCCTTCAGTCCAGACGTATCCGTCGCCGGGCATGGCGGGACGGACTTCATAGCGCAGAGGCGGCGGTGTCCCACCGATGTAAACATGGACTTGGCCAATGGCAGGAGCAGCGAAAGCGACTAAGGCAATACCGCCTGCAAGCAGATTTAATTTCCAGTTCGAGCGTTCATACAAAGAGGGTCTCCGTTCTTGCGTTCAGTCCGTTAGATGCAAAGGGCTCGCCTGCGGAGGTTTGCTCCCACTCACAATGCAAGCAAAGCTACTTCTTCAGTAGCGGCACCACCAGCGTCACTACATTCTGCGCCACCACTACGTTGCCCTTCGCGGTCGCATGCGTCTGGTCCCGCTGCATCATCCCAGGAACCCCATAAACATCCTTCAACAGAAACGGCAGCATCGGTACGCGATATTTCTTCGCCAACACCGCGTAGGTTTCGTCGAACTGCTTAATATAGTCCGGCCCATAATCGGGCGGCAGCGTAATGCCCGCCAGCGCAATCTTGGTCCCCGCGTCCTTCAGCGTCCGCACAATCTGGTCCAGGTTCGCCCGCGTATCGTCGATGCGCAGTCCCCGCAGTCCGTCGTTTCCGCCAAACTCCACCACCGCCACCGCCGGATGCAGCGCCAGAATCTCCGGAAGCCGCTCGACCCCATCCTTCGTCGTGTTTCCGCTGATGCCCCCATTCACGACGCGGTAGTGATAGTGCAGTTTGTCCAGATCGGCCTGCAGATAGTCGGGATAACTCTGGCCTGGCCCGGTCCCCAGGCCCGCCGTCAACGAGTCGCCAAAGCACACCAGCACCGGCCGCGAGTCCTTGCTCTGCCCATCGCTATGCACCGGCACGGACGCCGCAGACTGCGCGGGCACATCAGGTTCCGACGCCTGAGCTTCAGATGTATCCGCTGCAGGCGTTGGATTTGCCGCCGGATTCGGTGCGCTGTTCCCGTGACATCCCCACGCCGCCAACAACAAACCAGCTAGAATCGATAGCGAATAAACTTTCCGCATCGTTCCAACGTATCACTTGGCAACACCCGCGTCGTTCCACACAACGCAGAGGGAGACTTCTAGGCCCGTGAGTACAGACGCAGGCAGTACGCAAGCAATGATCGTAGTAGACGGACTGCGGAAATCCATCCGCAACGGCCCTCGCACCGTCGACATCCTCAAGGGCCTCGACTTCCGCGTCTCCAAAGGTGAGTTCATCGCCATCATGGGCGCCTCCGGCAGCGGCAAGTCAACGCTCCTCGGCCTGCTCGCGGGCCTCGACACGCCCACCTCCGGCAACGTGTACCTCAACGGCACCGCCATCAGTTACCTTCCCGAAGACAAGCTCGCGCAGGTTCGCGGCAAAACCGTCGGCTTCGTCTTCCAGTCCTACCAACTCATCCCCACCCTCACCGCGCTCGAAAACGTCCTGCTCCCGCACGAACTAAATGCCGACGGAGACGGTCTGCCGCGTGCCCGTCAACTACTCGCCAGCGTTGGTCTCGGCGACCGCATGGACCACTACCCCGTGCAACTCTCTGGCGGCGAGCAGCAGCGCGTAGCGCTAGCCCGCGCTTTCGTCCTGCGTCCGC
>Ga0302198_10003657_pt1 | contig 15318 bp, 10 predicted proteins | sample II_Bog_N2_2_FD_193521 | JGI IMG/M metagenome (GOLD analysis project Ga0302198, IMG submission 193521) | Peat permafrost microbial communities from Stordalen Mire near Abisko, Sweden - II_Bog_N2_2 | ecosystem: Environmental > Terrestrial > Soil > Wetlands > Peat | place: Sweden: Abisko... | reverse complement strand
AATTTCGCGCGAGGAGCCGCAATAAACCTCGAGGGGAGCTTCGGCTCCCCTCTTTCTTTTCGGTGCAAGTCCAACAGGCGATGTGTGAATACACCGCCATGAGGGCAAAACAAGCTGCGGAAAAATCTCCAGTTCAATATGAAAACTCTCACGCACTTTTGCGGGGGCTAAAGCCCAACGTTTGATTGGCTTTTTCGGCACGACTGAAGTCATGCCCTGATACGGAGCATTCAGAGTTTGGTGTCGTAACAAGTCTTTCCGAAAGCTGTAAAATTCTATCCAGGCCTCATCCATGCAGCGCAGATTGATTACCGCACTCGTTATCGCTTCCTTTTCGCTCGCCACACACGCACAAACCCCCGCAGCTCCAGCATCCCCTGCAAGCGACACCGCCGCTGCTGTCCAAACCCCGTTTGAAGCGGCACAGGAACTGGCAGCAAAAGGGCGGCTCGACAGGGCGCTTGCGCAGCTCGACCAACTCTCTACGCAAACCCCTGAGCCAGCCGGAGTGGAACGTCTGCGCGGCATCATCTTTTATCAGAAGGAAAAGCTTCGCGAGGCCATTGAGGCATTCACCAAGGCCACGGAGCAGGACCCGAACGATCGAGAATCCACCGAGATGCTGGGGGTAAGCCTGTTCCGCACCGGCCACTCTCCGGAAGCGTTGCCATATCTTGAAAAAGCCCACGCGACAGTGGTCAACGCAAATATCGATCCAGAGTATGTGCTGGGACTTTGCTACTCCGATCTGAAGCGCTACGACGACGCGCGCCACGCGTTTGCCACGCAGTACGGGTTTGCGCGGGACTCCGCCGAGGCGTATCTGCTGGCTGCCCGGTTGTTTTTGCGGCGCGAGTTTGTGGACGAAGCCATGACACAGGCCCACATGGCATTGCAGTTCAACCCGGCACTTCCGCTGGCCCACCAGCTTCTGGGTGAAGCGCTGCTGGCCAAGGGCGACACTCCGGGAGCGATCCAGGAACTGGAGGCCGAGCGAAAGATCAACCCTCTCAGTGGGACTCTTTACGACCGCCTGGGCGATGCGTACATTCGCAACGGGCAATACACGGATGCCCAGCAGGCATTGAATCGGGCGGTTCTGCTGGAGCCGGGCGCGACGGCGCCTTACATGCTGCTCGGGGAAGCTCTCTTAAAGCTCAGTCAGCCGGTTCAGGCGCTCCACTACCTTGACCACGCGGCCAAGATGGACCCCTCCAACTACATCACGCATAACCTGCTCGGTCAGGCCTACAAGGCGACAGGACAGATGGCGGAAGCCAATCGCGAGTTCAAAATGGTGGTTGAGTTGCAGCATAGCGAAACTCCGAAGCCTGCGGGGAAATAGAGTATGCTCGCGGATCGCAAAACGCTGCTCGGCGTGATTCTGTACCTGATGGTGGCTTTTCCGGCTTTTGTCGCTGCCCAATCCAGCGCGAAGCCGCAGCCGGACAAGCTGAAGCAGGCCGACGCCGCTTTCCATGAGGGCTATGCGGCGATGCAGGCGGGGAACCTGGAACTGGCGAGGGCAAAGTTTGCAGTCGCAACCAAGCTAGCGCCGAAGATTCCGGAAGGGCACGAGGCGCTGGGGGAAGTGCTTTTCGAGCAGGGTAAGGGGGCGGAGGCGATTGAGGAGTTTGAGGCCGCACTCCGCCTGAAGCCCACGGACGAGGGCTTTGAGTCGAACCTGGCGCTGGCTTATGCAAAAGGGGGCGACGCGGCAAAGGCGATCCCACACTTCAGTGGGGCGTTTCAAGCTTCATCGCGGCCCGGCGGGCAACCAGTGGATGCTGACTTTCTTGAAGCTTATGGGCGGGCGCTGGCAGCCGTGGGGAAACCGACGGAAGCGATTGCGATGTTTCAGGCGGCGATCGATCGCGGTGCAGCGAGTGCCGATGTTTTCGACGCAATTGGATCTCTCTATGCGCAGGGCAGCGAATGGACGCAGGCACAGCGCGAGTTTGAACGGGCACTCGTGATCGACGGAGCGTTTTTGCAGGCGCGGGTGCATCTGGGCATCGTTCAGCGGGAGCAGCACGATCTGGATGGCGCGGCGGCTTCTCTTGAAGCGGCGGTGACGCAGGACCCCGCAAATGCCCTTGCGCAGGCTGAACTTGGCCGCACACTGGTGGCTGGGGGACAGGATGAGGCTGCAACCGCGCCTCTTTACCAGGCTGCAAAGCTGGACCCCAGTCTTCCTGGTGTGGAGAATGACCTGGCGATGGCATTGCAGCGGCAGGGGCGCCAGCCGGAGGCGATTCCATGGTTTGAGCAGGCCGTCGAACGGGAGCCGAACAGCCTGAGCGCACTGACCAACCTGGGGCTTGCGCTAACCCTGACCGGGAAAGCCAAAGAAGGGCTCGACTACTATGCGAAGGCCCTCGCGCTGTCGCCGCGGGACGCAACGATCTACAAGGATCAGGGCGTGGCGCATGTGCAGCTTTCGGCCTTTGACGAGGCCATCGCCGACTTCAAGGCGGCGCTGGCGCTTGACCCCAACGACCCGCAGCTCCACTACGACCTGGGCATGGCATACAAGTTCAAAGATCGAGTGGAGGACGCGATTGCCGAGTTGAGCAAGGCGGGGCAGATGGATCCGACGCTCCAGGACCCGCCCTATACGCTGGGCATCCTTTATATGCAGATTGGCAAGCTGGACGATGCGGTTGTGGAGCTGAAGAAGGCGGTCGCGCTGCGTCCGGAGAATGGGGACGCCTGGGCAATTCTGGGCAGCACGCTGAAGCAGGATTCGCGGCTGGACGAAGCGCGCGATGCTTTGGAAAAGGCGATTCCGCTGCTGCCCGGGCAGCCTGGCCCGCGGGTGACGCTGGCGGGAGTGCTGACCGACCAGGCTGGGGCTGACTCAACCGACGCAGACGCGGCGGACGCGGCCGGCGACACGGCGAAAGCCGAGCAGTTGCGCGCGCAGGGGAAGGATTTGCGCGCCCGTGCCGCCGAATGGCGTCGCCAGGGGGCGGACCTGGCCAGAAGCGCGGTCAGCCGTCAGAGAGCGAATTTCGCAATGAATGCCGGCAACCAACTGCTGCTGAAGGGGCAAATTGCCGATGCGGTGGCACGCTACCAGGAGGCGATCGCGGCCGATCCAACATTCGCCGAGCCCCATAGCCAGTTGGCCATTGCCTATGACCGGCAGGGCCGGGCCGCCGACGCGGCCGGGGAGCGAGCCAAGGCGACGGAACTAGCAGCAGCAAAGTAGAATGCTCCTTCAAGGGGATCGAAGGAGCTTCAATGACGCTGTCTTTTTCGCGGGGCATTCGCGGTATCGCAGTATTGATCGTTTTGTCCGGGCTGGCGCTCGGTGCGCATGCTCAGCCCGAGCCGGGCAAGGTTGACCGGTGGAGCGAAGCGCGGGCTAACGCCTGGTACGCGCAACAGCCCTGGCCAGTCGGCGCGGACTTTCTGCCGTCGACGGCGATCAATGAACTGGAGATGTGGCAGGCTGACACCTACGATCCCGCCACCATCGATCGTGAACTTGGCTGGGCAGAGGCGATTGGCATGAATACGATGCGGGTCTTCCTGCACAACCTGCTCTGGGACCAGGATCCCAAGGGCTTCCAGCAGCGCATCGACAATTTCCTCGCCATCGCGGCCCGCCACCATATCCGCCCGGTGTTTGTTCTTTTCGATTCCTGCTGGGAGCCCAACCCGAAGCTCGGCCCGCAGCATCCGCCCATTCCGGGCGTGCACAACTCGGGTTGGGTGCAGGCCCCAGGAGCCGCCATCCTCAACGACCCATCGCAATACCCACGCCTGGAAGGCTATGTGGAAGGCGTTGTCGGCGCTTTTGCCAAGGACCCGCGGATTCTGGCCTGGGACCTGTGGAACGAGCCGGACAACGATAACGGCAAAGGCGACGCGTTCGCCCAGGACGACCCTCGCAACCGGACCCAGATTATCCTCAAGCTGCTGCCGCAGGTGTTTGACTGGGCGCGGTCCGCGCATCCAACGCAGCCTTTGACCAGCGGCGTGTGGCATGGCGACTGGTCTTCGCTTTCAAGCATGCCGGCGACGGCGCGGGTGCAGATTGAGCGGTCTGACATTGTCAGCTTTCACAACTACGGCTGGCCGGAGGACTTCGAAAGGCGCGTTGAGCAGTTGCAGCAGTTCCACCGGCCGCTGATTTGCACGGAGTATATGGCGCGCAATATTGGGAGCACCTTTGACACGATTCTGCCCATCGCCAAGGAACACCACGTAGGCGCAATCAACTGGGGCCTGGTGGCTGGAAAGAGCCAAACCTGGATTCCATGGGATTCCTGGCAGCGCCCCTATGTGAACGAGCAGCCCGCGGTCTGGCAGCACGATGTCTTCCACGCGGACGGCACGCCCTACCGCCAGCGCGAAGTGGAGATGATCCGCAAACTCACGGCATCAAAGTAGAGCGTGCCGGGAGAAATCCGGCTGTCCGTTTTCGGGAGCATTATCCAAAATTGAGTCGCCCCGAACTTTGTTGGTATCCCATCCATTCGGCTCAGAGACGCGGAATGGATGGGCACGCGAGACTACAGTTAAGCAGAAAACGCTCTAAACCGCGGGCAGTTCCTGGCGCTTTCCGGTTCGCCAACTGGCGTAGGCGGCGTCCAGAACCTGCTGGTTATGCAGTCCGTCCGCGCCGGTGGCACGGTAGGTGCCGTGGCCCTCGACCCAATCGGCGAACGAGTCGAGCATGCGGGTGTAGCCATCGCGGTTTGAGACGGTTTTGCGCTCGGCGACCTGGCCGCCAAGCCAGAGTTCCACGTCGACATCGTTCTCCACGGTCAAACCGAACTGGCTTACGATTGCGCCGGTTTCGCCTGTGACTTCAAGCAGCGAGCGATAGGCGCCTCGGGTACTGACTGTAACGGCACCCATGGCGCCGCTCGAGAATTCCAGACTGATTGAGGCGTAGGCTTCCAGCGGAGCCGAGGCAGCATCGGCGCGGGCCAAGGCGCCGACCGCGGCTACACGGCTGTCGAGCACAAACCTGAGCGCGTCGATGCAGTGGATGCCGACGTCGCCGATGGGACCTCCACAGGCCAGCGCGGGGTCGTAAATCCAGCCGCGCGGGCTGGTGTCGGCGGCGTAGCAGAATTGCGCATGAGCCAGAACGGGCCGACCGATGCGGCCGTCGGCGATCCACTGACGGATGACTTCAAGGCTGGTGTTGTAGCGAAAGTTCTGGGCTACTCCGAGACACAGGCCAGCGGCGGTTGCCGTGGCTACCATCTGCGCGACCTCAGCGGCGTTCATGGCGAGGGGCTTCTCGCACAACACCGGCTTGCCATGGCTTAGGGCGAGCAGGACATGGGGCAGGTGGAGCGCATCGGGCGAAGTGACGAAGACTGCGTCGATATCGGAGGCGGCGCAGAGGTCTTCGGCGGTTTGAAAGACGTGTTCGACGTTGTACTCGCGCGCATTGGCCGCGGCTTTGACGAGGTCACGCCGCCACAGCCCGGCCAGCACCGAGGACCGCGCTCCCGGAAAAGCAGGAACCACGCGCTTGACGCAATGATGACCGAATCCCAGCAACCCATAGCGAATCATTTAGTCTCTCCATCCAAAAGCTTACAACCTGGACGTTAATGGGCTCTACCCGCAAACGAAGCTGGCGCTTGAGTGCCCATTGCATTGGCGAAAAGCATCCGGGTGATGGGCCAAAAGACCTCATCGGTGCGCCGAAATCTGCTGCAATCGTGGTGCAATACGGTGGTTTTCCGACGGACCCCCATGGATAAATCGTTTGTTTTGAGGGGGGAAATTCATACGAAACGGGTAAGTACCTTTGTTTGCAACGAAAGTGGAGAGGGGGGGTAGGGGGGGTAGCAAAAAACGGTGGGGTGTAGACCGGGCAGATTCCTCACAGATTGAGACAGCGGGTTTGTGCGATAGATTGGCGGTCATGATTCAAGTGTGCGCCTTGCCGCGAAATAGACTGCAAACCCGGAGAGAATATTTTCGGGGCTGGTTTCGGCTGGTTTGGAGCGATTACCCGGATGTGGGGAGGTGGGTTTCAAAAGGGGTCTTCCATCCGGGCTGGGTGAGGATTGGCTGGGCTGCCGGTTGGCTGACTCTTTCGTTCGGAATCGTGAATTTGCGGCAGGGCGGCAATTTGTGCGATGGGGACTTGGCTTGGCGAGGGAATCCCTCCGGGGGACGAGGGCGTTTGCCGTCTACCGGTTCGCACCCGCCGGCGTTCCGCCGGAGTCGCGCGTCAACCGCGCAAGCAAAGCGTCAAAGCGCGGGTCTCCGTGCAAATGCCTCAATCGCGGCTCCCGCGCCAAATAAACCAACCAAGGCGAGCGTTCCGCAAACGCCTGCTCCAGTAACGCAAAGGCTCGATCGCGGTCGCCGAGCGCTTCGTAAATCAATCCCAACTCATAGGGCGAAACGTACCGTTCCGCGGAACGCGCAGTGAGCCGCTCCAGCGTCAGAAGCGCATCCGCCCGATTGCCATTCACCGCCTGCGCGTGCCCAAGAAAGCTGAGTTGCACACTCGCGCCCGAGAGTTCCGCCCCTTTTCGGATGGCTGCTTCCGCTTCGCCGGTCGCGCCTGCGCCCAGATGAGCCCAACCCTGAAAAATGCGATGCCACGAGAAGCCTGGGTCGTTGGCCAACGCAGGCCCTGCTTCGCTGAGAGCTTGATGGAAGTTGTGCGCCATCAGGTGGTGCCACATCAGGTGAAGCTGCGACATTGGATCCGCGGGATCGAGGGTCAGGTAGATTTTGCTCTCGGCCAGCGACTCCTCCATGCGTTCGGTTGCCACCAGCAGGTGCGAATACCAATGGTGCGCCGGCCCGTAGCGCGGATTGAGCCGGATTGCCTCGGAAAACAACCGCTCGGCCTCCGGAATCTCCCGGCGGTAGTGGAGCATTGCGTAAGCCAGCGCCGCATGCCCCTCGGCCAGCTCCGGCTTCAAGCGAAGCGCCTGCTCTGCATACGACATACCCTTTGGAAAGCCCTCACCCGGCGGAAGCACACCGCCCTCCCAGCTCGCTAACGTGTTGTAAGCATCCGCCAAGCCCGCGTAGGCAAGGGCATACGTCGGATCGCGCTTGACCGCCTGCTCGAAGTAGGCAATTGCTTCCATCGTGCCCGCCGGGCGTCTTCCCCAATGATGGCGGCCCTTCAAATACAGCGCATACGCTTCCGGATCTTCCGAATGGCGCGCCGCCGAGCAAGAGCGGGCGACCAGCAACTGTGGGCGCAACTTGTCCACGATCGCAGCCGTGATCTCATCCTGCACTTCAAACACGTCCGTCAGTTCGCGATCGTACCGCTCGGACCACAGGGGATGACCGTCGTTGACGTCGATCAACTGAACCGTGATCCGGAGCCGGGTACCGGCACGCCGAACGCTTCCGTCGAGGATGACACCTACATTCAACCGCCGCCCAATTTCGCGAATATCCAACCCATGCCCGCATACGGCGGCGGCCGACGTTCGTGCGATCACCTGCAGGTCGTCATACAGGCTGAGCGAGTGGATCAGTTCCTCGGCCAGTCCGTCGCCGAATTGTTCGCCATCCCCACTCATGCTTGCAAAGGGCAACACCGCGATCGAAGCAGCCGGACTCGTGCTGGTCCTCGCCCTCTCGGGGGCGAAGTAATCATCTTGTGTTCCGCCCGGCAACTCGATGGGCGCCATCGCAATCCGAACCTGGCGCGGCGCTTCGGCCTTCTGCCCGTTGGAAGCGACCTCGATCGTCCCAATCTTCTCGATTGGCGCGATGAAGCGATAGCCGAGCCGGGGCAGCGTTTCGACATACCGAGGGCTCTCTGCCTGGTCGCTCAGGGTGAGGCGAATCTGGCGAACGCAGTAGTTCAATCCCTGCTCAAAATCGACAAACGTGTCGTTGCCCCAAATGGCCGTGCGGATCTGCTCACGCGTGACCATCACGCCGTGGTTGCCGATCAGCATGGCGAGAACCCGCGCGGGCTGCTGCTGAATGCGCGCGGGCACGCCTTTCCTGCGCAGCTCGAACGTCTGCTCGTCTAGCTCGAACTCGCCGAATCGAATGACGGACATAATCGATGTGAAATTCTGTGTCAACAGCAGAGAACGAGGAATCGGGAACGACTCCGCCGGTAGACACGATTGCAAGGACCCGCTTGCCCGGCGCAACCACGGTCGATGGTCCTAAAAGATACCCCATGCGGCGAAGTAGCACCAGATCGTATAGAAAGTGTATTCGGTCTTTCACCCAAAACGGCAAAGAATCTGGGGATGAAAGCATTCTCCCGGGCCGCCCGCCCCGCTTGATTTCGCGACATTCTCTGACTGCAAGTGGACCGGATAGCGTTCGTCGCGAATCGCGAACATGGGCATGACCTCGTGTTTCGTCCCGCCTGTGAGTCTTTCGGCAGCCTGGATGGGGGGGGCGGACAAGAAGAGCTGACGAAAACTGTAAAGAATGGCGCCGCGAGCCGATAAAGGCCACAGGAAGGTTCTGATGGCTACCGACACCCGACTGGCGCTTGAATCCGTAGCCGCTGCCGAGGACTGGGCGGGCGAGATGCGGTATGTGGCACGGCAGCCAATTCTCAACCTGCGCGGTCAGGTGCAGGGGTATGAGTTACTGTTCCGCGGCGGACCGGAGATGGTGTTGAGCGTTGGGGCGGACATGGCGGCGCGCACCATGCTGGACAACGCGGTGATTTTTGGTTTGGAGTTGATGACCAATGGTTTACCGGCTTTTGTGAGTTGCACGGTGGAGTCGCTCACAGAAGACCTGGTGCTGGTTCTGTCGCCGGAGAAGACGGTGCTGGTTCTGCCGGCCCAGCTTGAGCCGACTGCCCGGCTGCTGGAAAGCTGCAGCAGGCTGAAGGCGCGGGGATACAAGCTGGCCCTGGATGATTTTGGCTGGGAGGCGAACCTGAGGCCACTGGCTAAGCTGGCCGATTATATCCGCGTGGGTTCTTCAGGGTTTGATGCCTTAGAACGCCAGTATCTGCGTAGCCTTTGTTGCCCGTCGCCAACGCTGGTGGCGAAGAAGGTAGACAGTCAGGAAGCGTTCAAGCGAGCGAGCGACAAGGGATTCACGCTCCTTCAAGGCGACTATTTTTGCCATCCCATGCTGCTGAAGAAGCGCAAGCTGCCGGCCAACCGAATGCTGCACTTCGAGATTGTGCGCCAACTTCATCACGACCCGATCGACGTGCGCGAGGTGAGCAAGCTTGTGCTGCGGGACGCCGCGCTCACCTTCAGGCTGCTGCGGCTCGTCAACTCGCCGACGTACGCGATTCACCAGGAGGTGCGGAGTATTGAGACGGCGATCTTTATCGTGGGCGAAACGACATTCCGCCGGATTGTCTCGTTGGCAGTCCTGAGTGAATTGAACGGCAAGGAGCCTCCGGAGATTCTGCACATGGCGTTGCTGCGGGCGCGCTTTTGCGAGCTGGCTGCGGGCCTGTGCGGGCTTGACTCGCGGGAACAGTATCTGCTGGGGATGCTGAGCATGTTTCCGGCGATGCTACGGGTGCCGATGGAGGAACTGACACCGTTGCTGCCGCTGCGCGCGGAGATTTGCGAGGCTTTGCAGGGGGCGGCGACCCGTGAACGGAGCCTGCTGGCGTGGCTGGAGCTGAACGAGAGCGGGGATTGGGAGGGCTGTGACCAGCTGGTTGAGGGACACGGATTGGACCAGGAGCGTCTGGTGAAGTGCTATGCGGAGAGTGTGGTTTGGGCGGCTGGGGCGTTGCGTTCCGCAGTGTAGGGCGGGCGATTGCGGTTGCGATTTCAAGCAATAAGGAGGTTTTGCGGGACGAAGTCTTTTGTTCATGCGGCATTCATCGCTCATTCATCTAACTCGTATATCCATGTACGAGTCCGGGGATTGCTTCCCCCAGCGGCGCCGGACGGATTCTTATCCTGTTCATTGGAGCCGAAACATGTCCGATATGGCGACAACCCTCCCTGCCCGCCCCCCGGCGGCAGACTTGCTCGACAAGAAAATGAAGAAGTCCCATGCAATGATCAGCGGCGGGGTGTGCATTGCCGCGCTGGTGATCGGCATCGGGTACATTGGCGTGAGTGTTGCCAAGGACTTCAGCGGCGTGGCGCTGGGGAGCATCTGGCCCTATGCGCTGCTGCTGACCGCACTGTTCATCGCCCTGGGCTTTGAGTTTGTGAACGGTTTCCACGACACGGCAAACGCGGTGGCGACGGTGATTTACACCCATTCGCTGGAGCCGAATATCGCGGTAGTTTGGTCGGGGCTGTGCAACCTGACCGGTGTGCTGCTGTCATCGGGCACAGTGGCCTACAGCATTATTACGCTGCTGCCGGTGGAGCTGATTTTGCAGGTGAGCGCGGGCGCGGGCTTCGCAATGGTGTTCGCGCTGCTGATTGCGGCGATTCTGTGGAACCTGAGCACGTGGTGGTTCGGGCTTCCTGCTTCGAGCTCGCACACCATGGTCGGCTCGATTATTGGAGTGGGTTTGGCCAACCAGCTGATGAGCGTACATTCCGGCACATCCGGCGTGGACTGGGACCAGGTGACGAAGGTCTTCCGGGTGCTGCTGATTTCGCCGATCGTCGGTTTTGGCGCTGCGGCGATTCTGTTTCTGGTGTCGAAGTGGACGATCAAGTATCCGGCTCTCTATGCGGCCCCGAAGGGTTCTGAGCCGCCGCCGTGGCCGATTCGCCTGCTGCTGGTGCTGACCTGCACCGGGGTGAGCTTCTCGCACGGGTCGAACGATGGGCAGAAGGGCATGGGCCTGATCATGCTGATTCTGATTGGCACAGTGCCGACGGCGTATGCATTGAACCACGCGGTTTCCGGCAAGGATGTGCAGGACTTTATTGCGGCGTCGGAGCAGGCTGGGCGCGTGCTGGACGCGCATGTGGACAAGACCGGGATCCTCGGGGAGGATGCACGCGCTGAGGTCACGGACTACATTGCCACCAAGCAACTGAGGCCGGACACGGTTTTGGCGCTGCGCGAGCTGGTGGAAGATCTGAACCACGAAGTCGCGCTTTACAAGGAGTTCAAGTCGGTTCCGCCGAGCCAGCAGACCAACGTGCGCAACGATATGTACGTGGCCAGCGACGCGATCCGGCTGATGGAAAAGGCCAGGAATCCGGCCTTTTCCGCGGACGAGACGGCGGCCCTGACCAACTACAAAAGCAAGGTGGACAAGGCGACGAAGTTCATTCCCATCTGGGTGAAGGTGGCTGTGGCGCTGGCGCTGGGCATGGGCACCATGGTGGGTTGGAAGCGGATTGTGGTGACGGTGGGCGAGAAGATTGGCAAGGAACACTTGACTTATGCCCAGGGCGCCTGCGCTGAACTGGTGGCGATGGCGACGATTTCGCTGGCGGATAATTTTGGGTTGCCGGTGAGTACTACGCACGTGCTGAGTTCGGGCGTGGCGGGCACCATGGTGGCCAATGGCAGCGGCTTGCAGTGGGGGACGCTGAGGAATATTGCCGCGGCCTGGGTGTTTACGCTGCCGGCTGCGGCGCTGCTGTCGGGGTCGCTTTTCTGGCTGTTCCGGAGTATTGCCCACTAAGTTGCTTGATTTACTGCCTTTGAGGGCACCCGCCGCTGCGGATGCCCTCTTTTCTTTTGGATGCACAGGGCTCCAGGTGTGGATTGGGCGGCGGGGCGGCTCGGTTTCCGGTACCATACTTGAGGTACCTATTGCAGAATGAGCCTAAAAGCAAAGCTTGAAGCAGTAATCTACGCCGCGGAGGAGCCGGTTACGTTGGGCCAGCTCGCCGCATTGTTTGGCCCCGACGCCGTGGAGTGGAAGGCGGAACGGGAAACTGCGTCTGCCGAAGCGAGCGTGGAGCAGGGTTCGACCCGCGCCACGATGCCGCAGCTGGTGAACGCGGAGTTCGATTACCCGGCTGTTGAGGCGCCTGGAGAGGCCGAGAGTGCCGGGGCGGAGACAGAAGCCGGAGTGGCCGGGTTGGGTGCGGGTGAGGCGGATGCGACCGAGCCGGGTGCGGAAGCTGCGGTGGAACCGGTGGCTCAGGCGCTGGTGGATGAAGAGGCGGAGGCCAAGCGACTGGCCAGGCAACTGGATCGTGAGGTGCGGGGGATTTTGCGGGGGCTGCTGGACGAGCTGATTGAGACCTATGCCAACGACGATCGAGGCATTGAAATCAAGGAGATAGCCGGCGGGTATCGTATGGCGACCAAGCCCGAGTGCCACGACGCGGCGCGGATGTTTGTGAAGAGCCTGAAGCCGGCGATGAAGCTGAGCCTGCCGGCGCTGGAAACCCTGGCCGTGATCGCCTATAAGCAGCCGGTGACGGCGCCTGAGGTGAATGAGATTCGCGGGGTGGATTCTTCCGGCGTGTTTGGTTCGCTGCTGGCGCGGAAGCTGATTGCCACGGCGGGGCGGAAACAGGTGATTGGGCGTCCGATTTTATACAAGACGACCAAGGAGTTTTTGCTGAGGTTTGGGCTGAAGGATGTGACGGAGTTGCCGTCGATGGAGGAGTTCGAGAAGATTGCACAGCTCGAATTCGAAGACATGGAGCCGGTTGCGGAGAGTGAAGCGGCGGCGGAAGTGAATGAGGATTTGAGTCTGGAAATGGATGAAGACCCAGACGAGCCGGACACTGCCGGGGAAGGCGGGGCTGCCACAACGGCGGCCGAAGCGGCCCCGGAGATTGAAAAAGAGCAAGGCCTGAACGAGGAAGGCAAAGAGACCGCCGGGATGGCGGACAGAGAAGTGTTGGCGGGGAAAGAGCCGGCCAACATGGAGCAAACAGAACAAGCTGCCTATGCTCCGGCAGACGAAGCGGCGTCAACTCCCGCAGAGGTCGCGCCTGCTGCGCCTCACCCCCTAGAGCAGGCAGAAACTGAGACAGTACCCAATGACTGACGAACAGCGGCCCGAAGGCGAAGAAACGGAACTGAACGAAATACCCGCAACCGAGATGGAAGACGCGATCGGCGACGAGACCGACGGCGAGGGGAGTGCCGCGGCCGAGCCTGAAAAGGATGCGGAAACCGAGACTGAGGCTGAGGACGAAGAAGACGCGGAAGGCGAGGCGGAAGAGGAAGCCGAGCTTGAGGAGCAGGAAGAGGCTGAGGGGGACGAGTCGGACGAAGACGATTCCGAAGAGCAAGACGGCGACGAGTCTGAGGCGGAAGGGGAAGAAGTAGACGAGGAAGAAGGCGGCGCAGAGGAAGAGGAAGGCGAGCCGGAGTTCAAGGCGAAGGCGCGTCCGCCGGTGAAGCTGGAGCGGTTGCAGAAGATTCTGGCGCAGAGCGGTGTGGCCAGCCGGCGCAAGGCTGAGGAGATGATTGAGCAGGGGCGGGTGCAGGTGAACGGCAAGATTGTTACCGAGCTGGGCACCAAGGCGGATGCGGGACGCGACCATATTCGCGTGGACGGAAAGCTGCTGCAGGGTTCAGAAAGGCTGCGCTATTTTGTGCTGAACAAGCCGCGCGGGTTCGTGACCACGGTGAAGGATCCCGAGGGCCGGCCGACGGTGATGCAGTTTTTTGACAAGATGCGGGAGCGGCTTTACCCGGTTGGGCGCCTTGATTACATGAGCGAAGGGCTGCTGCTGGTGACCAACGACGGCGACCTGGCGAACAAGCTGACCAAGGCGTCGGCGGGCGTGGAGAAGACTTACCTGGTGAAGGTGGCGGGGATTCCGACGGAGAGCGAGCTGGATATTCTGCGCGCCGGGGTGGCCATTGAGAAGGGCAAGCCGGGGTCGAACAAGGTGCGGACGTCGCCGGCACGGATCAGGCAGGTTCGGCAGGGCGACAACCCATGGTACGAGGTGGTTCTGATTGAGGGGCGCAACCGCGAGCTGCGCAAGATGTTTGAGGAAGTGGGACATTTTGTGGAGAAGATTCGCCGGGTTGGCTATGGGCCGCTGATTCTGGATCAGGAGCCGGGCAACCTGCGCGAGCTGGATGAGCAGGAGCTCGATCTACTGCGCAAGGCGGCGGATGGGAAGTGGAAGACTCCCAAGGCCAAGGAGATTCGGCGGCGGAATATCGTGGATTCGCTGCCTCCGGAGAAGCCGGCATTCAGGTCACGCAGCGAGCGGCCCGCACCGGGGCCGAAGGACTACAAGCCGAAGAAGTCTTTTGAGTCGGACCGGCCGGCGCGGAGCGGGCCTGCCAAGTTTGGGACGGGCGCGGGAAGGCCTGGGGCGGGGAAGTTTGGACCGGCCAAGTTTGGGCCGGCGAAGTTCGGGCCTGGTTCTGGTGCGGGAAGGCCGGAGCGGCCCGCGGCTGGTTCGGCGGGGCGTTTGGGAGCTGAGGGGGCTGGGGAAGGCCGTCCGCCGGCGGGCAGGAGCTATGGGGACAGGCCCACGGCGGGGCGTACGTATGGCGCCAAGCCGGGCGGCAGCCGGCCGTTCAGCGACAAGCCTGGTGCGGGACGCAGCTTTCCGCCCAAGCCTGCGTGGAAGAAGCCGGAGGCGGGAGTGCGTGCGCCGTTCAAGAAGCCGTTTTCGCCGAGGCCGGAAGCAACGCGCAGGCCTTTCGCCAAGCCGGAACCGATAGACGATCTGGAGCCGCGGAAGCCGATCAAGATTCATATTGAGCCGGTTGCGGATTTTGAGCGGAGTGAGAGACCGAGGTCGACACGGCCTGCTTCGGACAGGCCTAGGTCAGATCGGACATCGTCCGATAGGCCGGGCACGGGTAGACCGCCGGCTGGATATTCAGGGGCGGGCCGGGGTGGCGCGGGCCGGACAGGATCTGGCCGGCCAGCCTTTAGCCGGCCTGGAGCTGATAGGCCTGGGTCTGGGCGGCCCGGAACCGGGCGGACGGGTGGTGGCTCCAGTGCGCCTCGGCCATTCCGGAGCGAGAGCGGGTTGGGTAGGCCGTCGAGCACCAGCAGCGGCAAGCCGCGGGCGGGCGGGGCGCGGCCCAGCAGCAAGCCGGGCGGACGGTCGTCTGGCCCTGGAGCCGGTCGCAGCGGACCTCGGTCGGGAAGCGACTCGCGGCCGAGCTTTGGGGCGAAGCGGCCCTTTGAGAGCAGGGGCGCGGACGGACCTTCGGGACCGCCGAAGCGCCCTTACACTCCGCGGACGGAAGGCGGAGAGGGTTCCCGGCCGGAGCGGAGAACAGGGACTGGTTGGAAGCCGAAGCCGAACTTTGGTGGGAAACCAGGCGGCGGCAAGCCCGGAGGCAGCGGTTCGAGGCCTAAATCCGGAGGCCCAGCCAAGTCGGGGTTCAAGGGGAAGCCGGGCGGGAAACGGCCGGGCGGCAAGCGGCCTTAGGGCCTTGCCTGCCCCGGATTCCGGGCGGAGGCTGTTTTTGTTTGCTTGCCCTGGGGCGATTCGCCCCAGGGCAAACGCATTTGAAAATTGATCGAACCACTGAATGTGCCTT
>Ga0302198_10003617_pt1 | contig 15433 bp, 10 predicted proteins | sample II_Bog_N2_2_FD_193521 | JGI IMG/M metagenome (GOLD analysis project Ga0302198, IMG submission 193521) | Peat permafrost microbial communities from Stordalen Mire near Abisko, Sweden - II_Bog_N2_2 | ecosystem: Environmental > Terrestrial > Soil > Wetlands > Peat | place: Sweden: Abisko... | reverse complement strand
ACAAGCCTCGATCATAGCCGTCGCGAAAGGGATCGAACTGGCCGTTCAATCCCGGCGTGGCTGAGCTCTGGGGACCGTAGTCGATGGAGCGCGAGAAGGTGTAGCTGCCGCGCAGCTCCAGCGAGCGAAGGCCCCGCAGCTCGGCCTCTGCCGTGAACGCGTGGTAGGTGGCATTGGCGTTCGAGACCAGCGCCGTGATTGCGCCGTACTGCGTGATGGGACGGATGGTGTAAAGCGGCACCACGAAGGTCTCGCCGCTGTGCAGGCCGGGGTATCCGTCGCCGCCTTGGAGGACGAATGTTCCTTGCGCTTTCGATGGTGCGATATTCAGGTCCACACTCTGCGGCAACTGCGTGGCCAGCGCCAAGGAGTAGCCTGCGCGCATTTGCAGGTGCGGTCCGAGGTCGCGCTCCAGCAGCAACGTTGCGCGCTGCACCGCCGGAGTGCGATAGCGGTTGGAGAAGAGCGTGGTGGAGGTCGTCTGGGCGACCGCAGCGGGCGGCGCTGACGTGAAGGCGCACGGATAGCCGAACGACTGTTGTTGCGTGGTGACCTGAGGGCAGTCGGTGACCGTCAGAGGTGTGATGCGAATGTGCAGCGTCGTAGAGGGCAGCGCCGTGTCGACGAGGGCCGCGCGAACTGTGGCTCCCGGCGTACGCCCGAAGAATACGCCATAGCCCGCGTGGACCGTGACGAGATTGAAGCGGGAACGCCAGCGCGGAGACCACGTCGCCGCGATCCGCGGGCCGATGTTGTTGCGATCCTCAGGAAAGACCGCCGTCGCGCCTCCGAAGGGGAGCGCCAGTGCCGCCACATCCGCATCGAGTGCCGGGTTTGGGGTTTGTGGTGGCGGCAGCAGCGTGTACTCGTATCGCGCGCCGACGGTGAGCCTCAGGTCGCGACGGAGTTGCATCGCATCCTCTGCGAAGCCAGCGATCTCATGCGTCGCGAACTCGGTCGGCGACGAACCAAATCCCTGGGTGTAGCTGCGGAAACAGAAGACGTGCAGCGCGGACCCAATCGCTTCAGGACAGCCGGCGGTCGGATAGGCGTACACATTCAGGACATAGTCTGTTATCCAATCGACGAGGCCGCCGGCGTGGCCTTTGGCGTTGCTGCTGTCGTAGAGCATGGAACCCTCGGCCGCGTTCAGCGACTGGATGCGATCGTGCACGCGGCTCCAGTCCGCGCCCAGGGTTAGAAGATGGTGGCCGGCGCGGAGTTGGAGCGTGTCCGCCAGCTCGATACGCTCCTCGATGGGAGAGGCGATTCCGCTCAGATTCGATGGCGTGCCGTACGCGAAGCCGTTCGGCGCAATGGAGATCTGCGGAGCGAGGCCTCCCGGCCCGATGGCGGGCTCCTGCGGTAGCGGCGCGCGCGGGCTTTCGCGCTCCGAGTCGCGAGCGAACTGCGCGCGCAGATCGTTGTGCATGCGTGACGAGAAGGCGTGGACCCATTGCCCGGCTGCGACGTCGACTTGAGTGGAGCTGTCGCCCAGACTTCCCCTGCCGCGTGCGATGACTGCATCGGAGGCCTGTCCCAGCGCTGCGCCGGCGGGTGCGTTCATCCGATGTCCGCTGTAGGAGAACGTTACGTGGTCGCGCGCGCTGAGCTGTGCATCGGCGCGCAGGTCCAGCATCAGGCGGTAGGCAGACCGCGCGGTCGTTCCGCTGAGGCTGTCGAGATAGTCGAGCGCGGAGTTGATCGCCGTGGTGCCGACTCCGCGGTTGGCCAGCAATGCTAGTTGCATCGGCGTGAGTGCATAAAAGCTGGCCAGCGCGGGCGTAGAGACGATGTGGTCGTCTTTGAGCTGCAACTCCGCGGAGGCGAAGAGGCCAGCGCGTTTCCGCAGCGCCCAACGGCCCGGAAGCGGAAGCCCCGCAGCACCTCCGATTTGCACCATACTGCCACTCGGCTTGACGGGAGCGCTGGTGACCACGCCATTCTGATAGTGCGTTTCGATGGAGAACGGATTGGTGGCAGCCCAGGCGCTCTCGCGCAACAGCAGGAACGCGCTGCCGTGCAGATGGTCTGTGGCGCTGCGCGAGGTGACCTCCAGAAGACCACCCGCGCCGCCGCTCTGCGCGGAGTAGCTGTTCGACAATACGCGGAAGCTCTGCACCGCACTGAGGCTGTAGCTGGTGCGTAGACTGGGGCCGTCGCCGGACGCGCCGCGCGGTCCGGAACGGTACGATTGCTGCGCGGAGAGTCCATCCACCGTCTCCACATCGTGCATCGGAGCGAGGCCGCCGAAGCTCAACCCCACCGCAGGTGTTCCGGTGTCGCCGGAGCCGCGTGCGGCGTCGTGACTCTCCTGCTGAACATCGTCGTCCGCAGTGCCGGGATCGCTCGCTATGGGAGCGGCAGCGTTCGCCAGCGAATCCAGCTCCGCCGCGCTCTCCCACTGCCGCGCCTCGAGGGGCAACTGAAGGGTCTCGTCCTGGCCGAAGGCGGCATCGAACTCCATCCCCGCAGTGGACGTGCCGGTTCCGCTTCCGCGGGTTGCGCCGGCGCCAGGACTCTGTGCCGAGAGCAGCCCGCAGCCCGACGCGAGCAGGAACGTCGCTGCCATCACTGCGTGGCAGCGTATAAAGATCTTCCCAACTGAAGCGAGACGATAAAACACCAGCCGAACCCCGCCCCGGGGAAGTGGCCGGAGCTCCACAGGCACAACAGAGGCACAAACGATTCACGCAGCAAACCCATCAACGGCAGCCGCTGCGAGAGACAGAGAAACGGGCGTGAAGGCAGCGTAGCGAACTTTCGCTGTTTTGGGAAGAAAAAGATTGCACTCCGCGTCGACTGCTTCGGGCAAAAGAAAGGGGCGATGGCCGCAGCCACCGCCCCTTACGGTTATGCCCTGCCCAGCTTAGAAGGCGAAGCGGGCCGAGATCTGGATCTCGCGCGGCGTGTAGAGGAAGCCGCTCGAGTTCACGCTGGTAGGTACACCGAAGGTGCTCGGCTGGTAGGTTGCCGTGCCGATCAGCGGTGCGGTTGACCCGGCACTGGAGAAGACATACGCGGTAGTTCCGGCGGAGGTCACGTTCTGGTGATTCGCCACGTTGAACAGATCGGCGCGCAGCTCCAGGTTGTAGCGCTCCGTCAACTTGAAGCCCTTCAGAACGCGGAGGTCGTCCACGATGTCGCGCTTCAGCTTCAGAGTGTTACGACCCAGGAACGGAATATAGGAGATGCCACCCGCTCCGTTGTAGCCGCTCGACACCGAGGCATAAGAGTTGAAGCTGCTGGTGCCGTAGGAGTAGGGCAAGCCGCTCTGTGCCTGGAAGGAGTCGTTGATGCCCCATCCATTCGCCATCCACTTCAGCCAACTCCCGCTCTTGATCGTCGGGAAGGTATACAGAGCATATCCCGTGATCCGGTTGGGTACGTTGAAGTTGGAGTTGCCATAGTTCGCCCGGGCGTTGCCGTACGGGTCATACCAGCTGTTGGTGCTGGCCGAGGTGGAGGCGTTCTGGTTGAAGTCCAGAGCGTGAGACCAGGTGTAGTTGAAGTCCGTGGAGAAGCCATGGAAGTTCTGGGTCTTGATCTCAAAGACAATAGCGTTGTAGGCGGAATCGACGTTGCTGACGATCTTCGTGATGCCTACAAAGTTCGGGTTGATATAGCTGGTGTAGGTGGGGATGGAAACCTGCGTACCGTTGGCCACCGGCCCCTTGCCTGTGCTGTCGGAGAAGGTCAGAGTTACGTTCTGCACCGTCGCCGGATTCAGGTTCACGTTCAGAAAGTTGGGCAGCTCGCGGCCCAGCGACCCGAGGTAGCTGACCGCCAGCACCGTACCGCCGCCGAGTTGCTGCTGCACGATCAGGTCAAACTCATGCACCTGCGGGTTCTGGAAGTGCGAGTCGAAGTAGTAGGAGCTGGGCGTTGCGAAGGCACCCGCCGGCTGCGTCACCGAGCCGTTGGTGCCCGCGGTCACGTTCGGAAGAACGTTGGCCAGCATTGGTCCGCCCTGCGTGTTCTTCAGGCTGGCCGTGTACTGGCCCAGAGCGCTGCCGGTGTTGAGATAGGCGTTCAGAATGGTCGCGTTGATCATACGACCGTAGTACAGCCCATAGCCGCCGCGCAGAACTGTTTTGCCGTTGCCGTAGACGTCATAAGCGAAGCCGATGCGTGGTCCGAGGTTGTTCTTGTCGCTCGGGCGGTTGGTCAGTCCGGCATAGGGAGTAAAGGTGTACAGCGTGGCGGCAGCCGGATTCTGTACCGTCAGCGGCGCGGTCAGCGTGGAAGACGGGTTCGGCAACGACTCATAGTCGTAGCGCAACCCAAGCTCCAGCGTCAGACGCGGGCTCATTTTGTAGTTGTCCTGCACGAAGAACCCGTAGTCCGTAGTCGCGATGGAGAACGTCGGCATCAAGCCGAAGCCCTCCACGAAGGACGAATAGCAGGGAGACGTTCCCGTGACCGGGTTGACCGTGTAGACCGCGCCGCTCTTGGTTACCGTGGCCGTTGAAGACGCCGCCGTATTGCAGCTGTCTGCCGCTCCGCCGTTGGTGCGCGTGTTCAGATCGGAGAAGTAGTTGCCGATGTACGTGTAGGTGTACACGCCGTTGCTCTCAAACAGGTTATTGAGCAGGTCGGTATTGTGCAGCACATCCACGCCGAACTTGATGCTGTGGTTGCCCCTGGCGAAGTAGGCCGTATCGAAGACCTGCCACTTGCGCTCGTCAGGGTAGGAGGTGCGGTAGGAGTAGTAAGGCGAGCCCAGATAGATGCCGCTGGTAGACTCCGCCAGGTTGATCTCCGGCACATTGCCGGCCGAGGTCCCGGTCCCTTTCAGGTTGGCGTTGGTGTATGCGGTGAAGGGCTGCTGGGTCTCGTAGTCCAGCTCGCGCCCGTACTGGTAGCCCAGCTCATTGCTGATGCTGGTGGAGATCTGGCTCTCCAGCTTGGCCACGCCGTAGTCCAACTTCACAAAGTCGTTGCCGAAGGTGTCCTTGGCGTAGGGTACCGTCGCCTGCGTCTGCACACCGCCGGGGGAGTCCCAGCGCAGCCGGTGGAACAGGAACGACACGCGCTCCTTGGAGTTGATCTGGTAGTCGAGCTTAGGCGTATTGATCTCCTGGAAGCCGATGCGCGGCGTCACTCCGAAGTCGCCCGAGACGTTCGCCAGAGCGGTGGTGTAGTTCGCCGCGCCGGTCGCGTACGGGATGTTCTCGCGCGCAGCCAGTGCACAGGCCTGCTGGTCGATGGTGCTGCCGGCCGCTGCTGTCGCCGTGGCCACCGAGGCACTGGTGTAGACCAGGCCGGTGTTGGTGCTGCCCGGACCCGCATCACAGGTGCCCGTGGGCAGCGCCGCATCCGGCAAGGTGAAGAATGTGGCGGGGTTCTGGGGCTTGCCCACGCCCGGGAAGATGCGTGAGTGCTGGTCGTAGGTGTAGTACCAGAACAGCTTGTCTTTGATAATCGCGCCGCCAGCCGAGAAGCCGTAGAGTTTGCGCAGATCCTTGGGCTTGAGCGGGAAGGTGCTGAAGGTGTAGCCACCCGTGCCGTTGGGCGTGGCCGTGGTGTTGGTCACCAGCGGCGTGAAGGCTGCCCACTTGCTCTGACGGTCAAAGAAGTAGACCTCGCCGTGCAGCTCATTGGAGCCGCTCTTGGTTACGGAGGTGATGACACCGCCTGCCGCGCGGCCATACTCGGCCGAGTACACACCGGTGTTTACCGCAAACTCGCGCACGGCGTCTTCAGAGGTCGAGTACGCCTCGCGTGTACGCCCGCGCTCCTCAGAGAAGTACGCCTGGTTGTCGTCCGCGCCGTCGATCTCGACGTTGTTCAGCAGCGTGCTGATACCGCGCACGCTGACCAGGCCGAAGCCGTTCGAGTCCGAGACCACGCCCGGGGTCAACATCGCCAGGCTTGACCAGCGGCGGTTGTTCTCGGGCACATTCACGAGAGCCTTTTGATCGAGCACGGATGTCATATCCGGGCTCTCAAAGTTCAGTACCGCAGCATCCGCGGAGACGTTCACCGTGGTCGCCTCACCGCCTGTCTTGAGCACCGGGCGCACCGTGGTCAACTGGCCCACCAGCACGATCACATGGGCCTCGGTCTCCTTGCCGAAGCCCGTCGCGTCAATCGTCACCGTATAGGTGCCTGGCTCCAGCAGCGGGGCGATGAAGTAGCCGCTGCCGTCCGACTTGAGGCTCTTCTGGGCGTTCGTCGCGTCATTCAGGATCGTAACCGCGGCATTTGGGATCGCGGCATCGGTGCTGTCCACCACGGTGCCGGCGATGGCGCCTTCCGTGGTGGATTGGGCACGAGCAACTACGGCGGTGAACGCCGCAACAAACAGCAGCGCCATGCAACGTGTGAGGTTCTTGATGGTCATCGAGGTCTCCTAAAGGTAGCCAACGTGAAAGTTCCACTTCCAATTCAATCTATGGCCCGGGGAGCTCGCGGTGCCACGACGGTTAATAAGCCTGCATCTCCGGAAAATTGGAGTTCCCCCGATTTCGCTCAGTGAATCGAATGGCAGGATGCAGACGCTTGTGGACTTGTATACAGAGAGTCTAGCAGCCGGAGCATCAATCCGAGGTAATTTTTGCGTCGCATCGCGATGAATACCTTGATTTCGCACCATAACTTGAGCAATCTTCAACGACCGCCGCCGCCCTGTAGACTTCAACTTGAGGCGTTTATGTTCATCGATGAGGCGCGAATTCGCATCAAGGCCGGGGATGGCGGCAATGGCTGCATGGCCTTCCGGCGCGAGAAGTTCGTGCCCCGCGGCGGCCCGTCCGGTGGCGACGGTGGCCACGGCGGTGACATCCTCATGCGCTCGTCACTCTCGCACAATACTCTGGTGCACTTCCGCTTCAATCCGGAGTGGAAGTCCGAGCGCGGCGGCCATGGCCTGGGCAGCAATATGTCCGGTGCCGCAGGTGAACATACCGTTCTGAAGGTTCCTGTCGGGACGCTGCTCTTCGACGACGACACCGGCGAGTTGATTCACGACTTCAACCATGCAAACGATGAGATCGTCATTGCGCGCGGCGGTCGCGGCGGTCGCGGCAACCAGCACTTTGCCACCAGCACCCACCAGGCTCCTCGCGAACACGAGCTTGGCCGCGCCGGCGAGGCCCGCAACTATCGCCTGGAGCTGCGTCTGCTGGCCGACGCTGGACTGGTCGGCTTCCCCAACGTCGGCAAGTCGACGCTGATTTCGCGGCTCTCCGCTGCCAAGCCCAAGATTGCAAACTATGCCTTCACCACGCTGGAGCCCAATCTCGGCGTGGTGCAGATCGGGGAGATGCCCTACGAGCGCAGCTTCACCGTCGCCGACATGCCGGGGCTAATTGCGGGCGCACACCTGGGCGCTGGGCTGGGGGTGCAGTTCCTCAAGCACATTGAGCGAACCAGCGTGCTGGTGCACTTGATTGACGTTTCGGATGCTTCTGGACGGCCTGACCCGGTCGACGACTACAACGTCATCACCGCCGAGCTCAAGGCATTCGATCCCACGCTCGCTGCCAAGCCGACTGTGCTGGTCGCCGCGAAGGCCGACGTAGCCAATCCTGACAAGCTGAAGAAGCTGACGACCTTCGCCAAGCGCAAGAAGCTCCCGCTCTACACCATCAGCGCGGTCACGGGCGAGGGAATTGAGAAGCTGAAGTATGCTCTCGCCGATGCGGTCGAAGCCCATCGCACAGTGGATCTGAGCGCTGTGCCCGCTGCAGAGCCAGCCATCGAGAAGCCGGCCAAGCGCAAGCCCAACTATCCTCCGCCGGCGCCCTCGGCCAGGGTGCACCGGCGCTGAGCGCAATGGATCAGTAGTGCGGGTGAAAGAGCGCCAGCCACAGCACGCAGCTCACGCCAAACAAAATCACCAACAGCGGCCACCAGCGGTCTAACCATGAATCTCTCGGCGAACTCATCGAATCATTCCTCCCGTTCCCTTCCAAATCTTATCCGAGGAGCTGGCTTGCGACCAATCTCTGTTCTGAGACACTCGACTATCTGCGACTTTCGCGGGTAACATGCCGCTCATGCGTTCGACCCTACTTCTGACACTCGCTCTGCTTTCCATCGCTGCCTCCGCCCAAACTCCAGTCGCAGTGCCAGGCAAAGGCCTCGCACAGCATGACTTCGTCTACTCCGGCGAGTCGCACAGGCGGAGAATCTTTATCGTGCGCGACGGTCATGTTGCGTGGAGCTATGAACATGATCCCGCCGGCAAGGGCGAGATCTCCGATATGGTGATGCTCTCGAACGGCAACATCCTGTTCGCGCACCAGTTCGGTGTCACGCTCATCAGCCCGGACAAGCGGGTGCTGTGGAACCATGACGCGCCTGCGGGATTTGAGATCCACACTGCCATCCCCATCGGCACAGAGCATGTGCTCTATGTGCAGAACGGCAATCCTGCGACGGTGAACGTGGTGAACATCACGACCGGTGCGATGGAGAAGCAGTTCCCGCTGGCCACCAAGCAGCCGCCCAGCACCCATGGCCAGTTTCGCCATGTGCGGCTTACTCCGCAGGGAACGCTGCTGGTCGCGCACATGGACCTGAACAAGGTCGTGGAGTACGACGCTGACGGTCACGAGCTGTGGAGCTTTCCGGGGAGCTCGCCGTGGGGCGTGGAGCAACTCGCCAACAACAACATTCTGATAACCGATCATGTAGGCGTGCGCGAGGTGACGCGGCGCGGGGACACGGTCTGGAGCTTTACGCGCGCCGATGCGCCGGGATACAACTTTGCCAACCTGCAGCAGGCCTGGCGGCTGCCCAACGGCAACACGGTCATCAACAACTGGGCCAATGAGTGGAACGGTCCCGACGCCGTGAAGCAGTCTCCGCTACAGGCGATCGAGGTGACGCCGGAGAAGAAGATCGTATGGGTGTTGAACTCGTGGACTCCGCCCGAGGACCTGGGGCCGGCGACGACGCTGCAGTTCCTGGATAAGGACTCAAAGGAGCCGGGAGCACCGGAGGATGTTCACTTCGGCGACATCCACTAGCCTACTGGCGGGAGCGAAAGCGGTTGGCCTTGGCGAACTCATCGCGCAGCTCCGGCGTGCGCAGATTCTCACGCAGATGCGCCAGCCGTTGCTCCAGTGCGAGGAGCGTGTCGGCAATCGGTTCGGTGTTGGTCAACGCGACGTCGCGCCACATACTGTAGGGGCTGGCGCCGAGCCGTGTGCTCTCGCGCAGCGCGCGGCCGCCGATCACCTGTAGCGCGGCGAGACCCTCGGGATCGGATGCGAAGGTGTCCTGCAACAACGCGGAGAGCGCGGTCGCCAGCATTTGCGGCAGGTGCGAGACCCACGCGCACAGCTCGTCGTGCCGCTCGGGGTCGAGATCACGAACGTGCGCTCCGAAGCCGGTGACGAGCGCGCGCCATTCGGTCTCCAGCGGAGATGGATCGTCGTGGAGCGGAGTGAAGAGCCACGTTGCGCCAGCGAAGAGTTTCGCATCAGCGAGCGCCGCTCCACCGGACTCCTTACCCGCCATGGGGTGGCCGGGAAGGAAAGCCGCTCGTCCCTTTCCGTTGTAAAGAGTCTGCGCCAGCGCCGCGATCTCGCGCTTGGTGCTGCCGACATCGGTGAGTAACTGGCCTTCACCGATGACCGGCGCGAGCGCCTGCATCCAGTCCATCACAGCCATCACGGGCGTCGCCAGCAGATAGACCTCAGCGAGCTGGGGCGCGAGCACGGACTCGCGGCTGGGCAGCGCCTCGTCGATGGCGCCCAAGCGCAGCGCCTCGGCCAGCTCTGCCGGGTTCGCATCCCAACCAAGAATTTCTCCCTGAAATTCACTTGCCTTGAGCGCGAGTCCGACTGATGCTCCGATCAGTCCGGTGCCGAGGATGGCGACGCGCTGCATCAGCCCCTCGCCTGTGCGGAGCGACGATGCGTGAACGCGCGCGCCTTCGCACCGCGGTAGTCACCCGCGATGTGGCCGTGACCACGCACGAGGTACTTGTACGTGGTCAGGCCTTCCAGACCGACCGGCCCGCGCGCATGAAACTTGCTGGTGCTGATGCCGACCTCCGCGCCGAAGCCGTAGCGGAAACCGTCTGCAAATCGTGTGGAAGCGTTGTGCATCAAGCTCGCCGCGTCTACTTCGCACAGGAAACGCTCTGCAATCGCAGTGTCCTCCGTGATGATGCTCTCGGTATGCAACGAACCGTGCGCGTGGATGTGCTCGATGGCTGCGTCGAGAGAATCGACGATGCCGATGGAGATCGCGAGATCACCGTACTCGGTGTGCCAATCAGTGACTCTTGCATCGTTGCCGTAGAAAAACGCACCAGCGGCATCGGTCGTGTAAATCCGCACGCCGCGCGAGCGCAGCTGGTCGGCGAGCTTCGGAAGAAACCGCGGCGCAATGTCGCGATGTACCAGCACCGTCTCGACCGCGTTGCAGGAGGCGGGATAGTCGGTCTTGGCGTCGTCGATGACGCGCAGCGCCAGCTCCTGGTCCGCGGCGCGATCGACATAGATGTGGCAGACGCCCTCCGCATGGCCCAGCACCGGGATGCGCGTGTTGGCCTGCACGTACTCCACCAGCGCCTTGCTGCCGCGTGGGATGACCATATCAATCAGGTCGTGTGCGCCGAGCAGCTCCTGCACCCGTTTGCGGCCCTTCACCAGCGAGACGGCATCCTGCGGCAGGCCGCACTTCGCGAGAGCCTCACGCAGTACATTCACCAGCGCGGCGGCGGTTCGCTCCACCTCGCTGCCGGGCTTGAGGATCACCGCGTTGCCGGACTTCAGCGCCAGCGCCGCGATCTGCGTGACAGCGTCGGGCCGCGCCTCAAAGATCACGGCCAGCACACCCAGTGGCACGCTGATCTTCTGCAGGTGCAGGCCGTGGGTTGCGTTCTTTGCTCCGGCGGCATCTTTGTCGTCCAGCTCGACGGCATCCAGTGTGCGTCCCAGCGGATCGGGCAGCGCTGCGACGGATCGCACCTGCTCCACCATCTCGCGCAACTTGCCGGGGTTCAGCTTCAGCCGAGCCAGCGTCGCTGGCGGGAGCTTGTCTTCTCCGCTGGCGGTCTCCGCCGCGTGCATATCTTTGGCGTTGGCTGCCATCAGATCAGCGCTCGCGGCCTCCAGCGCTTTCGCCATGGCCTCCAGAGCAGCGTTGCGCGCGGCCTCATCGAGCGGCGCAAGCAGGCGGGATGCGTGCTTGGCGGCCAGGGCAATCTCATGCGTTGTGAGCGCGCTCTTCGGAGTGGAGAGGGTCGCAGAGCTCATCGCACCAGCTCCTGCAGCGCCGGTGCAAAGTGCGTGCCGACGGACTCGCCGGCGGCGATGCGCTCCAACACCTGAGGCGTGCGGCCGTTGGCGATGATCACCGGCTTGCCTGCTCGCACGACGATCCGCGCGGACTCCAGCTTGGAGATCATCCCGCCGCGGCCGCGGCCATTGCCGCCGCTGGCGAGCGCGAGAATCTGTTCGTCGATCACCTCGACACCCTCCAGCACCGTCGCGCCAGGACGGCTGGGATGGCGATCGTAGAGTCCATCGACATCCGTGAGCAGCACCAGCAGGTCCGCGCCGATATGCTTCATCAGCAGCGCAGACAGCTTGTCGTTGTCGCCGAAGATCCTCTCGCGGTTGGCAGACTCCGCGGGGCGGTCGAGCTCCTCGGTCGAAACCGTGTCGTTCTCATTGACGATGGGAATCACACCGAGCGTCAGCAGAGCGTCCAGGGTCGCCCGCAGATTGTTGTGCCGCGTGGCATCGCGGAAGTCGTCCTCTGTGAGCAGCACCTGTGCAATCGGGCAGCCGAGCCGGTCAAAGGCATCATCATAGAGCGCCATCAGCCGCGACTGGCCAATGGCCGCGCAGGCCTGTATCTGCGCGACGACCTTCGGCCTCTCCGACAAGGCGAGCCGCTCCATGCCCAGCCCGACGGCGCCGGACGAGACCAGCAGCACCTCGATGCCTTGGTGACGCAATGCGGCGATCTGCTCCACCAGCCCGCACAGCAGGCCGAGCGCCACCTTGCCATCCGGACGCATGATGACGTTGGTTCCGAGTTTGACGACGATGCGACGCAGTTTGAACTCCTGTGCGGAAAAGATTCTAGGCATGCACCTGGGCCACTGCTGGAGCAATGCTGCGGTCGACGACCGGCGCCAGTTGGCGCAGCTTGGCAACCAACTCCTTCAATTGCTCCGGGTAGAGCGACTGTGCGCCGTCCGACATCGCCTTGTCCGGGTTCGGGTGCATCTCCATCAGCAGGCCGTCGGCTCCAGCGGCGACGCTGGCCAGCGCCATCGGCGGCACCAGGTCACGCTTGCCGACGCCGTGCGAGGGATCGGCGACGACCGGCAGGTGACTCAGCTTCTTCAACACCGGGATCGCGGACACGTCCATCGTGTTGCGGGTGTAGGTCTCAAAGGTGCGGATGCCGCGCTCGCAGAGCATCAGATCGTAGTTGCCGCCGGAGAGGATGTACTCCGCGCTCAATAGCACCTCTTCGATGGTCGCCGCGATGCCGCGTTTCAGGCAGACGGGCTTGCGCACGTGGCCGAGCTCGCGCAGCAGGTTGAAGTTCTGCATATTGCGAGCGCCCACCTGGAAGCAGTCGATATATTCGAGCATCGGCTCGATCTGAGAGATCTCCATGACCTCGGTGATGACCAATAGGCCGTACTCGTCGGCGGCCTCGCGCAGGATCTTCAGGCCCTCAATGCCCATGCCCTGGAAGCTGTAGGGCGAGCTGCGCGGCTTGAACGCGCCGCCGCGCAGGAACTGGCATCCGGCCGCTGCGACCTGCTGCGCGCTGGTGCGAATCTGGTCGCGGCTCTCCACGGAGCACGGCCCCGCCATCACGACGATCTCCTCGCCCCCGACCACCAGGCCGTTCGCGAACTTGATGCGCGTGCCCTCCGGACGGAAGCCGCGCCCGGCGAGCTTGTACTGCGACGAGATGCGGTAGGCGTTGTGCACGCCGGAGAGCACCTGGAACTCGGTGATCTCAAACTGCCCGGGTGTGCCCACCCCGGCGAGAATGGTCTGCGTCTCTCCGGTGGTGCGGTGGACGTTGAAGCCGAGTTCCACCATGCGCTCGATCACATTCTGGATCTGCTCATCGGTGGCGTGGTCCTGCATGGCGACGATCATCACTGTATTCCTCGATTTAAAGCCTGAGATAGGTTGCTGCTGTGCGGCGCGGCGAAGTGCCGTGCGCGCGGTTGCGAAACTTTTGAGACTTGGTTGCGGCTACGGCTTGGCCTCGTTGCTTTGGGGCCGCTGCAGCTCGCGCATAACGTCCATGATGCGTTCGTAGACGTGCTGCACCTGCTGGTCGGTGAGCGGGCCGGGGTTGGCTTTGCGAACGTGGTTGAGGACGTGCAGCTCGCGCTGCGGTTCATAGATGGGTGTGCCGCTCTTCTGCTTGAGCCGCCCGATAGCCGCAGCCGCAGCCGCGCGCTCGGAGAGCAGGCGGACGAGCTTGTCGTCCAGTTCATCAATCTTGTCGCGCAATTCTTGAAGTTCCATAGTGCCTCGTGCTCCTGTATCCCTTGGTGCCGGCCCCGTTCATGGCCCGCTGATGGATGGCGCGGCAGGCTCGTCGCCCCCGTCCGCCGGGGTTTCAGTCCCTGTTGATGATACGTGTTTGCGAGAGTTTTCACGCGGAACGGGCCTCCGCAACGGCAACAGCCGCCCGCAGACCGCGAACGAACTCACCGACGGCCCGGGGAGCATCCGCAGGAGGGGTCCGTTCGATGAGGGCGACGATCGCGCTGCCCACCACCGCCGCGTCGGCGAATTCGGCCACCGCACGAACGTGCTGTGGTGTGGAGATGCCGAAGCCCAGCGCAATGGGCAGCTTCGTGAACTGCTTCAACCGCTTCACCAGCGCTTCGGCGTCGCTCGCCAGCTCCGCCTGCGTGCCCGTGATGCCCACCCGCGAGATGGCGTAGACAAATCCCTGCGAGTTCTCGGTGATGGCCTTCAGGCGCGCGTCGGGGCTGGTGGGCGCAGCGAGGAAGACCGGCGCGAGCCCGTTCTCGTGCATCAGCTTCAGGTACTCATCCGCCTCTTCGACGATCATGTCGGTCAGCAGCACGCCGTCCGCGCCCGCGGCCTTGGCGGCCCTGGCGAACTCTGACAGCCCCAGCCGTAGCACCGGATTGAGATAGCTGAAGAGGATGAGGCCAGCGTTCGGCCGGGCTGCGCGAATCTCCCTGCAGATGCCGAGCACATCGGTTAGCCGTGTCCCCTTCGCGACCGCGCGCTCACTCGCCCGCTGAATCACCGGGCCGTCCGCAAGCGGATCGCTGAACGGAACGCCTAGTTCGATCACATCCGCGCCATTATCAATGGCCGCAATCGCCATCGCCTGCGTCGTCGCGAGATCGGGATCTCCCGCTGTGAGATAGACCACCAACCCGGGTTTGTTTGGGAACGAGATCACAGCTTAAGCTCCCGCGTGAGAATCCCAATGTCCTTATCGCCACGCCCGCTGACGTTGACGATCATGATCTTGTCCTTGCCCATCTTCGGTGCGAGTTTGATGGCTTCGGCAACGGCGTGTGCTGACTCCAGCGCGGGGATAATTCCTTCCGTGCGCGAGAGCACCTTGGTAGCATCCAACGCTTCATCATCGGTCGCGCTGGTGTAGGTCGCACGACCCGAGTCGTGCAGCATCGCGTGCTCCGGCCCAATGCTGGCATAGTCCAGCCCCGCAGAGACCGAGTGCGTCGCAGCTATCTGACCAGCGTCGTTCTGGAGAACGTACGAGTACGTCCCCTGCAAGACACCAGGCGTTCCGCCCGCGAAGCGCGCTGCGTGCTCGCCCAGCGCCGAGCCGCGACCGCCGGCTTCCACACCAATGAGCGCGACATTCGACTCCGGAATAAATTCGTAAAACGCGCCAATCGCGTTCGACCCACCGCCCACGCAGGCGACGATGGCATCCGGCAGCCGACCCTCGTGCTCCAGGATCTGCCGCTTCATCTCCTTCGAGATCACGCGATGAAAGTCGCGCACCATGGTTGGGTACGGATGCGACCCCAGCGCCGAGCCGAGGATGTAGAACGTCGTGCGCACGTTCGTGACCCAGTCGCGCATCGCCTCATTGATCGCGTCCTTCAGCGTGGCCGAACCCGATGCCACGCCGCGCACCTCCGCGCCGAGCAATCTCATGCGGAAGACGTTCAGCTCCTGCCGCCGCATGTCTTCTTCGCCCATGTAGACCACGCACTCCAGCCCGAAGAGCGCGCAGACCGTCGCCGTGGCCACGCCGTGCTGGCCCGCACCGGTCTCCGCGATGATGCGCTTCTTGCCCATGCGCCGCGCCAGCATCGCCTGACCGAGAGCGTTGTTGATCTTGTGCGCTCCGGTATGCAGCAGGTCCTCGCGCTTGAGGTAGATCTTGGCGCCGCCCAGCGTCTCCGTCAGCCGCTTGGCAAAGTACAGAGGCGTTGGTCGTCCGGCGTAGTCCTTGAGTAGGG
>Ga0302198_10003608_pt1 | contig 15462 bp, 8 predicted proteins | sample II_Bog_N2_2_FD_193521 | JGI IMG/M metagenome (GOLD analysis project Ga0302198, IMG submission 193521) | Peat permafrost microbial communities from Stordalen Mire near Abisko, Sweden - II_Bog_N2_2 | ecosystem: Environmental > Terrestrial > Soil > Wetlands > Peat | place: Sweden: Abisko, Stordalen... | reverse complement strand
GATCTGGATCTGTGCCGCGGGTGCTGAAGTCGCGCCCGCAGCCGGTTGGGTCGGGAGGGCCGTATAGGCTCCGAGAGCTCCCTGAAGCTGCGCTTCGGAGTCCACCAGGAAGTTGGCCGAGCTGACCACCCGGTCGCCCGGCTTCAAGCCCTTGAGGACGACGATCGAATCGTCAAGCTGCGGCCCGGTCTCGATGGTGCGCGGTTCCAGATTGCCGTTGCCGTGGTCGATAAACGCGATGGCTCGTGAGCCAGCCTGAAGCACCGCTGACGACGGAATAACCAGTTGCCGTCCAAGCGATAGCGCGATGGCGACGTTCACATACATTCCCGGCTTCAGCACCACGCCAGGGTTGCTGAACACCAGGCGCACACGCACCGTTCGTGTTGCAGGATCGACTTGCGGCAGAATCTGATCGATGCGTCCGCTGAAGTGACGTCCGGGATAGGCGTCGACCGTGACCTGCGCCGCGTCGCCTGGCCTCAAGCGGCCAACGTCATTCTGAAACACATTGGCATACACCCACACGGTGGAAAGATCGGCGATGGTATAGAGCTTCGTTTCCGGCTGCACGTATGCATTCGGCAAAGCTTCGCGCTCGGTAATGTATCCGGAAGCCGGCGAGTCGATTGCGATGTTTCGCTCTACCTTGCCGCTCTGGTCCAGATCAGCGATCGTTTGGGCTGAAACACCGAATTGGAGCAAGCGCTCTTGTGCGGCCTTGAGCAGCCACCCGCTCTCGTGTGCAGCCATGCCATGCGTATCCTGCGAGAATGCGCTTTCGTTCTGTTTGGCAAGCAGGTATTCCTGCTCGCTGCTCACTAGGTCAGGGCTATAAACGGTGAAGAGGCGCTGGCCCTTGCGCACGTACTGGTAGGTAGCATTCGCAAAGACATCCTGAATCCAGCCCGGAAAGCGGGTCTGCACATAGGCGAGCTTCTCTTCGTCGATGTCAACGTTCCCAGGAACGTTCAGGTCATCGCTTACATTTTTGAGTTCTGCGACCGCTGTAGTCACGCCGATTTCCTGAAGCCTCTGCGGCGACAACTGAACTGGGGCAAGTTCGGGTTGACGACCCGCCGACGATGCATTGCTCTGCGGCGCAGGCTGCGAGGCCGCCTCCGGCCCGCGCGCTACAACAGGATCTTGCGAGGCTACGAGCGGAGTTGTGCGGCCGCGGTTGAGAACGACATAACCGAGTGCGGCTGCAAGCGAAATGCAAAGGACAACAGCCAATGCGAGGGAGATCTGATAGGTGCGTGCCTTCACGGTTTTACCTCCGGCGCGGTCTGCTGTTGCTGCTCCAATGAAGTGCCTGTAGCGAGTTCGAGGTCTGCCAGTCGTGCATCGAAATCGGCAACGGCCTGGAACCAGTCGAGATCGACATCGACGACCGTCATCTGGCTGTCGAGAAGATCGAGAAAATCCGTCTTGTCGTTCTCGTAGGCGATCACGCTTGCCTGGAGAGTGGCTTCGGCATGTGGCCGCAGTTGGTCGTGATACATGTGCGCAAGCTGTTGCGCGGCCCGTGCCTCGACCAGCGCTTCCTGAATCTGTCCGAATGCGGCGTTGCGCAGTGCTACGAGTTCCGCATCCTGCTCTGTGGCTGTTGCAGTGGCTTCCGCAATCTCCGCGTCATGTTTGCGGTGGTTCAGCCATGGAAGGTTCATGGAACCCTCCACCATGTAGTTGTTGCGCATGTTGGAGCCGGGCTGCATCAGCATGTACCCTGCCGAGACCGTGAAGTCGGGCAGATAAGCCTTTCTGGCAAGCGCCTGTTCCTTGTGGCTGCGCTCTGCGGCCTCGCGGACCGCAACCAGATCGGGCCGGGATTGCAGAGCCAGGTCTTCAAGTGTTTGCGCCGTAGGCAGGGCAACGATAACCGCGTAGTCTCCATGCAGGTTGAGCGGCGCGGTAGGGTCGCGGCCCAACAGCGTGTTGAGCCGGGCTCGCGCCAAATCGGCGTCGCGGTCGAATCGGATCATATGTTCCGCCAGGCCGGTGAGCGTGACCTGGGCTTTCAGGATGTCCTGCTGCGATACCTTCCCGACCGCGTACTTGATGCGCGCGGCCTCGATTGCCTGGCGCGCAATGTCCACGTGCTGATCGTGAATGCGCAGTTCGCCCTGGGCGAGAAGCAGATCGTCGAAGGCCTTGTGTATGCGGACGCGAATCTCCAGACGAACCTGTTCAAGCTGCGCCCTGGCAACGTCCACATCGGACTCCGCCACGTTTATGCGCAGCGCCCTCTTGCCCGCTCCCGGTAACGTTTGGCTCACGCTGAACATATTCTGGGCGGCGTTGTAATCCCAGGGCTTTTCCAGCGGCACACCCCATCCGCGATACATCGCCACGGGGTCATCGAGTGCGCCTGCGGCCGGAACGTGCGCCTGCGCAATGGCGACTCGCCGGGCTGCGACCGCAATCTCCGGGTTCTCGGCAAGCGCGATCCGTTCGACTTCGTTCAGCGTCAGCGCCGGGCTTGAAGCCTCGGGTTCATGATGCTGCTCAAACAATGCGGCAAAATTAGCCAGGCCATCGGTCTTGGTTGGCGCTTGTGCGCGCGAAACCCCGGGCACACCGGCTACCAGAATGCAAATTATTGAAACAAGAATCTTCATCGTCCCTCCCGGCGGGTACACAGTTCACGGCCTGGTCGCGGCTTCGCATGGCACATGGGCGCGCGAAGACACACCAAGGCCCAGGTTCAGCCTGCGAAGGAGGGAGTTCTAGATTCGGAGTATGGAGATACCGCCCGGCGAGAATTTGGGCGGCGGCGCTTCCAGCGCATTCCGGCACGCCGCGCTCTGAGAGGTAGGCGCCTGGAGATTGGCCCCGGCTGGCATGAGTGCCAATCGCTGCGAATGCTCAGAAGAGGATTGAGCAACCGGAGTGACTGCAGGATTCTGGCGGCCGGCCTGGCAGCACGAGCGATTCGCTGTCGTTCCTGCCGGAGCGCATGGCACCGTCATGTTCATGGCACTGCAGCAGGAGTGCTGTCCTGTCGTGCGCATGGCAAGCAAACAGGCAGACACGGGCATCGCGGTCCAAAGAACCACAACCGCCAGCATCAGCAACGCGCCTTTTCTGCCCCAGTTCATCGTGTCAAGGTCCCGAGTCTCAATAGTGAGCATCCACTTCCGTGCTTCCTGCGACAGTGATTTAGATCACACCCGTGAAGCACCGAAGAACGAACGCTCTCACCTCACCATACCAAAAGCCGCCAGCAGAGCATGAGCGCATCGGCCAGCTGAACAAAGCGAAAGCCAAGGAATTCAGGTCGGGCAGCCATTTTCATTGAAGCCGAACCTTGGTGAGAATGGAACGGTGCAAAATGAGCGAATACGGCCATAATGGCGCCATGCAGCGGGCTGAAGAACGCGATGCGGTGTGCGGGATGAAGATCGATTCCGCGGACGCGGCGACGAGCATTGAACATCGGGGATCGACTGTCTACTTCTGCAGCCAGGTGTGCGCCGCGAAGTTTCGTGCTGCACCAGAGAAGTACGCGCCGGTCAAGCCGGACGCAGCTCCTCCGCATCCGGCGGGAAAGACCGCACCGCAAGGGGAATACACCTGTCCGATGCATCCTGAGGTCAGGCAAATGGGGCTGGGCAGTTGTCCGAAGTGCGGCATGGCGCTCGAACCTCGTGAGGCCACCACCGAAGAGTCGACTCCTGAGCTGGCTGATATGACGAGGCGCCTGTGGATCAGCGTCGCGCTCGCCGCTCCCATGCTCGCGCTGATGGTCTCCACCTTTCTCCCTTCTTGCCCATGAAGCACATGTTCGCGGCAAAAGTGTGGACCTGGATCGAATTCGCGCTGGCAACACCGATGGTCCTTTGGTGCGGGTTTAGGAACGTCCCATTTGGGAGAATGCGATCGAGAAAGCAGAGAAGCGAATCGGGGAACTTACGCCACCATGGAAACGGCCAGCGCAGAGCTGGGGTGAGATAAAGTCCCTCGACCTGCAGCCGCCCCGGCCGATTTACAAAGGAGCCAAATCCATGAAGCGGCCAAGCGGAAGGAGATCTACATGAAAGCTTCACATATCTGTTTCAAAAGGCTGTCTAGACCTTGTTGTGCAAGCGATTGGGTCTCGGTCTGACCTATTCGACTTGACGCCAAATGAGCCGAAGAGCGGGCAAGCCTCCATGAATCATCTGTGGACGCTTTTCCGGCTTCAAATTCCGACGCTTGTTCGATTGCTGCGAGGGTGATTTCCGCAGGGACTTTCTATCCCAGAATTCCTTTGTCGCGCAGACCCCGCTTTGTCGTGCATTTTGAGGGTAAAAGGCGGAATTAGGGCGAAAATGGCGACTAAGGCGACAAAAGGGAAGTGACAGTAAAATGCATATTTTCTATATTTTATCAATGGAATCAGGAAGTTAGGCTGAATGCTGGCGGAGAGAGTGGGATTCGAACCCACGTTAGAGTTTCCCCTAAACACGCTTTCCAAGCGTGCGCCTTCAGCCACTCGGCCATCTCTCCGGAGGGTGCCCTGTCGCGCGCGGAGGGCACTTTGCCTCAATGAGTTTAACAGAGTTGGGGCCCGAGGCGGTTTCTCGGGTGGGCTACCTTGCCGTCGCCCTCTTGGGAAATCGCATCGGGCAAAAGTGGCAAATGGAAGGGAACGTTTCTGACTTTCGGGTCCATCGTTTGGCTGGTGAATCCCCGTCTCCTGGTTGGTGCGTGAAATCGTTTACAAAGCCGGGCTGCGTCGTTTATAGTTCGGCGTTGCCAAATGTGAGCGGAAGTCCTCGTTTCAACTCGAGTTGATTCAGAAAGTTCGGCAAGATTCGGTTCAGAAATCATCGAAGGAGTGCCCCCATGTTCGAAATCTCGCGCAGAAGTTTGCTTCGTACGGGAATTGTTCTCACGGCTTCATCGGTACTTTCACGGAGGGGTTGGGGCAGCGTGCTGCCCGGCTACCAGGACACGTCGGTCGAAGCGCCGCGTGAGAAGCTGCTCTTCGACATTGGCTGGAAGTTTCAGTTCGGCCACGGCAGCGATCCTGCGCGGGATCTCGGATTTGGGAAGGGGCAGGGAGACTTTGCCAAGACCGGGGACTTTGAATTCTCCAAGGCCAAGTTTGACGACTCGAAGTGGCGTCCGTTGAACTTGCCGCACGACTGGGCGGTGGAACTGCCGTTTGTGCGCGACGAAGAGCTGAATTCGCACGGATACAAGCCTCTCGGCCGCCGCTATCCGGAGACGAGCGTGGGTTGGTACCGGCGGGAGTTCGAGATTCCGGCCACCGACCTGGGGCGCCGGGTCAGCATGGATTTCGACGGGGCGTTTCGCGATGTGCTGGTGTTTGTGAACGGATGCTTCATCGGGCGGAATAACAACGGATACGCGCCGTTCAGCTTCGACATTACGGATTTCATTGCCTACGGAGCAAAGAACTACATTGTTGCGCGCGTTGACGCGAGCTTCGGGGACGGATGGTTTTACGAGGGCGCGGGCATTTACCGGCATATGTGGCTTTCGAAGACAGATGCCCTTCACCTGGGGGCTTTGGAGAGTTGGGTGCGACCGAAGGTTAGCGGCGATACGGCCACGCTGAGCCTGGGAACGATTGTGCAGAACGAGGGGAAGCAGCCCGAGAGTGCCAAGGTGACGTGGAAGATAATGGACCCCGCGGGGAAGACAGTGGCGACGGCAGAGGCCGCAGGGCAGAAGATTGACGTGGATGGGACTGCGCACTACACAGCGACCGCCCAACTGCAGAATCCGGCGCTTTGGAGTGTCGATACGCCGAATCTTTATTCGGCTGTTGTTTCCGTTGAGACGGAGGGCAAAGTGCGCGATGCCGAGCGCGTGAGCTTTGGCGTGCGGACTGTGCTGTTCGACGCGGACAAGGGATTCTTCCTGAATGGAAAGAGCCTTAAGATCCAAGGGACTTGCAACCACCAGGACCACGCGGGCGTGGGCGCGGCGCTGCCGGATGGGCTGCAGTGGTTCCGGCTGAATGTGTTGCGCGGGATGGGCTGCAATGCGGTCAGGACATCGCACAACATGCCCACACCGGAGTGGGTGGAGGGATGCGATCGGCTGGGACTGATGATGATGTGCGAGACGCGGCAGATGAGCTCCAATCCCGAAGGCCTTGCGCAACTCGCGGCAATGGTCAAGCGCTATCGGAACTCACCTTCGATCATTTTGTGGTCGATCGGAAACGAGGAGTGGGAGCTGCAGGGTCCTGAAGCGGAGCAAGGCGCGAAGATTGGCGCATCGATGGTCAAGCTGTGCCACGAGCTTGATCCGACGCGGGTTGTGTCGGCGGCGGTGAACGGGGACAACCAGAAGGGAGTCTCCGACGCATTCGACATTATCGGGTTCAATTATGGGCTTGACCGTCCAGATGGATATCACAAGCAACACCCGACGCGACCGCTTTATGGGTCAGAGACGTCGAGCGCCATATCGACACGGGGCATGTACACGACCGATCCGCTGCGCAACCTGGTGAACGACTACAACGGCGTGGTGCCATGGGGCGAGACGGCCGAGGAGTGGTGGAAGTTCTACGGTACGCGGGAATGGGAAGCCGGCGGGTTTGCATGGACAGGCTTTGACTATCGCGGAGAACCAACCCCCTATGGGTGGCCTTCGATCAACTCGCAGTTCGGGATTGTAGACATGTGCGGATTCCCAAAGGACACGTACTACTACTACAAGGCGTGGTGGCGGAAAGAGCCGTCGCTGCACCTGTTCCCGCACTGGAACTTTGAAGGCGAAGAGGGTAGAACGATACCGGTTTGGGTGTACACCAACCTTGACGAGGTCGAGCTATTTGTCAACGGGAAGAGCGCGGGAAGCCAGAAAGTTCCCAAGCTTGGACATGTGGAGTGGAAGGTTCAGTACGAGCCGGGAGCGATTGAGGCGCGCGCATCGAAAGACGGAAAGGTTGCTCTGACCGAGAAGCGCGAAACAACGGGCGTACCCACACAGATCCGTCTGACAGCGGACAGAACGACCATCGACGCGGATGGCGAGGACGTGGCGATGGTGACGGTGGAGGCGCTGGACAAGGAAGGCCGAGCAGTTCCGGTTGCGATGAACAAGATCGCATTCAACATCACCGGCGACGGGCATTTCCTTGGAGTGGGCAACGGCGATCCAAACTGCCAGGAGAGCGACAAGGAGCCAAAGCGGAGCCTTTTCAACGGCCTTGCGCAGGTGATTTTGCAGTCGAACCGGCACGAAGGCGAGATCCATATTGAGGCGGTAAAGGACGGCTGGGACGGTCCGGAGTTGACGCCGGCAAAGTTGACGATCACGACCAAGAAGGCTGCGGGGCGTCCATTTGTGCCGGGGGGACGGATGGGCTGACACCATTTCTCTGGGATACAACCCGGTGCGGGATGGTCAGTAGAGGCCGGTGGTTCAGGGGTTACTTTTGTGGATACAAAGGAGTTACTGCGGAGTGTCGGTGGGGAGGTTGAGCAGAGGCTTTTTCTTATGAATCGTTAAGAATCGGTGGGACTTCGATGCTATACTCGCTCCTAGATCGGTAAGTCATGGTTCGCCGGGGAGCGAAACAGCCCGATTAGTGCTTGGGGAGGAAACACGATGAAGAAGAATTGGCTGAGAATTGCACTATTTCTTTCCGGCTTTGCGTTCTGCGTAACCGGTACGGCTCATGCGGCGGTTGTTTTCTATCCGACGCCTGAGGTGGATCCTACGCTGGCAATCGGCGCCCTAACGCTGGTGGCTGGTACGGTTGCGGTGTTGCGCGCACGGCGCAGCAAGTAAGATCGGACGGAGACGGGATGAGCGCATTGCCGCTCAACCGGGCGAAGTGATTACCGACAACACACACACAACAAGATTGGATAGCCTGCTGCCCCACCATCTGGTGGGGCGCTTGTATTTGCTCGCAGGAATTCTGTCGCTTGAACTGATGGTGCGCTGGCCTTTGGCAGCGCATCCTGATCTGACGCAGGCTGCAACTGTGCCGGCGATTGTGGCGTATGCGCTGTTCCTGGGGCTAGGACAGTCGCGAATTAGAGAAATCAAAGGCAATTTGCGGATTGGCTGGGCGCTGTTCTGGGCGCATTCCGTGTGCTACTCGGCGTATGCTGCGGGCACATTGGCAGTGCTGCGCGGAATCAGGACTGACCCGCTGTTTCTTTTCGGATTGGGATGCGTTCACCTGGCGGCGGTGGTTTTGCTGGGGCTGGCGTGGGTACCCGCGTGGGCATGGGCGGAGATGTTTCGCCGTACGGGTGCTTTGGGGGCGTGGGCATGCGCGGGCGGGCTGGCGGCGTGGCTGGCGCGCGCGCCGCTTCTTAAGGTTTGGGATTGGACGTCAAGCTGGCCGGGGCGGTGGCTGCAAGGGGTGACGTACAGCTCGGTTCGGACGGTGCTTGGATGGTGGCTACCAGACGTGACGGGGAACGCGGCAAACTTCACGATCGGTTCGGGGCAGTTTGTGGCGCAGGTGAACGAGGTGTGCTCGGGCGTGGAAGGGCTTGGGCTGGTGCTGGTGTTTACGGGCGTGTGGCTTTGGTTTTTTCGGCGCGAGATCAGGTTTCCGCGTGCGCTGGTGCTTGTTCCCGTGGCTCTGGGGACGATGTGGGCGCTGAACGTGGTGCGAATTGCGGCGCTGGTCATGGTAGGGGTTCGATGGGGCGGCGAAGCGGCGGTTTATGGGTTCCACTCGGAGGCCGGATGGATTGCGTTTACGGCCGTGGCGCTGGGATTTTCGCTGGCGATGTTGCGAATTCCGTGGATGCGACGAGATGGAGGGGGAAGTGGAGTTGTTAGTTCGGAGGCATCGCAGGCGGGCGGAGCTCAGTTTGCCGGTGAAGCAGCGGCGACACCAGCCTATTTGGTACCGTTCCTGGCGATTATTGCGGCGAGTTATGTTTCGAGGCTGGTGGGGACGAGCGCGGGGACAGGCTTTGAGCAGTTGTACGGGTTGCGATTCGTAGCAGCGGGCGTGGCCCTTTGGATATATCGCTCGGAGTTGAAGAAACTGGACTGGCGCTTTGGATGGGTGGGGCCAGCGGTGGGTGCAGGGGTGTTCTGCGTTTGGATTGCTCCGGAGTTCTGGGGGCCCTGGGTGGGAATGCACGGCGTGGCAGCAAGTGGGCTGGGCGCGGCGTTGGTGGCGCTGCCGGCATGGGAGCGGCTAGGGTGGTTGGTGGTTCGGGTGACTGCGGCGGTTTTTACGGTGCCGATTGCTGAAGAGTTGGCGTTTCGCGGCTACCTGGCGCGAAGGCTGATGAATCGCGAGTTCGACCAGGTGGCGTTTCGGGCGCTGGGTGCGGTGTCGATTGCGGTGTCGTCAATTGCGTTTGGGGCAATGCACGGAGCTCAGTGGGCGGTGGGGATTGCAGCAGGCGTGGCGTATGCGCTGGTAGTAAAGCGGACGGGGCGTTTCGGCGAGGCTTTGGCAGCGCACGCGACGAGCAACCTTCTGCTGGCTGCCTGGGTGCTGGGGCGCGGCGACTGGGGCATGTGGTAGGGCAGCGTCTGAGGCTTGAGCCGGTCACTCCTACATTCCCCCCAAAAAGGCCCAGATGCGACTGGATCAATCATGGCCCTGCGAGTGTCGGTTGGAACGTTGTTTGGACGCCACCGATGGCGGGGGCCCGCTCCAGAGTCAATCGAGTCTGGAGCCAAGCGCTGTCAATCAGGCGGGGAAGCCGGGGCAGGAAGAGTTGATGTTGGGGACGACCCCGTGAAGGGCATCGGCTGGGACGCCGGGGGGGGGGGAAGTAGCGCTCTGCGCTCCTGCCGCAAGGTATGCCGCGGAGAGGTCGGCGGGGGGAAGTGATAGACCTTTGCGGCGGAGCGCTTCGAGCATCTGGGGAGGGACCCCTTTCGCACAGGAGCCAGCTTGTCTGGGGTCAAACGGCACCTGTCAGGAACAGTTTCGGGGCAAAGGGTGGAAAAGTAAACAGGAAAGTGTTACTTTTGCGTGATTTTACTACACTTTAGTGTAATAACTTTAGTAACTCAGAGAAGCGGAGGAGCCAGGCTTCCGTAGAGGATTGGGTGGAGCGGGGAGCTTAGAGAAAGACGCGGGCGCTCGGTCGGAGCGGCCTGTGTCTATCCAGTTTGGTGATTCTGGAAGTTGAAATTGCGGAGTAAACTCCGGTGATTATTCCTCATCTTCCTGGTAAAGTGCGGCTCCGAGGACGGTGCCGACGACTATTTCGACGAGGGCTCCAAGGGTGGTGTAGACGGTGAGGTGGCGCTCGAAGAGTTTGAGCACCCACATGAATTCAAAGTTGGGGATGGCGCTAGTCAGGATCCAGACGGTAATTCCGGCGTAAGCGGCGGTAAGCGGACCGGCACCGAAGCGCGGACGGATGCCTACGTAGATCCAGACGGCGATCAGGCCGCCGATGAGCCCAAGGATGTTGAACCAAACCCACTGTGTTGCGGAGAACTGGGTATGGTTTAGGAAGCCCATCGCATCGGACCATCTTTCGGCGAGGATGACACCGTCGACCAGGTAGGCCAAGGCGTCCGCTACGAGTCCGGCGACGAGGCCGCCTAGAATGAGACGACCAATATTGATTTTTCCCATTGTGCCTCCAGAGGGAACGAGCGAAGTATAGCAGGGGTAATGTGCCGAAGGTACTCGGTTTTGTGGTGCGGCGGTTAAGCAGGCGTGGAGCCGGTATAGCGGATATCGACGACGGTCCAGTCGTCGTCGGCCTCGTTGGGGGCCTGGAAGCGGGCGACATGGTCCAGGATCTGGCCGAGATCTTCGAGGTGGACGATGGCGTCGAAACTGGCTTCGCCGAACATGACGTCGTCGGTGTTGTGTGCTTCAGTGATGCCATCGGTGGTAAGGACGATGCGCTCGCCGGGTTTTAGGCGGTACTGGACCGACTCGTAGGTGGCGCCCGGGATCAGTCCGACGATGAGGTTGCCGTCTTCAATGTGGCGTGGTCCTGCCGCGGTGACGTGGACGGGGGCGACGTGGCCGCAGTTGACAAACTCGAAGAGGCCGTCGGGGAAGAGCTTGAGCAAGATCATGGTGGCGTACTTGTCGACCTGTCTATCAAGGAGAAAACGATTGACGATGTCAGCGATATCGGCGAGCGGCTTGCCGGTGAGCATGAGTGCGTGGATGATGCCTTGGAGCGTGGCGGCGACGATGGCTGCGGGAACGCCTTTGCCGCTGACGTCGGCGATGGCGAGGCCGAGGCAGTCGTCGAGAGCGATGGCGGTGTAGAAGTCTCCGCCGATGGCGTGGCAGGGAACTGTCCTGGCCTGGAGATGGGCGTAGGAGAGGCGTGGCAGATCAATGGCCATGAGGCCGGCGTGTATGCGGGCGGCGACAGCTAGCTCTTCGGCGGCGAGGCGGGATTTCATTTCGGCCTCGGCAAGGAGGGCGTTCTGAAGAAGCGTCGCGGCCTCAGTGGCGATGGTGTCGAGGACCTCGTGATCGACCTCAGTGAGATGGCCGGCATCGAGCTGGCTATCGAGATAGAGCAGGCCGAGCAGGCGGTTGGGCTCGTCAGCGGAGATGCGTTTGCGCAGCGGAATGCAGTAGATGGAGCGGATGGAGTTGGCCATGACGCTGGCCCATGCGCCTGCGCCGCCTGAGTTACCGCCGAGGGTGTCAGAGACGGAGAACTTGGACTCGCTCTCGATGGCCTTGCGCATGGCGCTGCGGGAGATGGTGGAGTCTTCAGCCACGGTGGTGCCGTCTGCTCGCAGGCCGAGGGCGAGGTGCATCTCGTTGCCTTCGCGAAGGAAGACGAAGCCGCGCTCGACTCCGGTGAGCTGGATGGAGAGTTGAAGCAGGACGTGGAAGATGTCAGTGATTTCTCCGCCTGCGTTGAGCTGGCGGGCGGCGTTGAGCAGGAAGCTGAGCTGCTCCATCTCTCGGGCGGCGGGCCGGACTGCGAGCGAGGGGGTGACAAAGACGGAAAGTGCGCTGAGCAAGCCGCCGGCGAGGGAGGATCGTACGGGGTCTTCGTCGGGGCCAAGGAGGAAATGGACGCTCACAGCGGTTGGTGAGCCGAATTGCAGGGTGTCGCCCGGCTTGAGCGGGCCGCGTGTGATGCGTGTGCCGTTGAGGAAGGTGCCGTGGGAGCTGTTGAGGTCGACGAGGACGTAGCTGCCGTTGGTGCGCTCGATTACAGCATGGCGACGCGAGATAAAGGAGTCAGGAAGGATCAGGTCCTGATCGGGTGAACGGCCAATGCTGAGGCCGTCGCGATCGAGCGTGACGGTGTGTTCGCCACTTGCATCTGCGTAGCGGAGGCGAGGCGAATTGTCGACGAAGGCCATTCGGCCAATCGTATCTCATTCGGAAAGAAGGTAGAACGGGGAAATTGGCTCGGGCTTAACAGAGGGGACCTGAGCGGAATTGGGAGTGGGATTCCTTTTCCTGTCTTCAAGTTCAAAGCGAGAATTTGCATGACTCAAAAGGGTTACAGGTGGGCGGAGAATTGAGACGGCAAAGATCGAAAGTGACTATAATCACATGGGACGTAACGGACCGCGAGTTTCAAATAATGGGACACCGGTTCAAGAGGAACTACTCGGAAGGGATCCCGACCCATGGCAACAGGCGATTTGGCCCTTGGGGAATTGCAAAGGGCGACAAACACGCGCGAACGCGTGATAAACGACTTCAGCATCAACGTAGCAACGGTGAACGGGTCCGGCTCGCAATCCGCCAATAGCGTTCTACTGAAAAGCATCTTCGGGATGGGTGTTCCGGTGAGCGGAAAAAACCTGTTTCCGTCGAATATCGCCGGACTTCCTACCTGGTACACAATCAGGGCAAGCAAAGACGGATACGTAGCGCGGAAGCGGAACGCCGAAGTTCTGATTGCGCTGAATCCCGAGACCTGCAGGCAGGATGTGCTCTCGCTGCCGACAGGCGGCGTTGCGATCCATGAAGAGAGCATGAACCTGCAGCAGTATCGGGATGACGTGGTTTGCTACCCGGTGCCCTTCGACAAGATCACTGCAACTCTGTGCCCGGAACCGAAGCTGCGCAAGCTTGTGAAGAACATGGTGTACGTGGGCGTGGCAGCGCATTTGCTCTCAATCGACTTAAGCGTGGTGGAGAACGGGTTGCGTAAACAGTTTGCCAAGAAGGTTAAGGTCTTTGAGCTGAACTTTGGCGCGGTGAAGGCCGGCTACAACTACGCGGCGGAGAAACTGACGAAGCAGGATCCCTACGTCATTGAGCGGATGAATGCTACGAAGGGCAAAATCATCATCGACGGCAATGCGGCGTGCGGCATGGGCGCGGTATTTGCTGGGGTAACGGTGGTGGCCTGGTATCCCATTACGCCATCGACCTCAGTTGTGGAAGCGACGACCGATCTGCTGAAGAAGTTTCGTGTAACGCCGGAAGGCAAGGCGACGTTTGCCGTGGTACAGGCAGAGGATGAGCTTGCGGCAATCGGAATGGTTCTGGGCGCAGGCTGGGCTGGCGCCCGGTCGATGACTGCGACTTCGGGACCCGGCATTTCGCTGATGGCCGAGTTTGCCGGCTTGGGCTATTTTGCCGAGATTCCGGGCGTGATCTTCGACGTGCAGCGCAGTGGGCCCTCGACGGGCATGCCGACGCGAACGTCGCAGGCAGATATTTTGAAGGTGGCGTTCCTTTCGCATGGCGACACGCGGCACATCGTTCTGCTGCCGGGCAGCGTGAAGGAGTGCTTTGAGATGGGCTACCAGGCGTTTGATTTGGCAGAGCGGATACAGACGCCGGTGTTCGTGCTTTCGGATCTCGATCTTGGGATGAACAACTGGATGTCGGAGCAGTTTTCATACCCAGAAGGTCCGCTCGATCGCGGCAAGGTTCTGACAGCGGCTGATCTGGAGAAACTGGGCAGCTTTGCGCGGTACAAGGATGTTGACGGGGATGGGATTGGCTGGCGCACGCTGCCCGGTACAAATCACCCGAAGGCAGGCTACTTTACGCGCGGGACAGGCCACGACGAAGCGGCGGGTTATACCGAGAGGCCTGAGGTCTACGTTGCGGGGATGGAGCGGCTGGTGCGCAAGTTCGACAATGCGCGCAAGCTTGTACCGGGTCCGGTGACGGTGAAGGACGGGACCTCCAAGATCGGAATTCTCGCGTATGGCAGTTCGGATTTCGCCATTCGCGAGGCGCTTGACCAAATCGCTTCGCAGTATGGGCAAAGCGTGGACTACATGCGCATTCGGGCATATCCGTTCGCGCACGAAATTCACGACTTTGTGGCATCGCACGAGCGTGTCTACGTGGTGGAGCAGGACCGCGACGCACAACTGTCGAGCCTTCTGAAGCTGGATCTTCCGGGCGACCAGGTGGGCAAACTACGCAGCATTCTGCACTACAACGGGCTGCCGCTTGATGCCCAAACTGTAATCGAAGAGTTCGCGACCAAGGAAGGCTTTCGCGGTATCTCTGCAACGCATGTGGAGGACGTGGAAACGCGCGAGGGGGCAGTTGCATCATGAAGTCACCACTCGAATACGTTGGCATGGGCAGAGAGCAGAGGGGGAATCGTTAAATGGCAACAGCACCGGCAGCACCTAAGGTGAATCACATCGGCCTTCCGATTCTGGAGTATCGCGGCGGCAAGAGCACGCTGTGCGCAGGATGCGGGCACAACGCGATCTCAGAGCGCATTATCCAGGCAATGTGGGAGATGGGCGTAGAGCCCGAGCGGGTAATGAAGATGAGCGGCATCGGCTGCTCGTCAAAGAGCCCGGCTTACTTCATGACGCGGTCGCACAGTTTTAACAGCGTTCACGGGCGCATGCCGTCGGTTTCGACCGGCGCCATTCTTGCCAACCACACGATGACGACTCTGGGCGTTTCTGGCGACGGCGACACGGCTTCGATTGGCATGGGGCAGTTTGTTCACCTGCTGCGCCGCAACCTGCCGATGATCTACATCATCGAGGACAACGGCGTGTACGGATTGACCAAGGGTCAGTTCTCGGCGACGGCGGATTTGGGTTCGACGCTCAAGACCGGTGTGGTGAACGACCTGCCGGCGATCGACACCTGTGCGCTGGCAATTCAGTTGGGCGCGACGTTTGTCGGAAGGTCATTCTCGGGCGACAAGAGGCAACTGCTCTCGATGTTGAAGGCAGCGATCGCGCACAAGGGAACGGTGATGCTGGATGTCATCAGCCCATGTGTGACATTTAACGATCACGAGGGTTCGACGAAGAGCTATAAATTCATGCAAGACAACGACGAGCCCATCAACGAGGTGGACTTTGTAGCGAGCTTCGACGAGATCGAAGTGGACTATGAATCCGGCGAAGTGTACGAGGTGGAGATGCACGACGGTTCGAGCCTGCGGCTGAAGAAGTTGCAGGAGGATTACGATCCGACCGACAAAGCGAACGCTGTGAGGACGCTGATGGAAGCGCACACGAACAATGAGGTGCTGACAGGCGTTTTCTACATCAATACGCAGAAGCCGACGTTCATTGATCTGCTCAATCTGGTCGACGATCCGATCG
>Ga0302198_10003576_pt1 | contig 15546 bp, 9 predicted proteins | sample II_Bog_N2_2_FD_193521 | JGI IMG/M metagenome (GOLD analysis project Ga0302198, IMG submission 193521) | Peat permafrost microbial communities from Stordalen Mire near Abisko, Sweden - II_Bog_N2_2 | ecosystem: Environmental > Terrestrial > Soil > Wetlands > Peat | place: Sweden: Abisko, Stordalen... | reverse complement strand
GGTCCCGGCGCCGTCACGCCGATCCAAGTCATCATCGACACTGGCTCGAAGGGGGGTGCGAAGTCCCCCATCCAGAGCAAGACCCGCCTCACGCTCGCCGGGGACATCCTCCAGAACCCTGAAGCCTTCGTCGTGGCCATTGGCGGTACCGCGCCCTACGTCGACCCGAGCGGACGCTACGAACAGATCATCGTGTTGGGTCGAGACGACTTCGGCGCCGAGGCTTCCCAGCAGTTCGTCGAGGAGCTCACTCACCACATACTGCCCTCGGTCCATCTGCCCCAAGGCACCTCGGTCTACGTCGGAGGCGCACCCGCCCAGGGCGTGGACTTCCTCAACACGGTCTACGGCACGTTCCCCTGGCTCGTGCTGCTCGCCCTCGCACTCGCCTGGTTGGTACTGGTACGAGCATTTCGTTCCGTGCTGCTCGCACTGCTCGCGGTGCTGCTCGACCTGGTCTCGGTGTGCGTCGCCTACGGCGTGCTCGTGGCGGTGTTCCGCTTGGGCGTGCTCTCCTCGGTGCTGGGCACCTACCAGGTGAGCCAGATCGAAGGGTGGGTGCCGGTCTTTCTCTTCGCGATGCTCTTCGGGCTCTCGATGGACTACGAGGTCTTCATCGTGAGTCGCATTCGCGAGAGCCACGCGCAGGGCGCGTCGACCAACGACGCCATCGTCGACGGCCTCGCCCACACCGGCGGCGTGGTGACGAGCGCGGCACTGATCATGGTGGTCGCCCTCAGCGGACTGGTGTTCGGACACGTGGCCGGCCTGCAAGAGCTCGGCGTCGGACTCAGTTTCGGGGTGCTCGTTGACGCCACGATCGTGCGAGGTCTGGTGCTGCCGAGCGCGATGACGCTACTGGGGCGCTGGAACTGGTGGCTGCCCACGTTGCTCGCGAGTCCACTACGCGTCACTGCCTCGCCCCTTCGCGGGACGAGGCAGTGACGAAACAGCGTGGAACGGGACTACTTCACCACTCGAATCGAGAACTGGATCGAGGGGACCTGGTAGCCGAGCGCGAGGCCCGGGTAGTCGTGGGCGTAGGAGAGCAGCGGGACCATGCCGTACGGCGTACTAGCGAAGGACGGCGACAACGAGTACAGCATCGGGTACAGGTTGATCATGTGAATGCCGGGACCGCCCGTCGCGTGCAGGTGGATCACCATGTAGCCGTTCGAGTTGAACCCGCAGCCGTAACCCATGTAGCTGTTGTCGTAGTCGACACCCAACGTATTGTCCAACTGGGTCCAACCGACGCCATCAATCGAGATGGTGAACTCCTGGTTCTCGTGGAAGGTGTAGGTGCCCGTGCCCGACTGTCCGGCCGCGAGGGCCGCGGCGGAATCCGTGTCGTCCGCGGTCGCGACGCCGAGGCTCACGACCGTGCCCGCCTTGTTGGTAAAGGGCACGATGCTCTCTTTGATGTAGAAGGGCACTTGGGCCTCAATGAGGCCACTGGCGTTGAGCACCTGGACGACGTGCCAGCCTCCAAGTCCATTGGGGACCGTGAGGTTGGCGTTGAGCGTGCCGTTAGTGACGGTGCCACTGCCGAGCGGGTTGGACGTGAAGGCCCAGCACGTGCTCGCGCAGTTGACGCGGTTGCCCACAACGGTCGACCAGACCAGCTGGTCGGTGCCCGAGCTCGGAAGCCCGGTCACCTTGAGCGTGATCGGCGTGTTCACCGGACCCGAGGTCTGTGACAGCGTCGCTACCGCGCTGCTCGCGGGGTCGAGACCGGTCGTTGACACGGTCGTGAACTGGCTCACGGTCGGAGCCACTGACGCGGGCCAATTGATCTTGGGGGCCACGAGGGCACTGTCCTTGGTGACCGTGAACAGCGCCGTGCCGCCATTGGTGTAGGGAATCGGCGACTGGATGACGTTCAGGTACATGTAACTGATCGCGTTACCGATCTGTATATAGTGCGGACCCACCGGTCCGGTCGCGGGAATGGTGATCGACGCGTTACCGCGCGTCCAGTTCGCCATCATCTCACCCGCGTAGTGATTGTCGTAGATCACCGACGCGCCGCCGGTGTAGAGCGAAGCGCCCATTGACGTGTAGCTGATGGTGATAGGCGTACCGACCGGGCCGCTCGTGGGACTCACGCTCAAGATTCGCAGTAACTCGAAGCCACCGTGTGCGAGGGCCACGCCGTTTTCGACCGCGTAGATATCGTGCACCCCACCAAAGTCCGACGGTGCCGTCGTGCTGAAGCTGAACGCGCCACTGGCATTGGTGGTGACCGTCGCCATGACGACCGAGAACTTGGCATACGAAGTTCCCAAATAGTTCACGGTGTTGGGCTCGACGTCAGCGACCCACGTGGCACTGTTGGTCGACCAGGTCAAGGTGAGGCTCGCGTTGGCGGGCAGACCGGAGCCAGCGATCACCACGGGCACACCTGAGACACCCTGATCGGGCGTCACGGTCAAAGCCGAGACGGTCGCCGGGATGCTGAAGGTGGGTGCCGTGGTGCCGGTATAGGGAAGGGCGGCGACGCCGGGCAGGTTCGTCGGCGCCGTGAGGGTAATGGGGTTCACCGTTGGCGTGGTGGTCGAGTCAGCACCGCTGACCCCCGCGAGCAGTGCGACGGGGATGACCGAAGCCACGACAATGCGCACGACGCTCTTGGCACAGAGTCGCGAGAAGCGAAGATTCTTCATGGAATTCCTTTCGTAAGGCGCGGAGACTTCTTGGGTTAAGTACTTCGTCGGGGCATTTGGTCCGGGACTTGCGACCCTGATTCGTTTCTTGATACGACCGAACCCGGGCGGGCGATCCTTCTGACTCGCTGCGCCCGGGTTCGATAGCGCTACCTACAACAAACTCCGCTTACGCAGCGGGAACTGCGTTAAGAGTTGCGATGGACGTCGGGCTGAAGTCTGACTGGAACACGCCAGTGGCGCCCGGCACGGCCGGCGTCACGACGACGGTCTTCACGTACGCCTCTTTGACGAGCTCGCTCTTGCCATTGACGGTCTTCTTGACCATCTTGAAGGCGTGAACCTTCTTGGTCACTGCGGGTACGGCAATCGTGTTGACGGTGACCTTGTAGGGGATGATGCCCAGGGTGTCATAGTCGCCCGCAGCCGTACCGGTAGCCAACGGGGCAGTCCAAAAGGACACCCCACCGTGGTTCCCGTAGGAAAGGGCCAGGGGTGTAGCCATTCCACCAATGGTGACCGTGGCGCTCGAGACGTTCTGCGTGGTCAACGCAGCGCCACCGAGGGCGAAGTCATTGCCGTAGACCCTAAAGACGATTGTCTGGCCCACGATGAATTCGTTGGTGATCTCACAACCGGCTCCAAACGCGGGAGCCAACACCCCAGTCGCACCGCTCGCGAGAATGGTGTCGACGTAGAGCGAGACCGGACCACCAGGATTGCCCTGCACCGGCGCCGCAACATTTTCGGCGATCGCAGTCGCCGTGGAAGGCGCGTTGTCAGTCGTGTCAGTGGGCGTGAACGAAGCGCCCAGTGAGATGGCGCCCGCTGCCGCTGGCGTCCACGAGCACGTGGCGAGGAACGGGCTCACCGTCGACGTGGCGACCGCCGCGCAACCAGCGATGGTTGCACTGGCCGCGGTGAAGTTCACCGTGCCGGCGACGCTCGTGGTCGCGATGATGTTAAAGGACCCGTCGTTATAGATCGCCTTCGGGTCAGTCAACTTGATGGTGGTAGGTGTCGTGCCTGCGGCCGACGCGGTCGATACTCCGACGATGGCGACGCTGCCTAGGGCCATGGCCCCTACGACAAGTAACGACAGAATTCTTTTCATTTTTGGAGTCCTCTCCTTGTTATTGCTCGGTACTACTTGGCTGGTACTACTTCTTTTATTGACAGAGTTCCGGTGAGCGTCGCACTGAACGAGTCGCTCTCACTTGAACCGGCGGTCGTGGACTGGATCGAGAAGCTGCCACTGAAGCTCAGCGTTCCCGTGGCGCCCTTGAATTTGCCGGTGCCGCTCAGAACGGTCGCCACGCCCTTTACGGTGACCGGCGACGGTGCGGCACTGTTGACCGCGCACGCCTGGGTCTTGGACGAGGAGACGACTCGCAACTTGAGGCCGCTCGGTCCCGCGAGTGCTCCCGCACCCGAGAAGGGGTCGCACGTGCTCGCTGCCGAACCCGATCCGCTGCCGCTCATGGCGTTGGCCCCGTCGGTGCCGGTACCGGTACCCCTGACTGCGGTCGCCTGGACGCCGGTACTGCTCCAGAGCAGTCCGATCGTGCCGGTGTAACTACCCTTGAAGGCGACGTGGACGATCTTGGTGGTCGACTTGGCCGCGTGACTCGCGACAACGACGTGTGTCGGAGCGCCTGGCGTCGACACTGCGCCCGACGGCGAACTCATGCCGATCGTGGCCAGCAGACCAATGGTGCCCACCACGATCAACGTGCGGACCGGGGCACCTATCGACCTTCTTGCATTCGCACGATTCTCCATATAATTCCTTCCAAAGTTCTTGTTGTCTTAAGGCAATCTTAAGAATTGAAGAATTAGGAAAGCACTGGTAAATCGGGGCCATAAGTCACTTCGTCCGCGGTTCGACGCGTGGAGATGACTAGGGCCTTTAGTCCCAACTTCATCGATGAACGTGCCCGCGAAGAAACGCGTGCGTGAAAAAGAGATACACGTCAACCAGAGCCGCAAGCGCTCTAGCGAAAACTCTCCTGCATGGTCGTGAGGGCGGCCGAGCCGGGACAGAGTTTCTCGTAGGGCACTTGGTTGAGCCCGTATCGGGGCGTGTTGTTCAGTTCGTGCACGTCCAGCGCTTCTTCGTCGACGTAGAGCAATCCCGTGGCGATCTCGCCGCGGCTTCGCCGGTCGCGGATGTACTCCTCGACCTTCTGGCGATCGTAAGGGTCGTAACCTTCAGGTACGGACCGGAATCGCACGACGCTGCCGTCGTGCATGGTGATCTCGGTCGCGTCGTGCTCGTCGACGGCACGGTGGATCTCTTTGCGGATTGGCACGAAATCGGTCTCGATCTCCTTCACTTCGTGCTCGCGCATAAACCGGTAGCTCTTGGTCGATCCCTCGTGGTCGTTGAACGTCACGCACGGCGAGATCACGTCAATAAGCGCGAGGCCGTTGTGTGCCGCGGCGGCTTTCAAAATCGGCACCAGTTGCGCCTTGTCCCCCGAGAAACTCCGAGCGAGGAACGTCGCGCCCATGGAGAGCCCGAGCAGTATGGGGTCAATGGGCGCGATGGCGTTGGGCTCGCCCTTCTTCAAGCGAGAGCCAATGTCCGCGGACGCCGAGAACTGGCCCTTCGTGAGCCCGTAGACCCCGTTGTTCTCGATGATGTAGATCATGTTGACGTTGCGCCTGATCGCGTGGGCGAGATGCCCCAGACCAATCGACAACGAGTCACCGTCGCCCGAGATCCCGATGTAATTCAGTTCTCGGTTGGCGGCGTTGGCACCGGTGGCGATGGTGACCATACGACCGTGCGCGGAGTTGAAACCGTGCGCACCGCGCACGAAGTACGTCGGGGTCTTCGAGGAGCAACCGATGCCACTGAGTTTGGCGATGGTGTGCGGGGGCATCGACAATTCCCAGAACGTGTGGGTGATGGCTGCGGTGACCGAGTCGTGGCCGCAGCCCGCACAGAGCGTGGAAACCGCGCCCTCGTAGTCGCGAACGGTGAGACCCAGGTCGTTCTTGGGCAACGCGACGAGCGGGATGAGGGGCTTGGCGATGGACGTCATGACTTCTTCTCCAGGTGGCTAAGGACGCCGTCGACAACCTGGCGCGCGCTCAAGGGGAATCCCCCGTACGCGAGCACCGAGTGCAACGACTCAATCGGGAAACCGGTTTCGATGGAAATCAAACTGCGTAGCTGCGCGTCACGGTTCTGTTCGACGACGAAGCACACTTCGTGCTCTTCGGCGAAACGCCGCACGTCGGACACAAAGGGAAAACCACGCACGCGCATGAAGTCGGTCGCCACGCCGCGCTCGGCCAACTCGTGGACCGCTTCGCGCACCGCGAGATCACAACCCCCGAGCGTGATGATACCGACGCTCGCGCCCTTCGTGTGTTCGACAATGGGCGCGGGCACGTGCGGAGCGGCCGACGCGTGCTTCTTCTTCAAGCGGTCGACCACCTCTTGGTACTCGTCGGCGTTCTCGGTGTACTTACCGAACTTGTCGTGACCCGAGCCGCGGATGAAGTACGCACCCTTTTCGTCGGACCCGGGCAACGTGCGCGGCGTCACGAAGTCGGCGTCCGCATCGGTGTAACGAAAGAACTCGGCCATCGTCGCGAGGTCGGTGTCGTTCAGCACTCGTCCTCGGTCGGGCACGTACGAGTCATCCCAGGTGAGTTCGGGAACCACCCAGTCGTTCATGCCGATGTCAAGGTCGCTCAGCATGAACACCGGCGTCTGGAAGCGCTCGGCCAGGTCAAAGCTCTGGACGGCGAATTCGAAACACTCACGCGGGTTCGCGGGGAACAGAAGTATGTGCTTCGTGTCACCGTGCGATGCGTAGGCGCACAGCAAGATGTCCGCCTGCTGGGTACGCGTGGGCATGCCCGTCGAGGGTCCCGTCCGTTGCACGTCGACGATTACCGCGGGGATCTCGGTGTAGTACGCCAGGCCGAGCAGCTCGTTCATGAGCGAGATCCCCGGGCCCGAGGTCGACGTGAACGAGCGAGCGCCGCTCCACGAGGCGCCCAGGACCATTCCGATGGCCGAGATCTCGTCCTCCGCCTGGAGGATCAGGTAGTTGTTCTTGTAGGGCAGTTCACCGGGCAGGGGATTCTCCACCGGTTCGCGACGGTACTTCGCGCACAGTCTCGTGAAATTGTCCATCACCGCCGTCGCGGGCGTGATCGGGTACCAACCCGCCACGGTCGCCCCGGCGTACAAACAACCCAGTGCAGTAGCGGTGTTTCCATCGATGAGGATGCAACCGCTCGTGGCGTCCATCGCTTCTACTCGAAAGGGCAACGGGCACTCGAAGTTGTCCTTGGCGAACTGGTACCCCAGACGCAGCGCGTTCTGGTTGGACTCACGAAGTAGTTCGTTCTTGGCAAACGTTTCGGCGAGCAGACCCGAGACGAGATCGACGTCCAGTCCCACGAGCGCGACCACCGCTCCCGCGTAGGCGATGTTCTTCATCAGAATCCGCTCACGAGGAGCCGCGAAATTCTCGATGCACATCTTGGCGAGCGGTACGCCGAGGAACGTGACGTCCTCGCGCAAGAGGTCGGCGTCGAGTGGCCACGAGGAGTCGTAGAGGACGTAGCCGCCTTCGCGGACGTCGTTGATGTCTTCGCGGTAGGTGGCCGAGTTCATGGCAATCATGAGGTCGTAGTCCAGGGCCCGGGCCGTGTAGCCAGACTTGTTGACCCGAATCTCGTACCAGGTCGGCAGTCCCTGGATGTTGGACGGGAAGAGGTTCTTGCCCGACACGGGTATGCCCATGCGAAAGATCGCTTGCATCAGGAGGCTGTTGGCACTCGCCGATCCGGTGCCGTTGACGTTGGCCAACTTTATCGAGAAGTCGTTGATGCGCACGTTGGTTTCCTGCGCGGTATCTATGGCCATGACCTACCTCACTTCGCTCTTCAGTTGACTGGTTCTCCGCACCGGGATGGTGAGCAGACCAGAGTCGCCCGCGTAGGGAATGCTTAGTTCGAATTCCTCCATGTCCCACGCCGCGGTGGGACAGCGCTCGGCACAAAGCCCGCAATGCACGCAGACGTTCTCGTCCTTGACCATCACCCTGCCCGTCTGGGGCAGAGCCGCGGAGACGTAGAGCGCCTGGCTGGGATTGACCGACGGCGCCGAGAGGCGCTCGCGCAACGCTACCTCGTCACCGTTCTCCGTGATGGTCAGACATTGCACGGGACAGATGTCGATACAGGCGTCACACTCGATGCACAGCGGCGCCTTGAAAGCGGTCTGGACGTCGCAGTTCAAGCAACGTTGCACCTCTCTCGCGGTCTGCTCAGCACTGAAGCCGAGTTCCACCTCGAGATTGAGTGAAGCGAAGCGCTCCGTCAAGTCGATATGGGTCATTTTCTGTCGCGACGAAGGGTTGTAGTCGTTGTGGTAACTCCACTCGTTCATCCCCATTTTCGTGCTCGTCAGTGTCATCGACACTGACGCACGGTCCTTCACGTCAAGGCCCGAACAATGGGCGTGGATGGACTTGGCGACCTCGTGGCCGTGGGCGACGGCCCAGATGATGTTCTTGGGTCCAAAGGCCGCGTCACCACCGAAGAAGACGCCGGGCAACGTGGATTCGAAGGTGACCTCATCGACGACGGGCATGTCCCATTCACCGAACTCCAGACCAAGTTCACGCTCGATCCAGGGAAACGCGTTCTCCTGACCAATCGCCAGAATGACGTCGTCACAAGGAATCGTGATGGTCGCCAAGACCTTTGACTTCGTCGCTCGTTCGTCCCACTCGAGCACCTCGAACTCCATGCCCACGAGCTTGCCTTCTTCGAGGACGAAGCGCTTAGGCGCATGGTTGACGATGATCTCAACACCCTCTTCTTCGGCGTCCTCGAGTTCCCAGGGTGACGCCTTGAAGAACTCGCGTGGTCGACGGGCCATCACCTTGATGTCGATGCCGCCGAGGCGTCGCGACGATCGGCAACAGTCCATGGCGGTGTTGCCAACACCAATGATGAGGACCCGCTTGCCGATGGACTTCACGTGTTCGAAGGCCACGGATTCCAACCAGTCGATACCGATGTAGATGTGCGTGTCGCCCACTTCGTCGTGGCGACCCGGCACCTCGAGACCCTTGCCGCGTGGTGCTCCCACGCCGACGAAGATCGCGTCGAACTGCTGGTCTCGCAGCGCCTTGAGGCTGCTGATCGGTGTGTTGTAGCGGATGTCCACGCCCATGTCCAAGATGACCTGGGTCTCGTCGGACAGCACCTTCTCGGGCAGGCGAAACTCTGGGATGTTGGTGCGCATGAGTCCACCGGGCCGATCGAACTGTTCGAACATCACGACGTCGTAGCCCAGAGGCATGAGGTCGTTCGCTACGGTGAGCGACGCGGGGCCCGCCCCGATGCACGCCACTCGCTTACCATTCTTCTCAGTCGGTATAGCCGGGAGGCGGTCGCTCACGTCGCCCTTCAGATCGGCGGCAACACGCTTGAGCCGACAAATCGCGACGGGACTGCCATCGACACGGCTCCGTCGACACGCTGGCTCGCAGGGGCGGTCACACGTGCGTCCGAGGATTCCTGGAAAGACGTTGGATTCCCGGTTGAGCATGTAGGCGTCGTCGAAACGCCCTTGGGCGATGAGGCGAATGTAACCGGGAACGTCCGTGTGAGCGGGACACGCCCACTGACAATCCACTACCCGGTGGTAATACTGCGGATCCTGATCGTTCGTTGGCTCCACTACGCAATCTCCTTGGACCATCCGTGAAACAGGCCGCAAGAAACAGCGCTGTTTACGAGACCTTTGGCACACTGTACTCCCATATTTTTCGATTCCCGCCCATTGGGTAGGACCAAGGTCACTGGCCTCATGGCCCTGGACTACTGCGTGATGGCGCGATCGAACGCAATCTCGTCCAGCAGGAATGTGACTTCCTGTGCAATTTCTGAGGCCGGGGCGAACGTCGACATTCGAGCGCCGGCGCGCCCGTGCAGGTGAGCCGCGAGCGCCGCAGCCACGAAAGGTGCGTGTCCTCGCGCGATAGTGGCACCGATCATGCCCGCGAGTACGTCGCCCGATCCGGCAGTCGCCAATGCCGGCGTGCCCGAACGGACGACGCGAATCGTGCCCGTGGGCTCGGCGACGTACGTCGTAGGTCCCTTGAGCAGGACGACACAGCCGAGGTCGTGGCTGGCCTGGCGAGTGGCGGCGAGGCCATCGGACGGCATTGCTCCTCCCATAAGACGCTCGAACTCGCCCGCGTGGGGCGTGATCACCCGTGACGTCGAAGGCGCAAGGCGCTGCAAGAACGAACGGTCGAGCGCGTCAGCGTCGAGCACGATCGGGACGTGGACGTCGACGAGCCGCTCCTCCAGCCACGGCGTGGCGCCACCGCCCAGCCCCGGACCCGCGACGACCGCCCGACAACGCTGGTCGAACTTGGTCCCGGTGGCGCGGACGACCTCGGGTGGTAGTGACGAAACATCGACCGCACCTTCACGGCACTGCAGTCGAATCATCGATGCCCCCGCCGCAATCGCCCCGCGCGCAACGAGTTCGGCCGCGCCGGACATGAGCTCCGAGCCGGCGAACACCGCGAGGGCGTGTTTCCACTTGTGATCGTCTTCGTGCGAGACGCCCAGTGACCACAGGTCACTGTCCTCGATGATGCCATCGCGAAACTCGTCAACCAGTCCGATATCGGCAACGCGCACCTCCCCCACGAAAGCTTGTGAGGGACCCGTCACGTGCGCGTATTTGGCCGCGGCAATCGCCAGGGTCACGTCGGCCTTCATTGGCGAGCCGAGGAACTCGCCGTTGTCCGCGTTCACGCCCGACGGCACGTCGACCGCGAGCACGAGGGTACCTGAGGAGACCGACGGTGCCGTGTACGGCCTCGAACAGCCGACGCCAAAAGCCGCGTCAATCACCAAGTCGAAACCTCGAAGAACGGCCGGTTGCGTCGACACTTCGATGACGTCGACGTGGGCTCCCCGATACTTGAGCCACGCGCCCGCGACACGTCCGTCAGCTCCGTTGAGTCCCGGACCAGCGAGCACCGCTACGCGGGTGCCGTAGCACGAGCCGAGCATCTCAAGCGCCTGAAAGGCGACCGCGGTGCCCGCGCTCTGGACGAGGGCATCAACGCTTCGATCGACGCAACGAGACTCACACTCGCGCATCTCTTTCACGCTCAGCAGTGGAATCACCTCACAACTGTGTCACAGAAATGATCTGGGCCAGAGCCGATTGGTACGGATTGGCAGACGGCGGTGTCCTCAGTTCTTCAATGGTGAATCAATGGCAACCCGGTTACAGGCCGGACGCCACTTCTTGAGCCCAGGTGAAGGTCATTGCTGGTGCATTGCCGGCGGGACGCTCGATGAGGTCCACGTACGAGCCGGATCCCCCCACGACCGCGTAACCAACGCCCATCTCGCAGTTAGTGCTCGCCAGGCCAACCCCCGGATTGAATCCAGGATCGGAGCCGAGTAGTTCGTCACGGTGGGCCCAGCAACCAGCGGCCGATGCCGACGTGCAGGCGATGTTCGACGTGGCCGCGGCGCTGCCACCCCAACCGTCGTCGTACATCCACATGTAGTCAGCCGCCAGCACGTTGAATCCCGCTGACCAGGCACCACCCATGGCGGGATACCCACCGGGATCGGTGCTCACGGCGAAGCCATTGGCGACACCCGGATCAGCGTCCGTCTGAGCGGCGTACTGGCTTTGAGCAGTCAACGCGGCGTTGATGCCGAGGTAGGGAGGCAGTCCGCGAGCGGTGCGCTCCAGGTCGGCCACGACGAAAAGCTGCTGTGGCACCGAGAGCGAGTACCAGTTACTCGGGAGCGACATCGGGACCAAACCCTCGATGGCCCTCGCGTTGTTGATCGCGAGCAGCAAGTAGCTGGTGCACGCCGGGCTGTTGTCCGAGACCGGGTAACTCAATTGCGGCGTGACGCAGGGGTTGGCACAGGTCCAAGCGCCATTGAGTTGCGAACATTGTCCGGCCTGCAGGAAATTCGGACTCGGCGCGATATTGGCTTGCGGGTTCGAGATCCTTGCTACGGGTGCCGTGGCTCGCGTGACGGGGCGAGTGGGCACTTTGGTGGGGACCAACTTCTTGGAGGCCGCTAGGGCGGTCGACGCAGTGGTCGCTACCTTGGAGGTGACCTTTACGGTCAGGCTAGCGTTGTCCGTAACCGTGCTCCCGCGACGCAACGTGATACCGGTATTCGAGTGGTCCACCTTTACGGTCTGCGTCACAATGGCGCTGGTCTGCGATGTCGAGTGGAACGACGAGCTGGCCGATACCGGCGAGATCGATGACCAGAGCAATGCACCGCTCAACGGGACCGCCAGCGAACCCACCAGGACGACCCGGCGGATTTGGCGGGCACTCATTGGTGCCGTGGCGACACGGCGCACCTTGGTTGCCCAGTTCTTAAATCCGTTGCTTGATGTGAACCCTTGCGTTGTCTTCATGCCATCTAGTCTGGAAAAACAGAATCAAAGTGGCCTCTACGTAATCTCAACTTCAACCCAACTCTGGGCGTCGAAGTCTTTGGTGCTGATCTTGGGGGTGGCGAGTATTAACGGACCTTCTCCGTCCTTACATCACTCGTTGCGCCACACCATCACAGAGCCCGCTAGTGCATGCGCGACAAGAGTTGAACCAGAATGAGTTCGCACCATCAAGAGCGACTCCGTCCGTATGGATCCAGTAAAAGTCTGATGCGGCTACGACACCGTTGGCGGAAGAATCGAAATCATCTCGAGAAGCGGATATGTCGTTCGGAGAACGCATATCTCTTGATTGAAAGGTGTATTGCGTACGTGCGGACAGCACGACGACTCATAGAGTGCGTTAGGAACTCCAAGGTCAGTGGTGTTGATTTGACCAGGGACGTGGCCCTCCCACGCAAGGGCATGCTAAGGGGGGCCACCTCAGAAAGTGCTGAGAGCCGGCCTCGCAGAATGCGAGACGTTTGCATTGTTCCACTGGAATCCTCAATATCTGCCTACTTGTGATGATGTTGTCCAACGTTTGATGTCCTGTAGAGATATCCGCCATTGTTGCATCGTTGTGTCCCACGAAAAGGCGCGTGCTGAGAGATTCGGACCTACAATCTCCGCCACGTAGATGCACCGGTCACTTGATGTACTCCACGATCGTCAACACTGGCGGTTGCCCATGTGTTCACGCGATCGGTCTCGAGTCGAGATCTCTACCCAAAGAACAGTGTCTTTCTGTTGCGTCGACGCGGGTTGTGACATCCTCAACGCCCATGACGACACAATCATTGAAAGGTGTTCCGTCGCCGCGTAAGGGTGGCTACGCCTACTTGCTGCTGACGAGCTTGGTGAAGACGACGATATTCGAAAGGTAGTGGTGCGACGTGGGGTCGAAGACACCCCCGCACGTGACCAAGTTCAAGGCACTGTACGCTTTGGGGCCATAGACGAGCCGATTCGGAAATTCGTTTTTTGCATACTGGCGGACACCAATGACGGCGAACGTCAATTGCTGGTGATCGGTCAGTGTCACTTTCACCTTTTGGCCAACCTTCATGCCGACGATACGGTAAAAGACTCCTGGTCCTTTGGTTGAATCCACGTGACCCAAAATTGCCGCGGACCCGATTTGACCAGGTGCGTAACCCTCGTCGTACCAGCCCGGGATCGCGAAATTGGTGGGGATCTGGACCGCACCAGACGCAGTCAAACCGAGTTGGGTAAGAGGAACGGAAATACCCAACGATGGAATCGAAAGATGAAGAGGAATCGATCGGGCTATCGTCGTCGTGGTCGCGACGCGACTATTCCGAATTAGTGGTTCCGGGCGCGATATCCCGATCCCCTCACTTTTGACCGCCCTCGCAGACGTAACTAGGACGGTCGACGGTGAGGATGTCGCCTCTCGGGCAGAAACCTGAAGCGCCGTCAGCGCGATCAGCGGACGTGCACCGTTCAATGGGACCGAAGGCCGCGCCATACTCTCTGTACCGCGAGGTGTGCTCGAGGAATTCATCGAGGTTTGACCAACCGGGGAAGGAAGATTCGGCCCCACTCGAGGACCATGCAGTCCCATGACTATCACGATGACGCCCACGATCACTAGCGCGGCAGCGACGAGCCAAACTAGCAACGTCACCCGCCTCTTCTTGTCGCTTGAGTTCATGACGCTCTTCGTGTCTTGCATGGCAGTCACATCCTTCACGGCTGGATCACTTGAACGTGCGATGACTCTACGCGTTCACTTCTTTCGTGAACGCGACGATGCTGGAGAGGTAATGGTGCGTCTGGGAATCGAATGATCCACCACACGTGACGAGTTCTAATGACGGATAGGGACGGGGACCATACACCAACTTCAGTGGGAATTTGGACTTAAGGTACTGGCCCATCGCAGTGACTTGAAAATACACTGTTTTGCCATCAGCCAACTTGACTACGACTCGACTGCCTTTTCTTAGCTGAGACAATCGATAGAAGATCGCTGGTCCACCCACCGAGTCCACGTGCCCCAGGATCACCGATGAACCAACTTGACCGGGCGTCGGGCCGAATTTGTACCACCCGGCGACGTGCCAACTCGAAGGTACCTGCGGCGAACCATTGGCCAGCAGTCCCAATTGAACCAGTCCCGTCGAAACCCCAATTGCTGGGATGCTCAGATGGACCGGCACCGAACGCGCCAACACAGTTACGGCATGGCTTCCCAATTGTTCGGGCGAGGCGTTAGCGCTCGTTGCTCTCGCACCCAGCGTGCCCGCACCTGCGACTCGGCCGTTTATGCCAGGCACGATCGTCACGAGACTTACTAGGACAAGCGCGAAGGACGCGACCCAAGTAAACACCTTGGGTCGCGTCCTTGCAATCTTCATTTCCGGCTCGATCATCGATTAAGCGTTGCGGCGGCGGCGAAGCATGAGCGCCATCGCCGAAAGTCCGGCTAGGAGCATCAAACTACCGAGTGCCAACAATCCCCCGTCGAACGTGACACGTGCCATGCCTCCAGCACCCGTTTGCGGTGCAGAAGTTGGAATCTTGTACACGGGTGTCGGAGGACTCGTCACGATGATCGTGAACGGCTCCGGGGAACCCGGCGTGATCGCGGGGTAGTTGGAGTCACCGCTGTAACTGACCTCGAAGTAGTAGTTACCCGCCGCCAGGGATCCCGTCGACGTCGACGTAGCTGAACCGTTGACCAACGTCACCGTCTCAGGAGCGAAACCAGCCACGAGCGTTCCACTACCAGGCGAACCAGAGTAGAGCACGAACGTGACCGTACCAGTGGGAGTACCCAGGGTGCCAGTCACGTTCGCCGTGTCGGTGGCCGATGACCCCGTCACCGCGGGAGTGGTCGCGACGTTCGGATTAATCGAGAACGGCTCAGCGGTACCGGGAGTGATCTTGGCGTAGTTGCTATCGCCGCTATAGGTCACGAGGAAGTAGTAACTACCAGGCGTAAGCGGCCCCGTCGAGACTGAAGTAGCGGTGCCACTGCCGTTCAAGGTCACGGTATCCGCCGCGTAGGCCGTCACCAGCGTTCCACTGGGCGACGTCCCAGAATAGAGCGTGAAGGTAACCGAACCAGTAGGTGTGCCACCGGTGCCTGTCACGGTCGCGCTGTCCGTCGCCGACAGACCCGTCACGGATGGAGTGGTCGCGAGGCTAGCCGTCGGTGGTCCTCCACCGCCCCCGCCGCAACCTGATGTGCAACTCGGAGCCGTAACGGTCACCACTTCAGCAGTGCACGGGCTCGACGCAGGGCCGTTATTGGTGTCACCGGGGTAACTCGCCGCCACGTAGTAACTGCCTACGGTGCTGAGCGGGCCGAATGTACCCGATTGGGCCGTAAGGCCACTTAACGTGCCCGTGGCGGTGAACAGCGGG
>Ga0302198_10003575_pt1 | contig 15548 bp, 14 predicted proteins | sample II_Bog_N2_2_FD_193521 | JGI IMG/M metagenome (GOLD analysis project Ga0302198, IMG submission 193521) | Peat permafrost microbial communities from Stordalen Mire near Abisko, Sweden - II_Bog_N2_2 | ecosystem: Environmental > Terrestrial > Soil > Wetlands > Peat | place: Sweden: Abisko... | reverse complement strand
CTTGACGATGCGCTCGGAGATGCTCAGGCCCAGGCCGGTGCCGCCGTAGCTGCGCGCGATGCCGTCGTCGGCCTGCTCGAACTCGCGAAAGATCCGCTCCCGCGCCTCGGGCGCGATGCCGATGCCGGTGTCGCGCACCTGAAAACTGATTTCATGCGGCCAGATGCCGGGCTCGACGATCAGCGCCACGCCGCCGGTCGCGGTGAATTTGATGGCGTTGCCGGCGAGGTTGAGCAGCACCTGGCGCAGCCGGGCCGCATCGCCGACGACTTCCATCGGCAGCCGCTCGTCGACATAGGCCGCGATCTCGAGCTTGCGCGCCTGCGCCCGCGGCGCCAGCAGCTCGGTGATGTCCTCGATCAGGGTCGCCAGCTGGAACGGGCGCGCTTCGAGATCGATCTTGCCGGCCTCGATCTTGGAGTAATCCAGCAGTTCCTCGATCAGCGACAACAGCGCGTCGCCCGAGGTCTTCACGGCCTTGGCATAGGTCGCCTGCTCCGGTGTCAGCGGCGTGTCGAGCAGCAGCCCGCTCATCCCGATGATGCCGTTCAGCGGGGTGCGGATTTCATGCGAGGCCATCGCGAGAAAGCGCGACTTGGCGCGGTTGGCGGCGTCGGCCTGGTCGCGCGCCTCGGCGAGCGCCCGTTCGGTCGCGGTGCGGTCGGTGACGTCGCGCCCGACGCAGCGCAGTTCCGCCGGCCGGCCGGCGTCGGATCGCACCAGCCCTTCGCGCCAGGCGATCCAGCGCGGCCCGAGCGGTCCCTGGATTTTCTGGTCGTGAATTCGCGTGCCGTCGTCCTGTAGCGCGGAGAGGCCCTGCTCCAGCACGGCGAGCGCAAAATGGCTTCCGATCAGCGCCTCGCGCGGTTTTCCCGCCAGTTCGCAATAGGCGTCGTTGACGAAGCTGATGGCGCCGTCGGCATCGCGCAGCACGATCAGGTCGCCCTGCGATTCGAACAGGCTGCGGGCGCGCTGCTCGGCTTCCTGCAGTTCCCAGTTGCGGTCGGCCAATGTCTCGTTGTGGAGCGCGATCTTGCGAAGCTTGTGCCGCATCAGGCGCAGCCGGAAGCTCAGGGTGGCGAGCCCGACGCAGGCGATCGCAAACAGGAAGCTGGCGCCGATCGCGAACAGATGCGGGTTGTAGCCGGAGCTGTCGGAGCGGCTGCCGGTGATGAAGCCATAGGCGCCGCCGAACGCTGCGGAAAACACCATGAAGGAGCGGAGGCCGAAGATCAGCCACGGATGCCGGCGCGAGAAACGGCGCAGCGCCAGTTTGATCCGGAAAACCCGCCCCATGCCGACACCTGAACCCGTTCTTGCCGCGTCTTGCCCCGGCGACGAACATGCGCTGCCGACCTTGCGAACTGCTTTCAGGCTGGGCTGCGATGACAACAGGGTTAATGCATCGTTAAGAGCCGAAATTCCTAGAGCGAGGCGGCGTCGACGCGGTGATGCGGGCCGCCATTGCCGGCGCCGACCACGAGGGCGGCCGCTTCGCGCGCGGAGAATGACTTCGAGCGCACGAAGATGCGGTAATCGGCCGGGCCGTCCGGCGAAAGATAGATCACCGGCGCGCCGCCTTCGGGGGTGGCCGAGACCGACACCATTTTGGTCGCCGCATTGGCCTCGCAGCTGCCCGCTTCCGGCGCATCGACATCGTCGATCATGACGAAATCGGCGGTCTCCGCGTTGTCGGAGAGCTGCACCCGCACCGTGGCCAGGGCCGGATCGTCGGTGAAGGCGACATGGAGATCGGCGGTCCAGGGCACCGAGGCGATCTCGACCGAGGTGTCGCCGATCGCGATGCAGGGCCGCGCTCCCGGCGACAAGCCGCCGCGCGCGAAGAAGGCGACGATCAACAGCGGAACGGCCGAAGCCAGGATCTTGAAACGCAACATGACACACCCGATACACGCCAGGCCCGCCAGCACGCGACGGCCCTATGGTTGGTGAAGCGTAAACAAAACTCGTTACCGCCGGGTTGACGGGATGGGCGCGGACCTCTCGATGTCGTCCCGGCGAACGCCGGGACCCCCGCGTGAGCGCGCGTGCGCTCATCGCGACGCCGTGTCGCTTGTTGTGAACGGCGCTGTTCGACGACTTCTGCACACCCGCTGACGCCTGTGGTTATGGGTCCCGGCTCAAGGCCGGGACGACGGCGTGGGATTATTGCCGGCGCACCTTCGCCTTCTCGCGGCGCGTTTCGCCCGAGGTTTGCAAATCTCGTTCGCCCAAAGGGAGGGCGTGGGGAATGCCGGGTGCCAGCGCACCCGCAGCCGCGCGTGTAGTGGTAGTAAACACGCGCGTTAGTCACCACGGATACGCCGAAACACCCGACATTCCCGCACGCGATGGTTTTAACGGTGTATGCGCGTACTCTCCCCGGCGACCGGGCTTTTTTGCCGCCGTCACTCCTGAGAAGCGTGCTTCCCGGGAGCTTGATGCCAGCGTCGGGGCATCAGGACCATACGCCTTCACCGTCCGCCTCAAGTGCGTTCGTCTTTCGCACCCTCGGCGTCCACCGCATCCTGCGCCTACGTTCGTGACGATGGCCAACGCCCCTCGATGGAGCAGGATGCGGGACCTATGCCGCTGATTTGGGGTAAACGAAAAGCGGAATATTTTTTCCGACAGGACTGGACGACCCAAATCAGCTTGATCCGGCTCGCAAATTTCGATTTTGCGCGCAGGCGTTTTGGGCTGTCATTCCGGGATGGTGCGTTAGCACCAGACCTCAGATGCGCAATTGCGCATCGGGGAATCTCGAGATTCCGGGTTCGACGCTTTCGCGTCGCCCCGGAATGACGAGGACGTCTGCATCGCTCCCTTGTAACGCGCCGCCCTCACGCCGCGCGGCGGACGTCATCCGCGAGCGCGCGGTACGACAGCGCTTCGGCCAGATGTAGCCGGCCGATTTTTTCTGACCCGTCGAGATCGGCCAAGGTGCGGGCGACGCGCAGCACGCGGTGATAGCCGCGCGCCGACAGCCGCATGGTCTCGCTGGCGTCGCGCAGCAGTTTTGTTCCGGCCGCGTCCGGCTGTGCGATCGTCTCCAGCAGCGAGGCCGGCGCTTCGGCGTTGGTGCGGACCCGCGGTAGCCCGGCGGCGGCATAACGCGCCAGTTGAATGTCGCGCGCGGCGGCGACACGTGCGGCGACTTCCGCCGAGCCCTCCGCCGGCGGCGGCAATATCAAATCGGCGGCGGTCACCGCCGGCACCTCGATGCGCAGATCGATGCGGTCCATCAGCGGGCCCGAGATGCGCGCCTGGTAATCACCCGTGCAGCGCTCGATCCGTCCGCGCTTGCAGGCGTAACCGGGCTCATAGGCATGGCCGCAGCGGCAGGGATTCGTCGCCGCCACCAGCATGAAGCGGGCGGGATAGGTGACGCGGTCATTGGCCCGGCTCACCGCGATCTCGCCGTTCTCCAGCGGCTGGCGCAGCGAATCCAGCACGCGCGGATCGAACTCCGGCAGTTCATCCAGGAACAGCACGCCCTGATGCGCCAGCGAGATCTCGCCGGGTTTTGCGCGGATGCCGCCGCCGGTCAGCGCCGCCATGCTGGCGGAATGATGGGGCGAGCGGAACGGCCGCTTCGCGGTCAGCGCGCCGTCGCGGATCTCGCCGGCGACGGAAGCGATCATGGAGACTTCCAGAAGCTCCGACGGCGACAGCGGCGGCAGGATCGAGGGCAGCCGCGCGGCCAGCATCGATTTGCCGGCGCCGGGCGAGCCCATCATCAGCAGATGATGCCCGCCGGCCGCCGCGATCTCGAGCGCGCGCTTGGCGCTCTCCTGGCCCTTGATGTCGCGCAGGTCGAGCGAGGTCGCCTCGGTCGCGTGCACTTTCGGCTGCGGGCGCGACAGCACCTGGCTGCCTTTGAAATGGTTGGCGATCTGGATCAGCGAATTCGCCGCCACGATCTGGATGTCGGGGCTGGCCCAGGCCGCCTCGGCGCCGCACGCCGCCGGACAAATCAGCCCCTCGTCGCGCGAATTGGCGCCGATCGCCGCCGGCAGTACGCCCGCCACGGGCGCGATCGAGCCGTCGAGGCCGAGTTCGCCGAGCACGGTGAAGCCCGAAAGCGCGTCAGGCGGAATCGCCCCGATCGCCGCCATCAGCCCCAGCGCGATGGGGAGATCATAATGGCTGCCTTCCTTCGGCAGATCGGCCGGCGCCAGATTGACGGTGATGCGACGGGCCGGCAGCGCCAGCCCCGAGGCGATCAGCGCCGAGCGCACCCGCTCGCGCGCCTCCGACACCGCCTTGTCGGGCAGGCCGACGATCGCGAACGCCGGCAAACCCGGCGCGACCTGCACCTGCACGTCGACGCCGCGGGCCTCGATCCCCTCGAAGGCGACGGTGGAAACCCGCTGGACCATGCTTGCCCCTCGCTGCGCAATCGAAGGTAGCGGAAGGTGGGGCAATGTGCAAGAACATTAGGGGAACGGGCCGTGGCGGGTCCGTTTGACCAGGCCAGGTTGTGTTACCCGATTACTTCGCTTTCGCGAAAAATGCGGTAAGCCTCAGATCATGCCATACGAGTTTGACATAGAAACCGATCCAGACCCCCCTTTTACGGACAATCTGGGAGTTCAAATCGTCGAATTTGCGCTCGGCTACGATTTGGACCGTGACATCGTTGTGGTGATGTCGGTCATGCTGGTCCCGATTGACGAGGCCCATGATCTCAGGTTCGGGATTCGGGAAAAGAGCTTGGTCAGCGATTGGAAGGTTTCGGCCCCAGATTACACCAAGGAGGCCGTTGACAGATATGTTCCCAAAGTATGGAGAGCTTTTGTCGCCAATCAGATCGCCCGTGCAGTTAGGAAATTAGTGAACCAAGTCCAGCCAGAAAACCTTACTATGGAGTCGTATTACGCCGGGCTGGCGACAAAGGCCCTCAAAAAATATGAAACGATAAGCGGTTCGGTGCATTCTTGCGGGTATGAAACAACGGAACAATTCCGTCACGAAACGTCGCAGAAGGACTACTGGTTGTTTAGAAAGACGGTTTAAGAGAGCCAAAACCGTGCTATATTTACAAGATACAGGAGAGATCACCATGACCCGCGACCGGATCGTAGAGGTCAGTAAAAAGGCAGCGCAGCGCGTAGCTAAGGCGGAGGTTGGGACCCCCGCCAAGCAGAAATACGTCAAGCGCCTGGCCGAGCTGAAGACCAAGCGCGCGGTGAGCGCCGGTCGTGCAGCCGATAGGGAAAAAGGGCGTTTGCGCGCCTAATCTAGCAGCCGCCCTTATCGGAACGGTCTCTAACGTTTAACGTGCGCGTGCAGCGCCACAGTGTTGCGTGCGGTTTTTTGGATTCTGCCGTTCAATCCTGACAGGCTTCATATCGGGGTTGCTGATATGCGGCCGACGACCGGCCCCCATCCACGAGCAAACGGATAATGGTGCTTTGCCGGCGCCCGCAATTCTGGAGAGGGCGCGAACGCTCATTCCTGCACAGAGATTGAACATCGCATCGAGCGTGTTGGGAAATTGGGGAGGCACAGCATTGGCGCTGCCTTCTCGTGATGCTTGGTCTTGAGCCGGGCATTCCTGCCAATATTTGAGTACGGCCAGACTTTATTTATCGTGCTTAGTGTCAACGAAGCTCTCATTGGTAGCCGTGAGCTTCCGCATATCTGTCAAACTGCTCCAGCACCTCTCTGGGCAAAAGTGATGTTGACGCGGGTGACTCTTGGCTAGGCGCTCTTCACGGTCACCAGAATGGCCATGCCGGATCGGTTGCCCGGTTCGGACATCACCTCTTCCAGCGCCGAAGGTTCGGGGACAGCATCTCCATCCTCCGCGAAGCCTTCGAGGTGAAGCGCAAGGGCTTCCTCGGCCATGGCGCGCGCGTCATCCAGGCGGATGCCTGCGGTGATCACGCCCGGAAAGTCGGGAAAGGAAACGCCGAAGTGGGTGCCGGCGTCCTCGTGAATAAGACCAATATAGCTGGGCATGGCCCGTACCTGATTTTAGAGTCCCTTTTTTGGGATCCGTAAACCCCTCGCCTTTAGGCGACGGGATGCAGTAGCATCCTCCCATTATGCAGACGGCAAGATCCGGCAGCCACACGATATGGGATTGCAAATATCATATCGTATGGGTGACCAAATATCGATACCCGGTGCTAGTTGGGGATGTAGGGCTGCGGGCCAGAGAACTGCTGCGGGAAATCAGCCGTAGCCACGAGATGTCGATCCACGCCGGGGCGATCAACCGTGATCATGTTCATCTGCTGCTGTCGATCCCTCCGCACCTTTCGGTATCGCGCGCGGTGCAGTTCCTCAAAGGGAAAAGCTCCCATAAGCTTCTGACGGAGTATCCGTCGCTGAGGAAGCGTTATTGGGGTCAGCATCTGTGGTCGCGAGGATACTGGGTAGCAACCAGTGGCAATGTTACCGATGAAGTCTGGAAGAAGTACATCGAAGATCAAAAACCAGAAGAGCCAGATGACAATTTCAAGGTAGTCTGACCTATCGACCCGAAGGGTCGATCAATCCGGCTTCCAGCCGGAACCTGAAGCCACCGCCTTTAGGCGGTGGTTGTTCACATCTGATTGTTTCTCGATATTCAGGGTGCCTCGACCGCGAAGTCCCGCTCGGGACGCATCCTCCGCGTCGATTCACCGCAGCTTCTACACCGCGCGACCCCAAAATCCCGCCCTTTGGACGCCTCATCTGCCAGCGTATAAGGCGGCCGAGGATCACGTTCACGCATGTCGCTTTCCAGCCCGTTCATCCGGCGGCCCGTCGCCACCACGCTCTTGACGTTCGGGTTGGTCGCCGCCGGCGTCATCGCGTTTTTCAAGCTGCCGGTCTCGCCGCTGCCCGATGTCGATATCCCCACCATCTCGGTGCAGGCGACCTTGCCGGGCGCGAGCCCGGCTGACGTCGCGACCACGGTGGCCAGTCCGCTGGAGCGCCATCTCGGCCAGATCGCCGATGTCACCGAGATGACGTCGTCGAGCTCGCTCGGCTCGGCGCGCGTCACCCTGCAATTCGGCATCGACCGCAACATCAACGGCGCCGCGCGGGATGTTCAAGCAGCGATTAACGCGGCGCGCGCGGACCTGCCGAGTTCGCTGCGCAGCAATCCCACCTACCGCAAGTTCAACCCCGCCTCGGCGCCGATCCTGATCTACACGCTGACGTCCGACACGCTGACCCCCGCCGAACTCTATGACGCCGCCTCCACCGTGCTGGCGCAAAAACTGTCGCAGGTCGAGGGCGTCGGCGAGGTCAGCGTCAGCGGCGGCTCGCTGCCCGCGGTGCGCGTCGAGCTGGCGCCGCAGGCGCTGTTCAAATACGGCATCGGGCTCGAAGACGTCCGCGCCGCGCTCGCCAGCGCCAATGCCCACGCCCCAAAAGGCGGCATCGACGTCGAAGGCCAGCGCTACCAGATCTATTCCAACGACCAGGCACTCAAGGCGGCGGACTACACCTCGCTGGTGGTCGCCTATCGCAACGGCGCGGCGGTGCGGCTGACCGATGTCGGCGAGGTCCGCGACGGCGTGGAGAACCTGCGCAATCTCGGGCTTTCCAACGGCAAGCTGGCGGTCATGATGATCGTCTACCGGCAGCCGGGAGCCAACATCATCGGCATGGTCGACCGCGTGAAGGCGCTGATGCCGCAATTGCGCGCCTCGGTCTCGCCCGCGATCGACGTCACCCTGGCGGTCGACCGCTCGACCACGATCCGGGTGTCGCTGTGGGACGTCGAGATCACGCTGGTGATCGCCGTGATTTTGGTGATCCTGGTCGTGTTCGCGTTCCTGCGCAGCGCGCGGGCGACGCTGGTGCCTGTGGTGGCGGTCTCGGTGTCGCTGGTGGCTACCTTCGCGGTGATGTACCTGCTCGGCTACAGCCTCAACATCTTCTCTTTGATGGCGCTCACGGTCGCGACCGGATTCGTGGTCGACGACGCCATCGTCGTGCTGGAAAACATCACCCGCTATCTGGATGCGGGAAAGCCGCCGCTGGAGGCCGCCCTTCAGGGATCGAAAGAGGTCGGCTTCACGGTGCTGTCGATGAGCGTGTCGCTGGTCGCGGTGTTCGTGCCCATCCTGCTGATGGGCGGGCTGGTCGGCAAACTGTTTCGCGAGTTCGCCGTGACCATCGCGGTCGCGATCGCGATCTCGCTGGTGGTATCCCTGACGACGACGCCGATGATGTGCGCGATGCTGCTGCGCTCGGAGCGCGGCCTGCCGCACGGACGGATCTATCGCGCCAGCGAACGGATCTTCGAGGCGATGCTCGGCGGCTACCGGCGCACGCTGGCGGTAGCGCTGCGGCATCCGCGGCTGGTGATGCTGGTGCTGGCGGGCGTGCTGGTGCTGAATTTCCAGCTCTACGCAGCGGTTCCGAAGGGTTTTGTGCCGCAGCAGGACACGGGCCTTCTGGTCGGGTCGATCCAGGGCGACCAGAGCATCTCGTTCCAGCTGATGCAGCAAAAGCTCCGGCAGATCATCGACATCGTCAAGGACGACGCGGCGGTCGAGACCGCGGTCGGCTTCACCGGCGGCGGCCTCGGCCCGGGCGGCGGCTCGACCAACTCCGGCACGGTGTTCGCCTCGTTAAAGCCGCTGCGCGACCGCAAGGAGACCGCCGACGAGGTGATCGGCCGGTTGCGCACCGCGCTCACGGCCGTGCCGGGCGCCACATTGTTCTTGCAGGCGGTGGGCGATCTCGGCGGCGGCGGACGCTCGGGCGCCGCGCAGTATCAGTACACGCTGCAGGGGCCGTCGTTCGAGGAGCTGGACGAATGGACGCCGAAGATCGTCGCCGCCCTTCAGGCCGACCCGACCCTGGCCGACGTCAGCAGCGACCAGCTCAGCAACGGGCTGCAGGCCAACATGGTGATCGACCGCGACACCGCCGCGCGGCTCGGCGTCTCGGTCAGCCAGATCGACAACACGCTGTATGACGCGTTCGGCCAGCGTCAGGTCTCGACCATCTATGTCGCGCGCAACCAGTACCACGTCATCATGGAGGTGGCGCCGGAATACTGGCAGGACCCGAAGACGCTGCGGGATATCTTCGTCAGTACCCAGGGCGGCCCGGCCAGCGGCTCGCAGACCACCAATGCCGTGGCCGGCACTGTCGTGTCGCCGTCGCAGGCCAATTCGGTCAATGCGGTCGCCGCCAGCGCGGTGCGCAATCTCGCGACCAACTCGATCGGCGCCACCGGCAAGGGCGTCGCTTCGACCGGGACGGCGGTCAGCACAGCCAAAGAGAACATGATTCCGCTGTCTGGCGTCGCCCGGTTCGGACAGGACCGCACCCTGCTCACCGTCAACCATCAGGGCGGCCTGGTCGCCAATACCATCTCCTTCAATCTCGGCCCCGGCAACTCGCTGGGCACGGCGGTGGCGACGATCGAGGCGACCATGAGCCGGATCGGGGTGCCCGGCTCGGTCAGTGGATCATTCCAGGGCGCGGCCAAGATCTTTCGGGATTCGCTAGCGACCGAGCCGTTTCTGGTCTTGGCGGCGTTCGCGACGATCTACATATCGCTCGGCATGCTCTACGAGAGCTACGTGCATCCGCTGACCATCCTGTCGACCTTGCCCTCGGCCGGCGTCGGCGCGGTGCTGGCGCTGATGCTGTTTCACACCGCATTCGACATCATCGGCATGATCGGGGTGATTCTTTTGATCGGCATCGTCAAGAAGAACGCCATCATGATGATCGATTTCGCGGTCGACGCCGAACGCGTGCGCGGGTTGTCGCCGGCGGATGCGATCTTCGAGGCCTGCCTGATGCGGTTTCGGCCGATCATGATGACCACGATGGCGTCGCTGCTCGGCGCCGTGCCGCTGATCATCGGCATGGGCGAAGGCAGCGAGTTCCGCCAGCCGCTCGGCATCACCATCATCGGCGGGCTGGTGCTGAGCCAGATCCTCACCCTCTACACCACGCCGGTGGTCTATCTCTATCTCGACAGCTTTCGGCACTGGAGCCGGCGCGTGCTGCGGCGCGCGTGATCGGCGGAGCTGTAAATTCCGCCCATGCTTCGAGACGGCCATTTCGCGGCCTCCTCAGCTCGACTTTGTACTGTACAAAGTCGAGCTCAGGGTCTGACTGAAAATGCAGCCAATGAAAAGGTCGCATTTTTCGTCATTGCGAGGAGCCAACGGGTCGCGCGAATGCGCGCCCGATGACAGGCGCCGCGACGAAGCAATCCATGCACCAACGTATCCTAAAGATGGATTGCTTCGCTGCGCTCGCAATGACGGCTCGAAAATCCGTCGCATCATTGACCGCATTTGGAGTCAGACACTCACGACGCGAGCATCTCGAAGCATGGGCAGCGAGTGACTCGCCTGTCTCACATAGTCAATGCTAGCTCAGATCAGCCCGCCGCGATCGATGGTTTTTTTGGCGAATTCGACCGCCTTCTCGGCGCTCATCGCCTCGGCGGCAATGGTGGCCTGGTCGAGCACCGCGGCTGGCGAAGCCACCCGGATCTTCTTGCCGTCGGAGCGGCGGATGGTGGCGCGCCAGCGGTCGGTATCGCGCCGGAAGGTGTCGATGACATAGGCCTTGTAATTGACCCCGCTCATGGCCGGCTGCTTCACGGCGACGGTGTCCGGTTCATTAGGCTGCGCAGGCACCCCGTCCGCGACATCGCGAACGATGTCGATGATCCTGCGAATGAGGTCGGCGCGCGCGCCGCCGACGGTGTCCCTGAGCAGATACCCGACCGCCGCGCCGATCTGCGCCCTGGCGGCGTCGTCGTCAGCGAAATCCCAATCGATCTGGTCCGACATGATGTCCAGCGCCTCCGGGCGCGCTATGCATTTGCGAGAGAGGGGAAGAAAAGCGCGATCAGAACAGGAATCGGATGCCGAACACGTTGCCGCGGCGCCAGACCACTTCGCACGGCTGCCGCTTGGCGTGCGCCGGCACCAGGGTCAGTCCGAACCGGTCGCGCACGTCGATCGCCGCGTCGGTCATGATCTTGGCGCCGCCCGGCGAGACGTCCAGCACGAAGCATTCGAGCCGGGTCAGGCCGTCGTCGACCGTGAACCAGGCCGGCTGCCGCTGCACCTGGCGCCGCGGCTCGCGCTGTATCTTCGTCCTAGGCTTGTCCAATATCGTCATGACGCCATCCGTCGCGGGACCTTGCGGACCGGTGAGCTGGCGTCAGTGTGCGGGCGATCCCATAAAGGTCCGGTTAGGGCATTGCCTTGGAATTTATCGAATTCGCGCTCAGTTCAATTCCGAGGCCGCAAGCGGCTTGGCGGGCTGCGGGGGCTGCGGCTCGAGCATTTTCAGCGCGGCGTCGATGGCGCTGCGCAGATTGATCGCGGCGGCCGGGCTGCAACGCAGCCGGACCGACGACAGGAACTTGATTTCGGTCGTGCCGTCCGGCTTCGGCACCAGGACGCGGCTCGCAAGTTCCAGCTCGACGGTGCCGTTCATGGTTCCGTAGGCGCCGACGATGTCGAAGAACACCATCGGGGTCGCAGCACCCGTGTCCTCGTAGATGAATTCGGCGGGCGGATTCTTCGTCTCTTGGTCGGCCACTTGGCTCTCCTGTTGGATAGTCGATATCGGCCCATCCGTCATTGCGAGGAGCGAAGCGACGAAGCAATCCATTCCTAGCCAAGCTATGGATTGCTTCGCTCGCAATGACGGTCTCAACTAGCCGCGCTTCTTTTCGATCACGTCCCAGATTTTTGCCGCGATATCGGGGCCGCCGAGCCGCTGGATCGCGCGGACGCCGGTCGGCGACGTCACGTTGATCTCGGTGAGGTTGCCGTCGATGACGTCGATGCCGACGAACAAAAGGCCGCGCTCGCGCAAGGCGGGCGCCAGCGTCGCGCAGATCTCGCGCTCGCGGTCCGACAGCTCGGTCGCCTGCGCCGCACCCCCGCGCACCATGTTGGAGCGCAGATCGTCCGGCGCCGGCACCCGGTTGACCGCGCCGGCGAATTCGCCGTCGACCAGGATGATGCGCTTGTCGCCGTGCTTGACCTCGGCAATGAAGCGCTGGATCACCCAGGGCTCCTTGAAGGTGACCGAAAACATGTCGAACAGCGAGCCGAAATTCATGTCCTGCGGCATCACCCGGAATACCGCCGCGCCGCCATGGCCGTGCAGCGGCTTCATCACGACAGCGCCGTGCTCGTCGCGGAAGGCGTTGATCTCGTCGAGGTCGCGCGAGATCAGGGTCGGCGGCATCAGATGCGGAAAATCCATCACGAAGATCTTCTCCGGCGCGTTGCGCACCGAGGCCGGGTTGTTCACCACCAGCGTCTTCGGGTGGATCCGCTCCAGGAAATGCGTCGACGTGATGTAGGCGAGGTCGAACGGCGGATCCTGCCGCAGCAGCACCACGTCGTAGGCGGCCAGCGGCTCGCGGCGCGGCTCGCCGAGGGTAAAATGATCGCCCGGCTCGTCGCGCACGGTCAGGGTCTGCACCGGCGCGACCAGCTCCTCGCCCTTCAGCGATAGCTTATCCGGCGTGTAATAGGACAGCCCGTGGCCGCGCTTCTGCGCTTCCAGCAGCAAGGCAAAGGTCGAATCGCCGCGGATGTTGATGCGCGCGATGGGGTCCATCTGGACGGCGACGTTCAATTTCATGGAGGGGTCCGCGTGTTGGCTGAAGGGAAGGAAATCAGGTGCTGGCGTCGAACGCCACCAACAGATGGCGCGGCAGACGCCGCGGCGCAATCAGCATGGCGTCGAAACGCAGCTCGAATTCGGCATGCTCGGGATGCGCCATCAGCCAGGCTTGCGCGGCTGCGATGATGCGCGCCTGCTGGCGTGGGGTCACCGCATAGGCGGCCTCATCGAGGCTGGCGCGGGCCTTGACCTCGACGAACGCCACCAGATTGCGCTTGCGCGCCACGAGGTCGATCTCGCCATAGGGCGTGCGAAAGCGCCGCGCCAGAATGCGATAGCCTTTGGCCATCAGATACGCCGCGGCGCGGGCCTCGGCGGAGACGCCGGTACGAAACGCGGCGACGCGCGCGGGCGAGGCGGTTTTGGCAGCCTTGCCGTCAATCCCGGCGTCCGTCTTGTTATCAATCCTGGCCATGCTCGCTCTTGGTTTCTTTTGCCAGTTCGAGCGCGCGGGCATAGATCTCGCGGCGCGGGCGGCCGGACAATTCAACCGCATGCGCCACCGCGTCCTTGACGCTGTCGCGCTGGAGCGAGGCGCGCAGCAGATCGTCGAGATCCTGCTCGCTCATGGTCTGGGAGCCTGCCGCCGGCGGGCCGATCACCAGCACGAATTCGCCGCGCGTCTCCAGCCCGTCGGCGCCGCGCGCCAGCTCGGCGACCGGGGCGCGCTTTACTTCTTCGTGCAGCTTCGTCAGTTCGCGGCAGATCGCGCCGTCGCGGCCGGCCATGATCTGCGCGAGGTCGGCGAGGGTGTCCTGCACCCGGTTGCCGGATTCGAACATGACAAGCGTGGCGTCGATCCGCGAAAGCTCGGTCAGCCGCGCGCGGCGCGCGGTTTCCTTCGACGGCAGAAATCCCTCGAAGAAGAACCGGTCGGTCGGCAATGCCGCCACCGCCAGCGCCGTCAGCACCGAGGACGGGCCGGGCAGCGCGATCACGGGATGACCGGCGGCGCAGACCTCGCGCACCAGCTTGAAGCCGGGATCGGAGATCAACGGCGTGCCGGCGTCGGAGACCAGCGCGATCGAGGCGCCCTGCGCCAGCTTCTCGAGGATTTTGGGCCGCGCCAGCGCGGCGTTGTGCTCATGATATTGCTTCAGGACCGCCGTGATGCCGTAGCGTTCGGTCAGCCGGCGGGTGATGCGGGTGTCCTCGCAGGCGATGATGTCGACCCCGGCCAGGGTCTCCAGCGCCCGCAGGGTGATGTCGCCGAGATTGCCGATCGGGGTGGCCACCAGATAGAGCCCCGCGGCCGCCTTCGGCGCGGTCAGGACATGGGCGCCGATGGCAAAGCTGCGGTCCGTGGGCTCCGCGCCTTCCGGGTGGCTGTCTTCAGTCCTATTTGTGGGAACGGCTTTTGCGCGCATAATCCGATCCTAGAGGGAACAGGGCGCTCGCGCCACGATGCCCGCGCGCTTGGGCACCATGCGGCGGTTAAGGGAACCGGGACCTGCAACCTGGCGCGCGCCGCAAGAGCCATAATCCTTTTGTTTTGGTTAACTATTCGCCGACAATATGCCTGAATCCACCCCCCTGATCCCGGGGAGGTAAAGCGGGTAAATCCGCGGAAAGGTCCTGGCCGATTTCGGTCGGTCCAGAGAAGAGATGTGATGGCGGGGCCGCGAGATCCCAAGGAATTGCCCAGATCCGAGCCTGCCGGGACCACCCGGCGGACCGCGATCGGCTTGATCCTCGGCGCCCCCCTGCTCGGCTCCTGCTCCGGCGATATCGCGCGCAGTTTCGGTCAGCTTTCCAATCCGTTCGGATCGCAGCAGCCGGAGGCCGGTCCGGCGGGCCCGGCGCAGCAGCCGCTCGCGGTCGGCACCGGCCAGGTCAAGGTTGGATTGGTCCTGCCGCTGTCGGCGGCCGGCAATGCCGGCGTCGCGGCGCAGTCGATGAAGAATGCCGCCGAGATGGCGCTGGCGGAATTCCAGAACCCGAACATCCAGCTCCTGATCAAGGACGACGGCGGCAGCCCGCAAGGCGCCGGCCAGGTCACCCAGCAGGCGCTCGACGAGGGCGCGGAGATCATCCTGGGGCCGCTGTTCGCGCTCTCGGTGCCGGCCACCGCGCAGCTGACCCGCAGCCGCGGCGTCTCGGTGATCGCGTTCTCCACCGATTCCAGCGTGGCCGGGCGCGGCGTCTATCTCCTGAGCTTCCTGCCCGAATCCGACGTCAACCGGATCGTCGAATACTCCGCCAGCATAGGCAAGAAATCCTTCGCCGCCCTGCTGCCCGACAACGCCTATGGCAATGTGGTGGAGGCCGCCTTCAAGCAGGCGGTCGGCCGCCGCGGCGGGCGCGTCGTGGCGTTCGAGAAATACGGCGCCGATCGCGCCACGGCGGCGCGCACCGTGGCGCAGGCGCTCGGTTCGGCGGATGCGCTGTTCATCGCCGACGACGGCGATTCCGTGGTCGGGGTGGCGGACGCGCTGACCGCGGCCGGCGCCAACCTGAAGAACATCCAGCTGCTCGGCACCGGCCTGTGGGACAATCCGCGGGTGTTCGCCAGCCCGAACCTGCAGGGCGGGCTTTACGCCGCGCCCGACCCTGCCGGCTTTCGCGCCTTCGCCGGCCGCTACCGCGCCAAGTATGCCGGCGAGCCCGTGCGCACCGCGACGCTCGCCTATGACGCGGTCGCGCTGGTCGCCGCCCTGGCGCGCACGCAAGGGCCGCAACGGTTCGCGCCCGACGTCCTCACCAATGTTTCCGGCTTCGCCGGCATCGACGGGCTGTTTCGCTTCCGCCCCGACGGCACCAACGAGCGCGGGCTCGCGGTGATGCGGGTCGGCTCGGGCGGCGGCGTTCCGGTCGCGGGCTCGCCGAAGAGTTTTGGGGCGTAGTCTCTCCGCTGTCGTCCCGGCCTTGAGCCGGGACCCATAACCACCGGCGTTGGTGGTTATGGAAGG
>Ga0302198_10003564_pt1 | contig 15572 bp, 12 predicted proteins | sample II_Bog_N2_2_FD_193521 | JGI IMG/M metagenome (GOLD analysis project Ga0302198, IMG submission 193521) | Peat permafrost microbial communities from Stordalen Mire near Abisko, Sweden - II_Bog_N2_2 | ecosystem: Environmental > Terrestrial > Soil > Wetlands > Peat | place: Sweden: Abisko... | reverse complement strand
CGAATTTAGTTGCTTCACCGGAGTGATATGGCCAGAGAGAGTACCCAGCAGAAACTCAGTCGCGTCCGGGCCCCCCGGGTGCAGATCACCTATGACGTCGAAGTCGGAAACGCAATCGAGATGAAGGAATTGCCCTTCGTCATGGGCGTGTTAGGTGATCTCACCGGTCAGCCCGAAAAGCCGCTCGCCGCTTTGAAAGATCGCAAGTTTGTCGAGATTAACCCCGATAACTTCGACAGCGTGCTCAAAGGCATGCAACCCCACCTCAAGTTCTCAGTTGAAAACAAGCTCAGCTCCGACCCCAAAGCTGGACAGGTTGGAGTCGACCTCCACTTCGAAAGCTTCGATGATTTTTCCCCCGCCAAGGTAGCCGAACAGGTTGGTCCCATCAAGGAACTCCTTGATCTGCGGACCAGGCTATCGAACCTGCGCGGAAGTCTTCAAGGCAACGACCAGCTCGATCAGGCTTTGTTCGACGCCGTCTCAAAAACTGAAGAGCTGAACAAGCTGCGCGGCGAGTTGGGCAAACCAGAGGGAGACAAAAATGAGTAGCTCAGCGAATCCACTTGCGGCGCAGGCCGAAACACAATCAACCGAGGTTTCGCTCCTCGACCAGATTGTCGCCCACGGACGCTTCGGCAAAGACACCGTTGCCCAGGAACGCGGCAAGGACATGGTTAAGGAATTCGTCAACCAGGTTCTTGAAGGGAAAATGACTCTCAGCCGTGATGCGGAAGCCAGCATTGGTATGCGCATCGCTGAAATCGACAGACTCATTTCTCTGCAACTCAACGAAGTCATGCACCACCCCTCCTTCCAAAAGCTGGAAGGCACTTGGCGCGGCATCAAGCACCTGCTTGACCAGAGCGAAACCAACGACGGGCTGAAGATCAAGCTGCTCAATGTCAACAAGAAGGATCTTCTGCGCGACCTTCAGCGCGCACCCGAGTTCGATCAGAGCGCCTTCTTCAAGAAAGTCTACGAAGAAGAGTTCGGCGTCTTCGGCGGCGCTCCCTTCGCGGCGTTGGTCGGCGACTACGAGTTCGGTCGCGGCGGTGAAGATGTGGAACTTCTGGAGAAAGTCTCGCAGGTTGCTTCGGCAGCTCACGCGCCCTTCCTCACAGCCGCTGCTCCCGAGTTGCTCAATCTCTCGGAGTACAACCAGCTCACTGGTATTCGCGACATCTCCAAAGTCTTCGACAGCACGGAATACGCCAAATGGAAAAGCTTCCGCGCCTCCGACGACTCCCGTTATGTGGCTCTCACCCTGCCCCACGTCCTCATGCGTGAACCCTACGGCAAAGACACGCGGCAGATCGACGAGTTTGCTTATGAAGAAGGCGTCGACGGTAGAGACCATTCAAAATATCTCTGGGGCAACGCGGCATACGCGTTGGCTGCACGGCTCACCAACTCCTACGCTAAGTACGGGTGGTGTGCTGCTATTCGCGGCGTTGAGGGAGGCGGCCTCGTCGAAGGGCTGGCCACTCACAACTTCCGTACCGACGAGGGCGACCTCGCATTGAAGTGCCCCACCGAGGTCAGCATCACCGACCGACGTGAGAAAGAGCTTGCCGACCAGGGACTGGTGCCGCTGGTGCACTGCAAAGGAACGGATTATGCCGCCTTCTTCAGTGTCCAGACCGCCAACAAACCCAAGGTCTATGACAAGCCGGAGGCCAATGCAAACGCCCGTCTCTCGTCACAGCTCCCTTACATGCTTGCCATGTCTCGCTTCGCCCATTACCTCAAAGCCATGATGCGCGACAAGCTGGGAAGTGCAATGAGCCGCTCCCAGGCCGAGACCTACCTCAATCAGTGGATCGCCAATTACGTGATCATGGATGACAATGCCTCCTCCGCAGCCAAGGCCGAAAAGCCTCTGCGCGAGGCTCGCATTGAGGTCATGGAAGTGGCGGGAAAACCCGGGGCGCTTCGTGCTGTCGCTTTTCTGCGTCCTCACTTCCAGCTCGATGAGCTGACCGTGTCTCTGAGACTCGTAGCCGACCTGCCGCAGCCCGCGGGCAAATAGTCGCAGCGGCTTCTCTCTCTTGAAATCAATTTCCCCAACCGGGCCTCGCGTTCGGCCCAAATCGAAAGGATTGTCTCATGGCAGCTGTTGATTATTTCCTGAAATTGGACGGCATTACTGGCGAATCGAAAGACACGAATTTTTCAGGGCAGATCCCCCTGCTCTCGTTCAGCCATGGTGGCGAACAGTCGAGTTCCATTGCAACTGGAACAGGCGGACACGGAGCTGGAAAGGTGACGCTTCACCCCCTGACCGTCACCAAACCCCTTGACAAGTCAAGCGTGCCCCTCTTCAAGTCTCTTACCCTCGGAACCCACATCGCCACTGGCACGTTGTCTGCTGTGAAGGCGGGCGCCAACCGCAAGCCGTACCTCAAGATCGATCTGAAGAGCGTATTTGTTAGTTCATATATGGTTTCAGCGGTCGACGAACACCCGATCGAAAGCATTACCTTATCGTACGAGCAAATCAAGGTCGAGTACTTCGCCCAGGATGATAAGGGAACCGTAACTTCCACGGGAAGCGCGAGCTGGAATACCGTTACCAATTCAGGATCCTAGGCAACAATGACTCCACTTGCGCTTTACCGCGAAGGACGACTGCGGGAAGCCATCAAGGCGCTTGGCGACGAGCTGCGGTCCAATCCGCTCGATGCCAAGCGCCGCACGTTCCTGTTTGAGCTTCTACTGTTTGCCGGCGAGTACGACCGCGCCGAAAAACAGTTGGATCTTCTCGCGGGAGCCAATGCGGATGCTGCCGCTGGAACTCTGCTCTATCGCAGTGCGCTGCACGCAGAGCGCACCCGTCAGACCATGTTTGCCAACCATGAAACTCCTCCTTTCAAGGACGAGCCCGTCTACGGCGGAACTTGGAATGGGAAACCATTCACTGAGATAAGCGATTCCGATCCCCGCATCGGTGCCAATCTCGAAGTATTCATCGCAGGCAGTTACACCTGGATTCCCATCCATTACCTCCGCAGGCTTGAAATCGAGCCGCCCACTAATCTGCGCGACCTCGTCTGGGCCCGCGCGCGCGTCGATACCAGCGCGGATTTTCGTCTCCAGGAGCTCGGCGAAGTCTTGCTCCCAGTTCTTTGCCCGCTCACTTCAAAGCATGCCGACGAATCGGTCCATCTTGGCCGCGAGTCAGCTTGGGAGCAGGATGATGTGCATGGCGAACTTCCGTACGGCGCCAAGCTGATGCTTATAGACGGCGTCGAAGTTCCTCTTCTTGAGTTGCGCAGCGTCGTCTGGTCCGCCCCTGAGAAGGAGTCTCAAGATGCCTCTGCGTGAGGATTTGCTTGCGCCGATAGCAGGTGAAAATCCAGCGGGCCAGGACCTCTACTACGACAAGGTCTTCGATCAAATCAAGGAAGCCCGTAGGGAAGAAGAGGATGATCTTCCCGCAGGCGATTGGGCGCGTTCCCAGGTAAAAAAGGCGGACCATCGCGCCGTTATCAAGCTGGCCGGCGAGGCCTTGGCCACGCGAACCAAAGATCTCCGCCTGGCCGGGTGGCTCATCGAAGCCCAGCTCAAGACAGAAAGCTTTCCGATCATTGCTCCCGGCTTGGACCTCATTCGCTCTCTCCAGGAGACCTTTTGGGAGACGCTCTATCCCCTCATTGAAGAGGGCGGCGACCTCGAACTGCGCATGCTATCTGTCGAGATCGCGGGCAGGCTGATTTCCGGCGCGGTTCGCAAAGTGCCCATCACGCGCAGCGGTCTGAGCCTCGAGTCATATCTCGAATCCCGCCTCGTTGGCTACGAGAAAGACGCTACATCCGATGCGAAACAGGAAGCGCGTCGCGATGCGCTCGAACACGGCAAGCTCAGTGCAGAAGACTTTGACCAGGCCTTTGTCGCCACATCTAAAGGTTTCTACGTGGAAGCCGAGGCGGCACTGGCGGAATCGCTTCAAGCCGCCGATCGCCTCGACGAATATCAACAGGAAGCCTACGGAGACAACGCTCCACTTCTTACGAATCTCAAGGGCGCACTCGCAGAGGTGCATCAAGTTGTCACGTTGCTCCTCAACGAACGGCGTAAGACCGAGCCCGACCCGGTAAAAGCCCAGGAACAGCGGCCTCCCGCGCAGCAACAGGACAACGCCCCCCCCGAAGCCTTTCAGCCGCAAGCAGACTCCGGTGAATCCACATCCGGCCAACCCGTCGCCCGCAGAACGGCTTCTGCAGGGCCAGTTACAGACGTGGCGGATGCCTACGCGTTAGTCGTCGAGAGTGCGGAATTTCTCTTCCAACGCGACCCTCTTTCCCCCGTGCCTTATCTTGTCTGCGCTGGCTTGCGTCTCGGCGAAACTCGCATGCAGGGCCCTGTTCCGGCGCCCGGCTTCGCAGTTGGACCTAGCCCCTCCGTACGTCAGTCACTGCGCGCCCTGGCGAATCGCGGAGCGTGGCAGGATTTGATGCGCGCAACTCTTCCCATTCTCGCCAGCGAATGCGCCCGTGCCTGGATCGATCTCCATCGCTACGTGTGGCGAGCAGGGCAGGAGACAGGCGCCGAGGCAATCTCGGAGGCAGTTGTCGGTACGATTCGGAGCCTGCTTGTCTCCCGGCCCGAGTTACGCCACTGGACCCTTGAAGACGACACAGGAGCCGCTAATCCCGAGACGCAACAATGGCTGGATGCAACCGTTCTTCAGTAGCGCATTTCGCGGTCTCGTCGGGAGGAAATCGTGGCTAGAAACAAGTCGGATGTTCTCATCACGCAATCGTTGCTCGATCGCCTGACCGACCTGGAGCAGTGGCCGGAAACCCGCTCCGCATCCATCACCATGTATCGAGAGTCACTCAAGCGGGACGTGGAATGGCTCCTCAATACGAGGCAGCCCGTCATTCCAGAGTTGGAGGGCTATCCAGCCACAGCGGCATCCGTCCTAAACTTTGGACTGCCCGACATTCACAGCTTCGATGGCTCCGCAGGCAAGGAACAGAATGCGCTCACGGTCGCGCTCGAAAAATGCATTCGCGTCTTTGAGCCCCGCATCAGTCAGCCCCATGTCTTCCTCACGCGCACTGACATTCTCAGCCGCAGCCTGAGGTTCCACATCGAAGGCCAAATCGTTTACGAAAACATGAACGAAGAAATCAAGTTCGATACAACGCTGGAGTTGATCAGCGGTGAGTACGAGGTAAAGTAGGGCATGCGCGAGGAACTCCTGGAATACTACGAGCGAGAACTCACCTGGCTGCGCCAGATGGGCGGCGAGTTCGCGCGCAAGTATCCCAGGGTGGCGGGCAGGCTGCTGCTCGACCCAGATCGCTGCGACGATCCCCATGTCAGTCGTCTCCTCGAAGGCTTCGCGCTCCTGGCAGCGCGCGTCCATCGCAGAATCGATGACGACTTCCCCGAAATCAGTGAGTCGCTCACCAGGATGATCCATCCTGGTTATCTGCGACCCATCCCGTCCATGACCATCGTGGAATGCCTGCCCGATCCGGCTCAGGGCAGGAAGGTCGCCGGCATGAAGGTCCCCAAGGGAACCCCGCTCGTCACCAAGGCCACCGTCGAAGGACTCCCTTGCCGTTTTCAAACCGCGTACGACGTCGATCTCTGGCCTTTTTCAATCGCGTCCGCGGAGTGGCGTCAGCCCGAGCGCATGCAGCGTCCGCCCCGTGCCACCGTCGGCGTGCAGGCCGTCGCCGCCGCTCGTTTGCGCCTTCGTTGTCAAAAGGACGTCGTCTTCTCCGGCTTGCCTCTTTCGCACCTGCGCTTCCATCTCGCCGGCGACGCAAGCGTTGTCTATTCGCTCTATGAGCTCTTCTCGGATAAGTGCATCGAGATTCAGCTCCGCGATCCAAAAGATGAAAAGCGCCTCATCAGTCTCGAACCCGCGAGCCTTCGCGTCGTAGGCTTCGACGCCGAAGACAACCTCCTCCCTTTTGTCCGCCGCTCCATGGATGGCCATCGCCTTCTGCAGGAGTACTTTGCCTTCCCTGAAAAATTCCTCTTCTTCGACCTCGAGGGTCTCGAACCCCTTGCGCAATCCGGCTTTGGCGAAGAGGCCGAAATCGTCTTCCTCTTCTCAAGCTTCGAACGCGCGGAACGCCAGCAGGTCCTCGAGCTCGGCGTCAGCGAGCGTACCTTTCGCCTCGGATGCACGCCCGCCATCAATCTCTTTCCCCAGTCAGCCGAGCCCATCCTCCTCAGCCAGACTCGTCATGAATACACCATCATTCCCGACGGCCGTCACACCACGGCAATGGAGGTCTTCAGCATTGAAGAGGTCATCGCGACTAACCCGCGCCTCCGCGAGTCCGTGGTTCTCGAGCCCATGCACGCGTACCGCTACCAGACACGCAACCGCGAGGAACTCGCTTTCTGGGTAGCCAACCGGCATCTCAATGAGTTCGGCGAACGCGAGCCGTCCACCATGACCATCTCCGTCGTTGACCTGAACGGCAACTTCACTGAGCCTGAGGCCGACGTCCTCATGGTCAAGGCCCTCTGCACAAACTTCGATCTACCCTCGCGTTTCCAATTTGGTTCCGACGCCGGTGACTTTGAGGCAACCGGCTACCCCGCCGCCAAAACCGTAACCGCCCTTCGCCGCGCCACCGCCAGCATCAATCCTTCCGGTGGAAAGGAACATTTCTGGCGCCTCATCTCCCTCCTCTCGCTCAACTATCTTTCCCTCAATGAAGAAGGCCGCACCGCCATCCAGGAGATCCTGCGTCTCCATAATCTAAGCGACTCCACCGCCAGCGAAAATCAGGTCGGATCCATATTGAAGATGAAATCCGCACCCGGCTTTGCGCTCGTAGATTCCGCATATGGCCTCATCCCCGCCCGTGGAACTCAAGTGGAAATGGATTTCGATGAACAACAATTCGCCGGAACCGGGTTATATCTGTTTGCAGCCGTGCTCGATCGTTTCCTCGCCACCTACGCATCCATGAACAGCTTTTCGCAGCTCACTGCGCGCAGCACTTTACGAAAGGAGCCCCTGGGAAAATGGCCCCCGAGAGCTGGGACTCAAGCGCTGCTCTAACTACGCAGCCCCCTGAGCCCGATCCACAACCCGCGCTTTCCTCTGTTCGCAAAATGCTCGAAGACGAGCCCTTCCGCGTGCACTTCTTTCAGGCTGTGCGCCTGCTGCAGAAGATGGAACCGGAGCTCGAGCCCGTCGGCTATTTCGTCACGCCTCAGGGCGAGACCATCCGCTTCTCCGCGCGCACTTCGCTGGCGTTCCCTCCCAGCGAAATCTTCGCTCTGAGCAACCTCGAAAACGGCCAGACCGCCATGACTGTCGAGTTCATGGGCCTCTGCGCCGCCATCTCCGTCATGCCCGCTCCCTATACCGAGTTCCTTCTCGCCCGAGCCCGCCAGAAGGACCATGTGATGGAGGACTTCCTCAACATCTTCAACCACCGCATGATCTCTTTCTTCTATCGCGGCTGGGAAAAATATCGATTCTTCGTTGAATACGAGAGAACGGGAGAAGACAAACTCTCCACCCGCCTCTTCGATCTCATCGGCCTCGGCACCGAAGGTCTGCGCAACCGCGGCGGACTTCCCGACTTCGCTTATCTCAACTACGTTGCTCTCCTCGCGCGCCATGTTCGTTCCGCCGGCTCGCTCCAGCAAATCCTCGAAGATTACTTCGGAGTCAATGTCCACATTCAGCAGTTTGCCGGCGCATGGCGCAAGCTGAGTCCGGAAAATCAAACCTGTTTCAATGGCTTCGGCGGAGCAAGCGAGAGGCTCGGTGTCGGCGTAGTTGCAGGTGACGAAGTATGGGACCATCATGGTCGTATCCGCATCTCCATCGGCCCCATGCGCTTCGAGCAGTACCTGAAATTTCTTCCCGGAAAAGATGCCTACCATGAGCTCGTTGCGTGGCTGAAGTTCTATTCCAATGGCAGCTATGAAACCGAAGTGCAACTGGTCCTCGCCCGGGAAGATGCACCACACTGCGTGCTGGGTTCGCAAGGCGAGACTCGCCCACAACTCGGTCTCGTAAGCTGGCTAAAAACAAAGCCGCTCGACCGCGACCCCGCCGACGCAACGTATCTTGTTCAATAACTGAAATCCGACATCAAGGATGAACACATAATGAGCACCAACCTGAAAGCGCTGATCGACAAATTGAACGACACCACGCGGAAGGCCCTCGAGTCTGCCGCTGGCCTCTGCGTGGCTCGCACTCATTACGACATCGAGATCGAGCACTATCTCCTCAAGGTTCTCGATGCCTCCGACAACGACATTGCTGCCATCCTCAAACACTTTGGCGTCGACCGCTCCCGTCTCACCAAAGAACTTGAGCGCAGCCTCGACTCCTTGAAAAGCGGCAACGCCCGCTCGCCTGCTTTCAGCCCGTCCGTCGTCAAAATGCTTTCCGAAGCCTGGACCGTCGCCAGCATCGACTTCAACGCGGGCAGCATCCGCACCGGCTTCACGCTTCTCGCTCTCCTCGGCGATGAAGAACTGGCCCGCATGGTCAAGGACTTCAGCAAGGAGCTGCAGGCCATTCCGCCCGACGGCTTACGCGCCAGCTTTTACGACATCGTCTCAAAGTCCAACGAGACTCAGACCAGCCTTGCCTCAGGCGCTCCAGGCAAATCCGCCGGTCCCGGCGATGGCGCTCCCTCACCCTCCGGCGGCAAGACCCCGCACCTTGATCAGTACACCGTGAACCTCACCGCCAATGCCAAGGCCGGCAAAATCGATCCCGTCCTCGGACGCGACATTGAAGTCCGCCAGATGATCGACATCCTCATGCGCCGCCGCCAGAACAATCCCATCCTCACCGGCGAGGCGGGCGTGGGCAAAACCGCCGTCGTTGAAGGCTTCGCAAATCGTGTAGTCAGCGGAGATGTGCCGCCAGCCTTGCAAGGCGTCCACATTCACAGCCTCGATCTTGCTCTTCTGCAAGCCGGCGCAGGCGTTAAAGGGGAGTTCGAAAATCGATTGAAAGGCCTCATCAACGAGGTCAAATCCTCAACAGAAAAGATCATCCTCTTCATCGATGAAGCGCACACCATGATCGGCGCTGGCGGAACTGCCGGCCAGAACGATGCGGCCAACCTGCTCAAGCCTGCTCTTGCCCGCGGCGAACTCCGCACCATCGCAGCCACCACCTGGTCCGAATACAAAAAGTACTTTGAGAAGGACCCCGCCCTCGCCCGTCGATTCCAGGTCGTCAAGGTGGAAGAGCCCACTGAAGAAGTCGCCTGCACCATGCTGCGCGGTATCAAGGCCGCGCTTGAAAAACACCACAACCTCCGCATCCTCGACGAAGCAGTTGTCGCCACCGTAAGGCTGTCGCATCGCTACATCGCCGGCCGCCAACTGCCAGACAAGGCAGTCAGCGTGCTCGACACGGCATGCGCTCGCCTCTCTCTTGGCCAGAACTCAACGCCTCCCCGCCTCGAAGACATTCTCCGTCAGATCGACGCCTTCGAAGTGCAGAAGCGCGTACTCGAGCGCGAAACGAAAATCGGCGGCAATCACGCGGAGAAGCTTGCCGAGATCGAAACCAAAATCGCGACCGCCGCGGAAGAACGTGATCTCCTCACCGAGCAATGGGAAAAAGAAAAGGCCCTCACTGCAAAGATTCGTGCCTTGCAGGAAGCTCTTGAGTCCGCCGAGAAGAAGGATCCCAGCGCGGATGAAACCACCATCCTCGCCGACCTCGCCAAGCTTGAAGCGGAGCTCGACACACTGCAGGGCGAACGCGGCATGATGCGCGTTTCCGTCGATGCGCAGATCGTCGGCGAAGTCATCTCCGCATGGACCGGCATCCCTCTCGGCAAAATGGTGCGCAATGAGATTGAGACCGTCCTCACCCTCGACGAGCATCTCAAGAAGCGCGTCATTGGCCAGGATCATGCGCTCTCCGCCATCGCGCAACGGATCCTCACTTCACGCGCAAACCTCGACGATCCGGTCAAGCCCGTCGGCGTCTTTCTACTCGTCGGTCCCAGCGGCGTCGGCAAAACAGAAACCGCCATCGCCCTCGCCGACACGCTCTACGGTGGCGAACGCAACATGATCACCATCAACATGTCTGAATTTCAGGAAGCGCACACCGTCTCAACTCTGAAGGGTTCGCCTCCGGGATATGTCGGCTACGGCGAGGGCGGCGTCCTCACTGAAGCTGTGCGCCGCAGGCCCTATTCGGTCGTTCTTCTCGACGAAGTCGAAAAAGCCCACCCTGATGTGCTCGAACTCTTCTTCCAGGTCTTCGACAAAGGCAGAATGGAAGATGGCGAAGGCCGCGAAATCGACTTCCGCAACACCATTATTCTGCTCACCAGCAACGCCGCTACCGAGACGCTGATGAAGCTTACTGCGGACCCTGAAACCATGCCCAACACAGAAGGAATGGTCAAGGCCCTCAAGCCCGAACTGGACAAAGTCTTCAAGCCCGCATTCCTAGGCCGCTTGATGATCGTGCCATACTTCCCCGTGCGCGACGAAGCCCTCAAGCAGATCATCCGACTCAAACTCGGCAAGATTCAGCGGCGCTTGATGGAAACTCACAAGGTCGCCCTCGTCTACGACGACGTTCTCCTCAACGAAGTGGCCGCCCGCTGCACTGAAGTCGAGAGTGGCGCCCGCAACGTCGACAACATTCTCTCGAACACCATGTTGCCGGAACTCTCGCGGCAGATTCTCACTCAGCTTGCTGGTGGAGAGTCATCCAACCGCGTCAACGTGTCCGTCGCCGACGGCGCGCTGACCTACGCATGGGATGTCACTCCCTAGCGGAGCATTTGCTCCGGAGTGACCTCCCTCATCATCCCGGAAATTCCGGCAAGGAACAGGCAGGATTGGCATGGCTACCGCGAAACAGGCAGACCGGTTGATGCAGTTCGCTAGCCCTCTGGGCAAGGACGTGCTGCTGATTGAATCGCTGGATGGAGCGGAAGGAATTTCGCGCCTCTTTGAGTATCAGGTTGAATTGCTTGCGGACTCGAGCACTACCATCGACCCCAAGTCGATGATCGGCGCAAAGGTCGCGGTCTCAATCAGTCTGAATGACGCGCAAGGTTCCCGTTGGATCAACGGCATCGTTGCCTCGTTTGAGCAAGGCCCCGGCGACAAGGAATTCAATATCTTCAAGGCACGCATCGTGCCCTCCTTGTGGCAGCTCACCTTGAGTTCCAACTGCCGCATCTTCCAGAACAAAACGGTTATCGATATCGTCAAGGCCGTCGTCGGTGAGTATGGCCTGTCGTTATCCGACCAGACCAACGAAACCTACAAACAGCTTGAATACTGCACCCAGTATTCTGAGTCGGACTTTCAGTTTGTCTCCCGTATTCTTGAGGAAAGCGGCATCTTCTACTGGTTCGAGCACACTGACCAGGACAACAAATTCGTCATTGGCGATGGGCGCAATGCCTATCAGGATTGCCCCCTCTCGGCATCCTTTCCTTACCTCAATTCCAAGTCCGGAGAAGAGGGCGCCTACGGCGCCTGGATCAACGAGTTCACTGCCACAGCCACTATGGTCTCCGGCAAGCACTCAACCGCGGAATACAACTACAAGGACTACACCCGCGAAGACGTGCCGGACGTATCCAGCGCCAGTCCGTATGGAAAGAACGCGTTCGACGAGTATCTCTATCCCTCGGGGGCAGAAGGTTACGCGGGCGGCGCGCCAGATGTCAGCAAGAGCCTTGAGACATTGTTCCTCCAAAGCCGCTCTGTGGCCGCAGATTCCGTTGCGGAGCTCTTTCGCGGCGAAGGAAACGCCCGCTCTTTCTGCCCCGGCTACACCTTCACCCTCACTGCCAATCCGCACAGTGCCTGGAACCGCAAGTACCTCTTGACCCAAGTCACGCATCACGCGGACCAGGTTCCGTCCTATCTCGCCACTGCTTCAAATGATTCCGCTGGTTATAGCAACAAGTTCACGGCTATCTCATCGGATATTGTCTTCAAACCGTCGCAGACAGTGATGAAACCCCGCATCTACGGCCCCCAGACAGCAGTAGTCGTCGGTGAAAGTGGCGATGAAATCCTCATCGACAGTCAGGGACGAATCAAGGTTCGCTTCTTCTGGGACAAATTGAATTCCGACAGTTCCACCGTCGATTGCACATGGGTCCGCGTGGCCCAGGGCTGGGCCGGAAACGGTTGGGGTTCCTACTTTTGGCCGCGCGTCAAAGATGAAGTCGTCATCAACTTCCTCAACGGCGATCCCGATAACCCCATCATCACCGGCTCGGTCTACAACGGCGTCAATACGCCTCCGCACGCTCTTCCTGACAACAAGACCCGTTCCGGGATTCTTACCCGCAGCAGCCAGGGCGGTTCGGCATCAACCGCCAATGAGCTCTGGTTCGAAGACAAGTCAGGAAGCGAGATGATCGGTTTCCATGCCGAAAAAGATATGGAGATTTCCATCGAGCATGATCGCGTCGCCTCCGTTGGCAACAACGACTCGCTGACCGTCACAACCAATCAGACCGAGAAGATCGGCAGCAATTACCACATCAACATTGGCTCAAACCGGGTGGAGCAGGTCGGCTCAAACTCTGACATCTCTGTCGGTAGCAACCGCACCGAGTCCGTCGGATCCAACGATGCCCTCACTGTCGGTTCCAACCAAAGCATTTCGGTCGGTTCGGCCTACTCGCTCAATGCCAACCAAACCGTCTATATCAACGCCGGTATGTCCTGCGTGATCCAGGCCGGCATGGAACTGTCCCTTGTCTGTGCGGGAAACTTCATCACCATCGGCCCCTCCGGCGTCTCCATCTCCGGAACCATGGTCCTCATCAACAGCGGCGGAGCCGCAGGCTCGGGCAGCGCCGGACAAACCCCAAGCCCCGCATCGCCCAACTCGCCCGATACCACGAAATACTCAGACGCGTCGGGCGGTGGCGCCTTCACCCCCGCGCAAGTCCAGACCCCCGCAACACCGCCGTCAATAGGCGCCACACCACTGCCCACTGTTTCCAGCTCCGCAGTGCAGGGAGCAGTCGGCGGCGCAATTGCTCCTCTCGCCCAGGGAGCGCAACAAGTCGCGGGCGACGCACAGGCCGCTGCGGCCCAGGCTCAACAGCAGGTTCAGCAGATCGCCAATCAGGCACAGCAATACGCCAACCAAGCCCAACAGGCCGCGCAGCAGACCGAGCAGCAAGCTCAGCAGGCCTTCAATTCAGTCGTGAACCAGGCCAAGCAGACCGTACAGCAGGCCCAAAGCGCCGTGCAGCAGGCTGAGCAGACAGTGAATAGTGCTGTAGCCCAAGGCAGGGCCGCTGCTCAGGGAGCGCTCAATCAGGCGCAGCAGCAGTTGAACCAATGCAAGCAGGCTGCCGCTTCTGCAGTGCAGCAGGCCCAGCAAACTGCACAGCAGGCCGAGCAGCAGGCCCAGCAAGCCGCGAGTCAGGCCAAGCAGGCCGCTCAGCAGGCGCAGCAACAGGCACAGCAGGCGGTTAACCAAGGCAAGCAGGCTGCCCAGCAAGCCGAACAGCAGGCGCAACAGGCCGCGAATCAGGCAAAGCAAGCCGCACAGCAAGCCCAGCAACAGGCCCAGCAAGCCGCAAACCAGGTCAAGGGAGCTGCCGCTGGAGCCCAGCAACAAGCCTCGCAAGCGGCTCAGGGAGCTTCGCAAGCGGCAAGTCAGGCCGTCAGCCAGGCCACAAGGGGCTTCTAATAATGCCCGCGAACACCGCTTCTTCAGACGGCGTTCCGAACGAGCCACTACAGCAGAGCAAGTGAGTTGAGAGCACTACAAAAATGCACGAGGAAGTTTGACCCAGACCATCGCACAATCCGGCGCCGCAACACAATTCCCTTCAGTCGGGCGATGGACTGTTACCGCCATGCCTTCAGGCTGGATCTACATCGCCGACTTCGGAATTCGCCAGATCAAGATCGATACCCGCTCGGTCTCAGCCAGCGTCGGGATCGGACAGGATACCCTCCCCTCCGAAACCGGCTTCGCTGAATACATCGAGAAGCAAATGAAGCTCATCGGAGGCCATCTCGTCGAACCGAAGTTCGCCGGCCCCCAGCCTACCGCGTTTCCCGGAGCCGACGAGGCCCAGCTCATCTTCGTCCGCCACAATGCTGATTCGGTGGGCACAATCCTCCATGCCCAGACCTACGTCCGATCGGGTCTCTGGCTCGGCATCATCACCCTGACCACGCTCGAAGAACACCTCCGTACCGTGCGTCCCGATTATGATGTCTTCGTAAAGGGTCTGCGCATTCGCCAACTGCAGACCGCCGAGTCCGCAACTCAATCGGCAACAATGAACACCAACAGGGAGGGCGCCTGATGCCTCCAGCAGCCAGAATCACCGACATGCATGTATGCCCGATGGTCACCGGCATTGTGCCCCACGTAGGCGGCCCCATCCTCCCCCCCGGCGCCCCCACCGTGCTCATCGATTTTCTCCCCGCCGCCACCGTTACAAGCATGGCCGTCTGCGTCGGGCCGCCCGACATGATCGTGATGGGCTCGCTCGGTGTCATGATCAACTTCCTCCCCGCCGCCCGCCTCATGGACCCCACCGTCCATGGCGGAATGATCATGATGGGTTCTCCCACCTGCATCATCGGCGAAATCGGAATCCCCATGCCCGGCCTGGCCGGCTTGGGCGGACTCATCGGCGGGCTGGTCGCCTCCGGCCTCTCGAGCGCGCCGGCTGCAGCCACCGCAGCAATAGCGGCCACAGCCCCGGCCGCCGCGACTCCTTCCATCACGCCACCTGCATTGCCGAACGTCGCAGGCGCGCTCGCCGGCGCCGCTGATCAGGCGCAACAGGCCGCACAGCAGGGCGTCCAGCAAGTCGCGGATCAGGCACAGCAATTCGCCAATCAGGCACAGCAAGCCGCGCAACAGGTGCAGCAACAAACCCAGCAGGCCGTCGGTCGGGTCGCACAGCAGGCACAGCAGACCGTGCAGCAGGCACAAGGTGCAGTGCAGCAGGCGCAGCAAACCGTCGGTGACGCCGTGTCGCAGGGAAAAGCCGCCGCTGAAGGCGCTCTCAATCAGGCACAGCAGCAGTTGAACCAGTGCAAACAAGCGGCGACTCAGGCCGTTCAGCAGGCGCAGCAACAGGCACAGCAACTCCAGCAACAAGGCCAGAACTTGGCAAACCAGGCAAAGGATGCCGCCAATCAGGCGCAACAGGCCGCGAACCAGGCTGTGAATCAAGGCAAGCAGGCAGCGCAGCAAGCCGAGCAGCAGGCACAGCAAGCCGCTAACCAAGCCAAGCAAGCCGCGCAGCAGGCTCAACAACAAGCGCAGCAGGCCGCAAACCAGGTCAAGGGAGCTGCGAGTCAGGCCCAGCAACAGGCACAGCAAGCCGCACAAGGCGCTCAGCAGGCGGCGAGCCAGGCCGTCAGCCAGTTACCCAAAGGTTTCTAGGCCAAGCCTGATGGATCGGCAACGCCCCCTTCGTCGTCTCGAAGTGCGGCTGTATTTCTGAAAAAATAGCCTTGCAAACTGACGGAAAAGTGGCATTTTTGAGCCGTTTTGGCCCCATTTTCGGCGTAAAGTGCCCCATTTTCCCGTGCATTTCACAACGAATGGCACGCAGGCATATTCATCG
>Ga0302198_10003562_pt1 | contig 15585 bp, 13 predicted proteins | sample II_Bog_N2_2_FD_193521 | JGI IMG/M metagenome (GOLD analysis project Ga0302198, IMG submission 193521) | Peat permafrost microbial communities from Stordalen Mire near Abisko, Sweden - II_Bog_N2_2 | ecosystem: Environmental > Terrestrial > Soil > Wetlands > Peat | place: Sweden: Abisko... | reverse complement strand
TGTAGCGCCATGTATGACAGCGTCGGCTTTGTCAATACTCTTTTTCGGCTGCTTTTCTTGAAAACGGCGCAAAGATCTCCTGTGGTGAGGATTTGGGTGTCAAGGGCGCCGCACTTTGGCGTTCATCTTGACCCTTGACACCCGAATCCTCACCTTCCCAATTGACTTGGGAACGAAGATCAGAGTTCTTTTCTGAGCTTCGTTCCATAATTGGAAAACCGTCTTGCCCTTGCGAAACCACCCAAGCTCACACTTTGCGTTGAATCACATTCGATGGCAACCGTTCAGGTTCCACCAGCCATGTATTCGGTTCGGTACCACACCATGATTGCCTGTTCAAACTCTCTCAAACATCAAGAGAGGCGGGGCGTCCAATCAGTCTCTCGGCCCTGAGGCCACGGCGCTACACGGACTGCCCCGCATGGGAACCGCGCTCCATCACCTTGCTGTAATCCTCGCCGGAGCGCAACATCCAATAAAGTCGAACCGCCAACTTGTGCGCGATGGCCACCTTGGCCACCCCGTGATGCTTCGTCATCGACAGGCGAACATACTGCCGGTGCCAGCTCGCATCGTGCCGTTGCGCATGAACCGCCGCCTCCACCAGCACCCAGCGCACCAGCACGCTGCCCTGCTTGCTGACGTGCCCCAGGCGCCGCGTGCTTCCGCTGGACTCCTCCTCCGGGATCAGGCCCAGATAGCTTCCCACCTGCTTGCCCCGCGGAAACCGTCTCCAGTCCCCGATGGTCAACACATAGGCCAGAGAAACGATCGGGCCCACGCCCGGATGCGTCATCAGCAGACGAGCCTCCTGGTTGTCTTCCGCGGCCTCGTGCACCGCTTCGTCCAACGGACGGATCCGCTTGTCCAACTCGTCCAGCAATCCCAGCAGATCCGCCCGCCGATGCGCATACCAGCCCGGCAGCGGCAGCGCCTCGATCTCGCTGCGGCGCTTGGGCGACCACACCCGCGAACTCAATAACCCTTCGTTCTTGGCTATCGAGTCCAACTGGTTCTTGATCCGGGTGCGCATCCGCACCAGGCGGCAACGATGTAAGAGCAACTGCCGCAGGTCCTCGTTCTCCGCCGGAGGCTGCCAGACAACCGGAAACCGATCCTCCACCAGCAACGTCAAAATGTGCCTGGCATCCCGCTTGTCCGTCTTCTGCTTGCGCGGACAGGCGGCCCGGATCGCGCTTGCGTCCCCCAGCAGAAACTCGTGGCCCAGTTCCTGCATCAGGTGCCGGAACCAACGAAAGTTCCCCGTGGCCTCGGCGCCAATCCGCACCTGCCGGCCAGCCAGCGACCGGTAAAACTGCTCCGCTTCTCCGGGATGGTTCAAGCGGCGCTCGCCATACTCGCCCGTCTCCTGGTCGACAAAGGCGATCTGCTGAAACCGCGGATGAAAATCACATCCTATAATCATCATGCTCGGCTCCTTTCCTCCCGAGCTCGTGGTCGTTTCGCAGCAACCAGTCTACTCAGGTCGAGGGAGCCGACGCTGTCATGTAATCAGTCTCCAGACCGGCTGTACCGGCAGCGTCCACGCTGCCAGACCTGTTCCGTGGGTCTGGAGACCCACAGGACAGCCGACCTGGAGGTCGGCGCTACCTGTCCCCGGCCAACTCTCCATTCACCACAGAGCCAACCAGCCTTCCCGCTGCATCCACGGCCACCAGATTGGCGGCCCGGCCCACGGCCAGCGCCCCCGCCTGATCGCTTAGCCCGGTCATGGCGGCGGGATTGGCGGTCACTAACCGCAGCGCCAATTCCAGCGGCGCGCCGGTGAACGCAACAAAGTTGGTCAGCGCGCGGTCCAGGGTAAGCACGCTGCCCGCCAGCACCCCGCGGGCCATGGCCCGGCCATTGGCCACCTGCACGGCAAATCCGCCCAGTTGATACTCGCCGTCGGGCATGCCGGCGGCGCTCATCGCGTCGGTCACCAGCAGGCCGCGCTGGGGGCCCTTGGCTCGCCACCACAGCTTCACCATCTCCGGCGCCACATGGATGCCATCGCAGATGATCTCGGCAAACAGAGCGTCATCGGTGAGCACCGTGCCCAGAATGCCCGGCTCGCGATGGTCCAGCGGGCGCATGGCGTTGAAGGTGTGGGTGGCGCTTACCGCTCCGGCGGCAAGGACGGCGCGGGTTTCGGCGGCGGTGGCGTTTGAATGACCCAAAGAGACGCGCACTCCCCGCGCCGTGGCGTGCGCCGTCAGCTCCGCCGCGCTCGTCAGTTCGGGCGCCAGCGTCATCAGCCGAACGTGTCCCTCGGCAGCCTCAAACAGCCGGTCAAAAATGGCGATGTCGGGCGCCAGCAGGTGCTCGGGCGGCTGCACGCCGCACTTGGCGTGCGACAGAAACGGCCCTTCCAGATGAATGCCTAGCGGCCGGGCCTGCTGCGGCGCGGGCGGCCGGTCGAGCAGCTTGGCCAGGGCCGAAAGCGCGCGCAGGGTGGACTCCAGCGGGGCGGTGACCGTGGTGGCCAGAAAACTTCCCGTTCCATGCGCGGCCAGAAAACCGCCGATGGCGTCGAGGGCCTCAGGCGTGGCTTCCATCGCGTCGTGGCCGGCGGCGCCGTGGATGTGAACGTCGAAGAAGGCCGGGGCCAGCGTGGCGCCGGGATAGTCCAGAACCCGCGCCTGGGCGGGAATCTCGCCCTCCGAACGGCTGTCCACCGATTCGATTTTGCCGTCCTCGACCACCACCACGGGGCGGTCCAGCAGGCGGTCCCCGTCCCAGAGTCTTTCCGCAGTAAGCACAGTACGCATACCAGAGATTATTGCAGGCGATCCGCACTTTTGGTGCCCAAACGATCAAACCGCCGCAAGTCACATCCCTGTGAAGCGCGAGGGCCGCTGTCTTTGCTAAGGTTTCTGCCATGTATACGAAGGTTCTGTTGACAGTTGCCGGAGCGGCCCTGGTTCTGGGGCCGGGGTTGCTTGCGGCGCAGACGGTGGATTTGCCCACCAGCAAGCAGTTGATTGGCCAGGCTCCGGGCCATCCCCAGCGGCTGAACAGCCTTCCCATCTCCATGGCCGTCTCGCCCGGCGGGCGCTATGTGGTCACGGTGAACGCCGGCTATGGAACCTTCGAGTCCAACTATGAGCAGTCCCTGGCGGTTCTGGATACCCGGACCGGCGCGCTGGCCGACTTTCCCGATGCCCGCACGCTGGCCAGGGTGTCCAGGCAGACCCTCTATTCCGGCCTCGCCTTCAGCCGCGACGGCAGCCATCTCTACGCCAGCATGGGCTCCACCTCCGACCCGCTGGGCGACGGCAAGGACGATACCGGCAACGCCATCGTGGTCTACAGCTTCAAGGACGGGAAGATTGCGCCGGAGCGCATCATTCCGCTGCCTCTGCAGCAGTTGGCTCCAGGCCGCAAGACCAGGCTGCTGGGCGATGTGGAAGGCGACAAGGGCATTCCGTTCCCGGCGGCAATTGCCGTCGTAGGCCGGGCGGGCGAAGAAAAGCTGCTGGTGGCCGGCAATCTCTCCGACGATGTTCTGTTGCTCGATCCCGCCTCGGGCGCCATCGAGAAGCGCTTCGACCTCTCCGAGAGCGACGCCGTGCCTTCCACCTATCCGGTTGCGCTGGCGGTCTCCAGAGACGGCGCGCGCGCCTTTGTCGCCTTGTGGAACGCCTCGGAGATCGTGGAACTCGATCTGGCCAAAAAAGCCGTGGGCCGCAAGCTGGCCCTGCTCAAGCCGCCCAGCGCCACTGCTCCCGGCACCCACCCCTGCGCTTTCGCGTTCTCGCCCGACGGGCGCACCCTCTACGTGGCCCTGGCCAACCGCGATGCCGTGGCCGCCGTCAACCTGGGCGGCGGGCATTTTGCGGTGAAGGGCTACTTCGATACTCGCCTTCCCGGCCAAAGCTACTTTGGCGCCGAGCCCGAGGCGCTGGCCGTGAACACCGATGGCAGCCGCCTGTATGTCGCCAACGCCATCAGCGATGCGGTGGCAGTCATTGACACCAAACAACTCACACCGAGAACGGCCCGAAGGGCCATGGTCGAGCCCATCGGCTTTGTCCCCACCGAGTGGATGCCGATGTCGTTGGCCTTTCTTCCCTCATCCTCCGGTGGAAGGCTCTACGTAGCCACTGCTAAAGGCAAGGGAACCGGGCCCAACAACTTTCCGCAGCGCGAGACCGAGGCTACCAAGCAGCACAACGTGCACAGTCCGACGACCTATATCGGAACGCTGCTCTACGGCTCCTTGGCCGTGCTGGACGCGGGCGAGATTGAAACCAACCTGCCGCAGTGGACCCAGGTGGTGCTGGAATCCAACCGCATGAAGGCCGCCGCGGAGAAGATTACCTTTGCCGGCCGCGCCGGGGACCGCATCCGGCACGTGATTTACATCATCAAGGAGAACCGTACCTACGATCAGATCTTCGGCGACTTGAAGCAGGACGGCAAGCCCGTAGGCAACGGCGACCCCGGCCTGACGATGTATGGCGAGGCGATTACTCCCAACCTGCACCGCCTGGCCCTGCAGTTCGGCGTGCTCGATAACTTCTTTGACTCCGGAGAAGTCTCCGGCGACGGCCACGTCTGGTCCACGGCGGCCATCGGCACCGACTATCTTGAGAAGACCTGGCAGCAGAACTATCGCGGCGATCAGCGCACCTACGACTACGAAGGCGTGGTGGCCGAGGGCTATCCGCTCTTGCAGAAGATTCCCGATGTGAACGAGCCGGCCAGCGGCTATCTGTGGGGCAATCTGGCCGCGCACGGCAAGAGCTATTACCACTTTGCGGAGTACATCTCCACCACCTTTTGCGATGACGCAACCGCGGTGAACCTGCTGCCCAAAAATCCGCAGGAAGGGCCGATGCTGGCGGGCCGCAGTTGCGCCCGCAAGGCCATTGCGCCGGGCGAGGCGCTGCCCGCCGAGTGGGGCGGCGGCGTGAACAAGTGGCCCTGGCCCATTCCGGTCATCGCCGCCAACACCGCCACCAAGCCGGAACTGGTGGGCCATTTTGCGAAGGAGGCGCCGGACTTCAACCTGATGGTGCCGGACCAGATACGGGTCGAGATTTTCCTGCGCCACCTGAAGGGCTGGGTCGCGGACAAGCAGCAGGGCAAAGACACCATGCCCAACTTCGTGATGCTGCGCCTGCCCAACGACCACACCGCGGGCACGCGTCCCAGCAGCCCCAGCCCCAAGTCCTCGGTGGCCGACAACGACCTGGCCGTGGGACGCGCCGTCGAGGCCGTCTCCCACTCGCCCTTCTGGGAGGATACCGCGTTCTTTATCCTGGAAGACGATGCCCAGAATGGCGGCGACCACGTGGATGCGCACCGCAGCATTGCGCTGGTCATCAGCAAATATGCCCCGCACAACGCCAGCGGCGCGCCCCTTGCCGCCGGGGCTCCCTTTACCGCCGGGGCTCCCTTTGTGGACAGCCGCTTCTACTCCACCGTCAGCGTGATCCGCACCATGGAGACGCTGCTCGGCCTGCCGCCCATGAACAACAACGACGCCTTCAGCTCGCTGATCTCCACCCTGTTCACCGGCCCCGGCGACCAGCCGGCCTACGCGGCGGACTACGCCAACCGCGACAACGGCCTCATCTATACGGCCAACGCCAAAACCGCGCCCGGCGCCAAGGAGAGCATGAAGATGGACTTCCGCCACGCCGACCGCGCCGACGCCCAGAAGCTGAACGTGATTCTGTGGAAGGACGCCATGGGCTCGGTCGCGGTCCCCGCCATGATCAAGGCGCACCACAGGAAAGCCGCCAAAGACGACGACGATTAAGCCTGGAAACGGCGAGCCTCACAAGCAATATTGGCCCCACCGCAGGTGGTGGGCCCCACCCTCGCCACGTTCTTGTCCTTGTGGCTAGGGTGGGCTGGCATGATGCTCGCATCCGAGCAACCGTGAAAATGCACCTGGCCTCCATCCCGCGCGTGTATGTTTGTATGCGGCGGAAATCTTCCAGCTTGGAGGGACTTGTGCACCAGTTGAATCGCAGGAGCTTTCTCAGGGTGGCCGGAGCGGCCTCGGCCGGCACGATGCTCGGAACCAGAATCCATGCGCTGGCCGCGCTCGAGAACTCGCCGGCCCGGCCCATCGCGGCCAACGATCATGTCCAGATTGCGCTGATTGGCGCGGGCGGCCAGGGCCAGGGAGACACCAAGGTTGCCCTGCAGGTGCCGGGCGTCAAGCTGCTGGCCGTGGCCGACTGCTACAACGGCCGCCTGGCGCACAGCAAGGAACTCTGGGGCGACGACCTCTTCACCACCCGCGACTATCAGGAGATTCTGGCCCGCAAAGACATCGACGCCGTCATCATCGGCACACCCGACCACTGGCACAAGCAGGCCTCGGTGGATGCCATGAAGGCCGGCAAGGATGTGTACTGCGAAAAGCCCATGATCCATCTCTACTCCGACGGGCCGGAGATGATCGAGACCGCGCGCGCCACCCGGCGCATCCTCCAGGTGGGCAGCCAGCGCGTCAGTTCGCTGCTCTACATCAAGGCCAAGGAACTGCTGGCCGCCGGAGCCATCGGCCAGCTCAACATGGTCACCGCGCGCTGGGACCGCAACTCGACCATGGGCGCGTGGAGTTATACCGTTCCCCCCGACGCCTCGCCCGAAACCTGCGACTGGCCGCGCTTTCTGGGTACAGCCCCCAAAATCCCCTTCAATGCCGAACACTTCTTCCAGTGGCGCAAATGGAAAGCCTACGGAAGCGGCGTGGCCGGCGACCTGTTTGTCCACCTCTTCAGCGGCACCCACTTCATCACCGGCTCGCACGGCCCCACGCGCGCCCTGGCCACCGGCGGCCTGCGCTTCTGGAAAGACGGCCGCGACGTGCCCGACGTGATGCTGGGCCTGTTCGACTATCGCGAGGGCTTCAACCTCAGCCTGCGCGTCAACTTTGTGGATGGAGGCGAAGAGAGCGAGGGCCTCATCTTTACCGGCTCCGAGGGCACCATGGAGATTGGCGGCAACGCCGTCACCCTCAGCAGCGTGCCCCGCGAAAAGGAGCCCGGCCTGATGATCGACACCTTCCCCGAGGCCATGCAGGAGCAGATTCTTGCCAGCTATCGGGAGAAGTATCCGCGCGTGCATCCGGCAGGCGAGCCGCCGGTCGGCTACGAAAAGTTTGTTGCGCCCGCCGGATACAGCGACAGCTACGACCACTTCAACAACTTCTTTGCCGCGGTGCGCTCCCGCCAGCCGGTGGTGGAAGACGCCGTCTTCGGCTACCGCGCCGCCGGAGCCGCCCTGTTGAGCAATCTCAGCTACGAGCGCGGCGCCGTCGCCCACTGGGACCCGGACGCCATGAAGCTGCTGTAACACCGGCGCGTCCAGCCAAGGAAGGGCCATCCATGAAGAAGCGTCGTCTGATTTTCATTCCCGAAGTAAATCCAACGTCCTTTATCTTCTTTTTTGAGAAGGGCAATAGCGGAACAAGTTGGAGTATTCGGGATTATTCAATTCGAAACTGCGTCAGGGAACGCGGTCCGCGTGATTTTCACTGGACTGCGGTTGAGATTCACCAGAAGGCCCAATACTCGTTCGACGCCCCGACTGTGTCAACCGATGACCTGGCTTTCTGGCACAAGCAGACGGAGGAATTCAACGCGCGCTATCTTGGCACGCCGGCGTCCACTCCCGCGGTGGTCGTCGTGCCTCCTGCCAAACCTGCCGCATCAACGAACCATCCAGCACCTGCTTCGTCGAGCGATGCGATTTCCGTCCTGAACCTTCCCCAGTTGTTGGCTCTTGCCAAAGGCAGAAAGGCGCAGGATATGGAGCGAATCCTGTATTCGCCCAACAGTGAGGATTGGGTGACATGGAATTTTTTCCAAATCCTCCTGAATCAATATCCCGCAGGATGGTGGGGCCATCTTGTTAGCGCGGCGCGGCGGCGGAATCCCAAACTAAACTTTCCTTTCGATGAAAGAACGTTGCCAACCCTGAAACTATGGGAATTGGTTCGTTCTCCATCTCAATATGAAGCGCAAAGTCGTGCAAGAATGCTGGCTTCGGGGAATTCTGAGTTGATCAATCGGGCGCAGTCTCCCGATCCAGTGGAAGGATCGTCGGAGATCGACATTGCCTTCGAGCATGATCGGTTTCTGGTCTTCGTCGAAGCTAAGCTAGGATCGGATGTTTCCATGAAAACCAGCTACGATCCCGTGCGCAACCAGATCGTTCGCAATATCGACTGCGTCCTGGAGAAGTCCGCAGGGAGAGAACCCATCTTCTGGCTGTTGGTGCGAGACGAGGAGCCGGATCGTGCGTATCTTCAACTGGTGAACAACTACAAGAGCGATCCAGGCTTGCTTGTCCGAGACTTGCCACATCGAGATGTCGAGATGCTGGTGAAGATTGTGCAGAACCTAACTATCCTGCTGTGGAGCGATTTCAGGGAGCTGGTTTGTAGTCCGGGGATCGATGTTGAGACCAATGCAGTCAAGCAGGAACTGGAGCGCAGGATCCTCGGCCGCTAGACGCAAGAAGAGGGAGGAGCGAAGTGCTTTTGAGAGTTTCCACGGATGAAGCTTTGAGACAATTGAGCTCGATTCCGCACAACTCCTGCCGCAAGGCAATCGAAAAGCACTGGCGGGTCGATGAGAATGGAGAGGTTTCGGCCCAGAGCGTGTTCTGGCTCTTTTGCTGGGCCAAAACCGGCATGAACAGCGAGGAGGCCCGGCAGGTTTCTGCCCGAGTCGTTGATCATCTTTTGCCTGTGAGTTTTGCTGAACTCGATGGCGTCCTCGACCACGCATACGCCCGCGCTGCAAGGTATTCAACTCGCAACATCGAGAGTGAATTCGCAGACAGGATCAGTCAAATCGGAAAACTGTGAAACGCCGGTGCGCCCCGCTCATCCAATAAACTATGGGCATGACCAAGCGGATCGGCATCCATCTGGGCACGGCGGGCGGGGCTTCCAACGCCGTCGAGAGGGCGCGGGAGATTGGCGCCAATACCTTTCAGATTTTTTCCTCCAGCCCGCGCATGTGGCGCGCACCCAAGGTGGACCCCGCGCAGGCCGCCCGCATGAAAGCACTGCGTGCGGCTCTCGATGTGGGGCCGTTGGTGATCCATACGAGCTACCTGGTCAACGTGTGCAGCCAGAACGACGAGGTGCGCGAGAAGAGCGTCGTGGCCTTCCGCGGGGAGATTGAGCGGGCGCTTACGTTTGGGGCCGAGTACCTGGTGCTGCATCCCGGCTCGTGGAAGGGCCTGACGCGCGACGAGGGCCTGAATCTGGCGGCCGACTCCATTACGCGCGCTATTGACGGGCTGCCGTGGCAGGGGACTCCATTTCACATCCTGATTGAAAACACGGCCGGGGCGGAGTTCTCGCTGGGCGGAAAATTTGAGCAGGTGGCCGAACTGGTGGAGCGGCTGAAGCCGACCGCGCCGGTAGCCGTGTGCCTGGATACCTGCCACACCCACGTGGCCGGATACGACCTGGTCAGCGCCGAGGGCTACGAGCAGACCGTGTCCCAGGCGGCCGCGACGATCGGACTGGACGCGGTGCGCGTCTGGCACATGAACGACGCCAAGGCCGCGCGCGGCTCCAAGCTCGACCGCCATGAGCACATCGGCCAGGGCACCATGGGCGTCGAGCCCTTCCGCCGCCTGCTCAACGACCCGCGTTTTTCACAGGCCGCCTTCATCGCCGAAACCCCGGTGGACGAGCCGGGCGACGAGGAGCGTAATGTGCGCGTGCTGAAAAGTCTGGTTCAGTCCTCGTAAACGTCGCGTCGGTGGCCGATTTGAAGAACGAGTACTACCACGCGCTCGTCCTCAAGACGGCAGATGAGGCGGTAGTCTTCGACGCGATACCGCCAGAGGCCGGCCAGATTGCGGCGCAGCGGTTTGCCGAAGCGCCTGGGGTCCTCCGCGACGGCAATGCGTTCTCGCAGGTAGCGGAGGATGGTCTGCTGGACTTTGGCGTCAAGTTTGCGTAGTTCACGGCGAGCGCGGTCGTCGAACTCCACCGTCCAGGCCGTTTGGGGGTCACTTTTCGAGATCAAGCCCCTTCTCCAGATCCTCTAGGGTCCAACGCTTGGCCGGATGCTCCAGCCGGTAGAGTGCGGTGTAGGTTTCCTCGATCTCATCCAGATGCGTTTGCAGGGCTTCGCGCACGTAAAAGCTCTTGGGCCGCCCGGTCAAGGCCGCCAGTTTGTCCAGGCGTGTTTCCATCGTGGTGGGGATACGGACTGCCAGCATGGGGAACCTCGTCTTTGTATACCTTGTATGACAAGTATAGCGCAAGCGCGGATGTTTTGGGGATGTGGCCGACGAAAACTTGAATAATCGAATTGAGAAGTGAGGGTTGGTCATGCTGAGCACAGATCGGAAACCCGTGAGCGTGGGCGAGATGCTGGTGGAGGAGTTTCTGACTCCCATGAAGCTGACGCAGGGCGCGCTGGCGAAGGCGATGGGCGTCGAGCGCAAACTGGTCAACGAGTTGTGCAACGACCGCCGGGGCGTGACTGCCGATACGGCATTGATGCTGGCGCGCGTCTTTGGCAATTCGCCGGAGTTCTGGCCGAATGTGCAGCGCAGGACGGACCTGTGGGAAGCTCTGCACACGCCCAAACGGCGCCAGCGGATTGAACAGGCCAGGGCGCTGCAGGCGGCTAGGTAAGCGATAATTTCCCTACATGTTTCAGTTATTCCAAAACTGGCGCCCACCTACTGTGATTTGTAAGTGTTGCCGTGCGGAACAAGCATCGAAGTATTGTCACTTTCGAAGCGACCCACGATGAGACGATATGGCTTTGGCCTTGGAGGGCCGAAGACCAATCCCATATATTTCAGGTCACGGGTGTCCGGTTTAACTCTTCTTCACTTCCGGCAAGTGATTGCATCGTAAATGGTTATCGGCCATATTTTCTTGCCGCGATTTGAATTTCGTTTTGCCGTATCGAATCGCAGGCATCCGTGGCTGACGATGGTGCATGAATCAAGGGCACACCATCTTCCAGCAACTGATCTCGTTTCTTCCCGACCGCGAATTTCGCCGCTGTGTAGCGCGTTATCAAGGCAATGCCAGCACACGCAAGCTCTCTTGTTGGGAGCAGTATCTGGCCATGGTCTTTGCCCAGTTGACCTTCCGTGAGAGTCTGCGCGACATCGAGGCCTGCCTTGGCGCACTGGGATTGAAACGCTATCATCTGGGCTTTCGCGGCAAGGTGGCGCGTTCCACTCTGGCCGACGCCAACGAGCTGCGCGACTGGCGCATCTTTGCCGACTTTGCGCAGGTGTTGATCGCCATCGCGCGGCCCCTCTATGTCGGCGATGCGATGGGCCTCGATCTGGATCAGAGTCTGTATGCGCTGGATTCGACCACCATCGATCTCTGCCTGGCGCTCTTCCCCTGGGCCAAGTTCCGGGAGCGCAAGGCCGCTGTCAAGATGCACACCTTGCTGGACTTACACGGCAATATCCCGACCTTCATCCACATTACCAACGGCAAGGTGCATGATGTCAACATCCTGGACGAACTACCCATCGAGGCCGGTGCCTTCTACGTGATGGATCGTGGCTACGTCGATTTTCGACGACTCTACCGCTTCACGCTGAACGGGTCGTTCTTCGTGACCCGCACCAAAGCCAATCTCCTGTTGGAGCGGCGCTATTCTCGTGCCGTGGACACCAGCACCGGCCTACGCTCCGACCACACGGTGATTCTGACCACGCGGGGATCAGCTTCGTTCTATCCAGACCCACTGCGACGGGTCACCTACTGCGATCCAGAAACCGGCAAGCGGCTGAAATTCCTGACCAACAACTTCACTCTGTCCGCTCAGACCATCGCGCAAATCTATAAACGCCGTTGGGAAGTGGAACTCTTTTTTCGCTGGATCAAACAGCATCTACGCATCAAGGCCTTCTTCGGCACCAGCGAAAACGCGGTCAAAACCCAAATCTGGATCGCCGCTTCGGCCTACGTGCTGGTTGCTATTGTGCGCAAGCGGCTCAAAATCGAGGCCAGCCTCTACCAACTTCTACAGGTTTTCAGTGTTACCCTTTTCGAGAAAACCCCCATTTTACGGGCACTTCAGCCAGACGACTCCCAAAATGACTTACATAACTCCGGCAACCAGTTGAATCTATTCGACTTCTAACCGGACAGCCGTGTTATGTAATAATTCCTCTGCAAGATTGTTGTGGAGGGCAGAGATGAATAATTCGATGCGAAAAGATGATCGCCGTACGGTGGAGGGCTATTCTCCAGTCGTCGGCAATGGGGCGCGAGGCCATCTGTCCGAGGCTATTCCGGGCAAAGACAGATTAACCGTGCGGAGCGTCCCGGAGAAAACTCAGCCCACCGCCGTTTCTTACGCTGAATCTTCGACGGCTCACTTGCAGGCTTTATCGACCACCGCATTCGTCGCAGAACCTCTGCTCGACTCAGACCAAGCGGCAGCAATCATGCGAATCCATCCCAAGACTCTCCAGAAACTCGCGCGGCGCGGGGAGATTCGTGCCTTGCAGATCGGCAAGGTATGGCGCTTCCGCGCGTCCGTCCTTGATGAATGGATACATCAGAAGCTTGCCGGATGAATGGAAAACACGTCACGGCCTCAACAGGTTGAATTCGATCATTCCACTCCTGCCTCCATCAAGCCGCGCAAATTCAAATCCAGGCAAGAGGAATGCCGCCGGAGCGATTGCCATGCAATCGATTGCGCCTATTTCGCTGGGGCTAACTGAACGGCAGGAGACCTGCTGTATGCTTTGGCCATGACGGTTTTCCGGGCGAAACTCCCGGAAGATTGGTACAACTGTGTGCTTGCGCCAAGCACGGATTGCTCATACATATGCCGGCTGCCAATGCATTTCTCGCTCATCTAAGGCTTCCCCGAGGGGAACAGACTCTCAGTGACCACCTCCTAAAGGTCTCGGCGATCACTTCGCGGTTGGCCGCGAAGGTCGGCATGCCGCGCGTGGGCGCACTCATCGGCCTTGCGCACGATCTTGGAAGATGCTGCGCTGTCTTTCGCATGCACCTCACTAGGTCTCTGGCCGGATGATTTCGTACCTTGAATTCATCCTCTCCCAGGTCCCAGAATCGGGACCTGGGGCACCCAAGTTGGTACAACTTCAAGCGGTCAGAGACCTAGGGTTATGGGCGTGACCGCATGAACATACTCCTTTTCACTCCTTCGCGATTGCAACCGGCTGCCACGCTGCTGGATTTGCCTTGCGCTTTTCCGAGGTTCGTATGACATTGCCGAACGACTGTTTCGCAGAAAAGTATGCCCATACGCTTGTTGATCGTTCTCCCGCGGATTGGGAGACGCTTGCTGCTCATCTCGACAAAGTCGCACAATCCGCTTCCACGTTTGCGGAAGCATTCGGGGCGGGGACTTGGGGAGAAGTTCTGGGTCGCTGTCACGATCTGGGCAAGCTCTCCGACGAGTTTCAGCTATATCTTCATAAATCCGGGGCTGTGTCCGCCGATGCAGGCGCCGAGAGCGACGACCCTCGCGCCGGGCGCGTGGACCACGCCACCTTTGGCGCCCGGATTGCCGCGCGAGAGGTGGGCGGGATTGCCGGCCAGCTTTTGTCCTTCTGCATCGCCGGGCACCATGTAGGTCTGCCGGACGAAACCTCAGGAGACGATGCGACCCAGCGGAGTACGCTGCGGCACAAGCTGGATCCGGCCCTATATCCCATTCCCGCGGTTGCCGCGCCCGAGCCGCATCTGCCGAAGCTCTCATGGCCCTTCAGACCCGAGAAGGCCAGCAGAGCCGACGCACCCTTTCAGCTTGCCTTCTTCACGCGCATGTTGTTCTCGTGCCTGGTGGATGCAGATCGTACTCGAACCGAGGAGTTCTGTAATCCTGAGCAGGCAGCGCAAAGAAGCGGCCAGGGCTCGGGTAACGGCAGGCCCGCGCTCGCCGCGTTGAAACAGCAACTCGATACCTACTTGCGTGACAAGCAAGAATGCGCGGTAGCCACGGAGGTCAATCGGCAGCGGGCCATCGTGCTGAAACACTGCCGCCAAGCCGCCCACAGACCTTCGGGTTTCTTCTCGCTCAACGTTCCAACGGGTGGCGGCAAGACCTTGTCGTCGCTGGCCTTTGCCTTGGACCATGCGCTTCAGCACAGCCTGCGGCGCGTGGTCATGGCCATCCCGTTCACCAGTATCATCGAGCAGACCGCGGACGTCTACCGCTCGGCTCTTGGTCCGTTTGCCGAAGCAGGCCTGATCGAGCATCATACAAACATTCAACCTGCGCACGACACGCGCGCAAACCAGTTCGGCGCCGAGAATTGGGATGCACCGCTTGTCGTCACCACTAACGTTCAGTTGTTCGAGAGCCTGTTCGCGTATCGAACCACACCCTGCAGGAAACTGCACAACTTGGCCCGCAGCGTGATTGTGCTCGATGAAGCGCAAACGATCCCGGTTGAACTGCTCAAGCCGGCGCTCGCCGCACTGCGCGAACTGGTGCTCAACTACGGCTGCTCCATCGTTCTCTGCACGGCCACGCAGCCGGCTCTGGAACGCCGCGACGGTTTCGATATCGGGATCGAAGACGTTCGTCCGATCATCCCGGACGCCATGCCGCTGTTTCACGCACTGAAGCGTGTTGAGGTGCGCCCACTGCGCAAGGTGCAAGACGAAGAGCTGGCCGCACGGCTAGCGCGTGAGCCGGCCGCGCTTTGCATCGTGAACACGCGAAAACATGCGTCGCACCTCTACGACCGGGTGGCCGCGATCTCGCCGCCGGGCGATTGCTTTCATCTGAGCACATGGATGTGCGGAGCGCACAGACGTACTGTACTGAAGACGATCCGCAAGCGGCTCAAGGAGAACCTGCCCTGCCAGGTGGTCAGCACGCAACTGGTGGAGGCGGGCGTCGATCTGGATTTCCCCGCGGTCTATCGGGCGGAAGCGGGCTTCGATTCGATTGCGCAAGCGGCCGGGCGATGTAATCGCGAGGGCTTGCTGGCGCTGGGGATGACCTATGTATTCGAGTCCGAAGAGAAGCCGCCCGCGGGGTTGCTTCGCGCCGCGGCGGACGCCGGAAAGGAACTCCTGTCCATATACCCGGACCCGCTTGCTCCACAGGCAATCGAAGCTTACTTCCGGCTGCTTTACTGGAACCAGCAGCATAACTGGGACAAGTATCAAGTCATGGAAAAGACGAAGTTTCAAAACAATCGAGCCTTGCTGCAGTTTCGCGAGATTGCCGATGCTTTTCGCATGATTCGAGACGACAAGTTAACAATTCTGGTTCCCTACGATGCAGATGCCGCCATTCTCCATGACAAGCTCTTGGCAGGACGCGTACCATTCTTGCCACAACGCGAGCTACAACCTTACCTGGTCTCTGTCAGGAAAGAGGCCATGCATCAGATGAACAGTCGTGGCTTTGTCATGGAGCATGAGTCTGGAGTGTGGCTTCTACACAACCGCTCGATTTACAGCGGCAGCAAGGGGCTGGACCCGGCGTGGTCCAGGCTGGACGAGTCTTTGTGGGGTGTCTAGGTGTGTGTCGGGCATAGATTCGTGACGGCGCCTACAGCGCGGGCAGTGGGTTTTGTTTTAAGTTCGAGTCATGGGCCAGAACTTCATTC
>Ga0302198_10003548_pt1 | contig 15608 bp, 13 predicted proteins | sample II_Bog_N2_2_FD_193521 | JGI IMG/M metagenome (GOLD analysis project Ga0302198, IMG submission 193521) | Peat permafrost microbial communities from Stordalen Mire near Abisko, Sweden - II_Bog_N2_2 | ecosystem: Environmental > Terrestrial > Soil > Wetlands > Peat | place: Sweden: Abisko... | reverse complement strand
TGGGCCGTAGTGGCCGAAGTCGGCGGGCCACCAGGGCTGCGAGTCGGTCATGAGCGCGTGGAGGTCGGCGATGACGGCGTTCAGGTCGAGCGAGTTGAACTCCTTCGCGTAGTCGAAGTCGGGATCGAGTGGGTCGACGAGTTCGTTGTTCTGCGCGAGCACGGCGAGGTCGAGGCGGTCGGGCCACCAGTGCTCGTTGCGGACGATCTTGCGCGAGTCTATGGTGACGGCGCCGTGCAGGGGCGAGGCGGTCTCGGTGGCGGTGGTCTGGGCTGACGGCTGGCCGTGAGGGACGGGGCACTTCATTTCGTTCGACATGGTTTGCTCCTAAATCAGTGACTAGTGATTCGCGATTTCGATGTTGAGGCTCGTTTTCGCGGGGCGCATTGGGTGCAGAGGCCGCGGATGATGAGTTCGCACTCGCGCACGACGCGCTTGCCGAGGGTTTTGGTGGCGGGGGCGGCGACGGGGTGCCAGTCGATGTCTTCGACGTTGCCGCAGCGGTCGCAGATGAAGTGGTGGTGCTGTTCGTCTTTCGCGTCATAGCGAGCGGCGCGGCCCTCGGCGGCGACCTGACGCACGAGGCCAGCTTCTACGAGGTCGCGGAGGTTGTTGTAGGTGGTGGCGCGTGAAGAGCGCGGGTCCACGCGGTTGACGGCTTCGAAGATTTCGGCAGCGGTGGGATGCTCGTGATGCTCGAGCAGAAACGACATGACGCTGTAACGCTGCGGAGTAAAGCGCAGGCCGCTATCTTCGAGTCGTTGTCTGATTTGCTGCGCACCCATAGAAGATTAGATTATGTCTAATCTGAGACTTGGTCAAGGTTGGGCTGTGGATTGCCCTACTGTCTCCATACCAAGCAGTTCGAACGCGCCACGCGCGATGAGGGCTTCGGCGACGGACTGGCCGAGATCGGTGGCAGCGGTGATGACTGGAGCGCGCTGTACGACGTGTGCAACCTGGTCGCCGTCGGGGGAGACGACCATCGCATGCAGGTGATGGATCTCGTCGACGGTATGGCAATACGCTCCGAGGGGGAGCTGGCAGCCTCCGCCGAGGGCGGCGAGGACGGCACGCTCGGCGGTGACGGCGTACTCGGCGTGGGCACAGTTGAGCGTGCGGACGGCGGCGTGGATCGCCGGGTCGCGCGTGGAGTCTTCCGTGTCGAGCGGATGCTGCGGGCTGCGGGTCTGTAGCGCGAGCGCTCCCTGACCGGGCGCGGGCGTGAGCTCGTCGACGGAGAAGCGCTGGTGGACGTGCTCGGTGAGGCCGAGGCGGTCAAGGCCGGCGGAGGCGAGGACCAGCGCATCGGCTACGCCTTCGGACCACTTGCGGAGGCGGGTGTCGATGTTGCCGCGCATCTCGACGAAGGTGAGGTCGGGGCGCAGTGCGAGAAGCATCGCTTGGCGGCGCGGGCTGGTGGTGGCGACGCGCGCACCGGAGGGCAGCATGTGCAGCCCCCAGGACGATTCGCAGACGAAGGCGTCGCGGGCATCGGCGCGTGGGGGGATGGCGGCGAGCGTGAAGCGCGGGTCTATATCGGTAGGGAGGTCTTTGAGCGAGTGGACGGCGAGGTCGATGCGGCCGGCGGCGAGTGCCTCTTCGATCTCCTTGATGAAGATGCCGGTGCCGTTGGGGGAGAGTCCATCGAGCGGAGCATTTTGCAGGCGATCGCCGGTGGTGCGGATGACTTCGATCTCGACGGTGTGGCCATTGGAGCGAAGCAGCGCGGCGACGTGGTTGGCCTGCCAGAGCGCGAGATTGGAGCCGCGCGAGCCAATACGGATGGTGAGGGTATTCACAGAGACTAGGATACGCTGCTACGGCTGGCTGTCCGCGGCCAGGGGGAGCTCAATGCGGAAGCGTGTAGAGATGCCGGGAGGAAGGTTGTGTGCTTCGACAAGGACGCGACCGCCGTTCTTCTCCACCAGCTCGCGCGTGATCCAGAGGCCGATGCCGGTGCCGACCTCCTCCTTGGTGCTGAAGAAGGGGTCGAAGATGCGCGCCAGATTGGGTTCAGCGATGCCGACGCCGTTGTCATCCACCAGCAGAACGGCGAGCGGGCCTTCGCGGCAGATGTGGATTTCGATGCGCGCTCCAACGGACGAAACAGCATCGGCAGCATTGGCGATGAGGTTCGTGACCACCTGGCGTAGCTCGTGCGGAGCGATGCTGACAAGAACGCGGACACCGCTATGATCATGACGCTCGACGGCAACGCCCTTGGTATCGAAGCGATGACGGAAGATGGAGAGCACATCCTCGACGATCTCGGAGACATCCACCTGGGCGGCGACTCCGTTGCTGCGAACAAAGCCAAGGGTGAGCCGGGTGATGCTGGAGAGCCGGGAGAGTTCGGTCTCTGCCGTGGCAAGATAGGCTCGAGTTTCTTCGCGCAGCTCTGGGTCGGAGTGCGCCAGATAGAGCAGGTTGGTGACTGACTCCAGCGGGTTATTAATCTCATGCGCGACCGTAGAAGCGAGACGACCCATGGCAGCGAGTTTTTCCGCACGCAGCAGCGCGGCCTCGCCGAGCTTGCGCTCGGTGATGTCGAGCGTGACGCCGCGCCAGACGCAGGGCTTGCCGGCGATGCGAGTGGCGCGCATCTCCAGCCAGTGAAGCTCGCCGTTGGGCCACGGACAACGGTACTCGAAGAGGATGGGCTCCCAGCTTGCGCGCATCTGGTCTCTCATGAGGGGAAGCGCGGGGCGGTCCTCCGGGTGCAGCAGCAGCGCGAGCGATGGCATCGCCTCGATCTCCTCAAAGGGGCGGCCGAAGACGAGGTAGCTGCCGCTATGCCAGCGGGCGCTTTGACCGCTGTCAAGATCGAGTGTCCAGGAGGCGCACCTGTTGCTTCTGAGCGTCTCAACGAGCGCAGCGTTGCTCTCCTGCAGGGCGTCCACGGTGGACTCCAGCTCCTGCTGGTATCTGCGGCTGCGGCTGCCGAGGATGGAGATGATCAGAGCTGAAGAGAGCAGAAAGGCGATCCGCGGAATGTCTTGCGGACCTAATCCTGAAGGATTCAGTACAGACTGCAACAGAAAGAGGTGACTCAAGAGAGTGATCAGCAGGGCCAGCATCGCGGGCAAGAAGCCGCCCAGGCCGGCGATGAGCGCCATGGACAGGAAGTCCAGGGCGAAGGGGAAGGGATGAAAGAAGGCGAACCGCGCGGTGATACCCGAGCTGAGTATGGGAAGCAGTATGGCCAAAGCTAATGCGAGATTGCGCTGCTTCAAGCCCTTGAACCGCAGGGGGCGGAGGGCTATGATCCGGGGTTGTGTGGCAGCGGATGACATAGGAAAAACAGGAGACCCGATCACTAGAATTTTGAGATTTTACATCAGACAAACAGGTACGTGCGGCTCCCCAGCGAACAGATGGGTAGGGGGCATACCATGGTCTCGGCGCCTGACCAAGGAGCGATGATGCCACTGAAGGTCGACCCAATGGAGCGCATGGCATGAAGGTGATTCTGTTCGGTGGGACGGGGATGGTGGGACAGGGCGTTCTCCACGAGTGCATGGGAGATAGCCATGTGGAAGAAGTACTGTCCGTGGTGAGGAGGTCGAGCGGTGCGGCGCAGGGAAAAGTTGTCGAGATGGTGCACGAGGACTTCTTCGAGTGGAGCGATGTTGCGGAAAGGTTTGAGGGTTATGACGCTTGCTTTTTCTGCCTGGGCGTATCGGCGGCAGGAATGAGCGAGGCGGAGTACCGGCGGACTACGTATGACCTGACGATGAGTGTTGCGAACACGCTGGTGACGCGGGGGGTGAAGACTTTCATCTACGTGTCTGGCTGGGGGACGAACACGAAGAGTCGACAGATGTGGGCGCGAGTTAAGGGCGAGACCGAAGACGCGCTGATGGGGATGGACTTCGAGGGGGTGTTCTGCTTCAGGCCGGGATACATTCAGCCCATGCACGGGATCAGGTCGAAGATTGGCTGGTACAACGGGATATATACCGTGGGGGGATGGTTTTATCCGGTGTTGAAAAAGGTGTTGGGAAACTTCTTTACGGACACGGATGAGTTGGGGAGAGCGATGGTGGAGGTGTCGGCGGAGGGGTGGCCGAGGAGAGTGTTGGAGATGCGGGACATTGTGGCGGCAGGGCGGGGCTAATCCTCAGCGTCCGGTGAGGTCGCATCGCGGAGCGCAGCGATCTGGGGGTGGAGGAGTTTGGCGGTGAGGGATTTGGTGAGGCGGTCGATGGCTGCGTACTGGTCGGGGGTGAGGGTCTGGTTGGCTGTGAGGCGGGCCAGCTCGGCGATGCGGGTGGTTTCGGCTTCTAGCAGGAGCTGCTTGATGGACTCGGTAGCCGGTGCCTGGGCGAGGCGTTCGCTATAGCGCGCGACCTCCTTGCTGACGATGGACTCGGCGGCCTCGGCCTCGCGGCTGCGAGCCGATTGATTCTGCGCAGCGACCTGCTGCAGGTCGTCGATGTCATAGACGAAGCAGCCTTCCACGCTGTTGACCGCTGGGTCGACATCGCGCGGCACGGCGATGTCAATGAAGAAGACGGGCCGGTTGCGGCGGCGTTGCAGCAGCGCGCGCGCCTGCTCTGGCAAGAAGACATGGTTGGCTGAGCCGGTGCCGGTGATGATGATGTCCGCTCGGAAGGACTGTTCGTGCAGTTGCCCGAACGGAATTACGCCTGTTGTGATGGCAGGCGTGCGCAGCGATTCAGCGATGGCTTCGGCGCCGGCCTCGGTCCGATTGGAGACCAATAGCGTGGTTGCTCCCTGCTGGATGAGATGGCGCGCGGTAAGGTCGGACATCTTCCCTGCTCCAACGATCAACACCGTCTTGCCGGCGAGTGAGCCGAAGATCTTGCGCGCAAGCTCAGACGCGACCGAAGCGATGGAGACGGTGGTGCTGCCAATCTGGGTCTCGGTGCGGACGCGCTTGGCGACGGAGAAGGCGCGTTGCAGCAGCGGGTCTAACACGGAGCTGAAGGCTCCTGTGGAACTGGTGGCTTCTGTCGATTTAATCGCGCCGACCTCGCGCGCGACCGACCAGGACTGCTTGACCTGGCCGAGGATCTGCGGCTCGCCGATGACCATGGAGTCCAGCGAGCTGGCCACGCGGAAGAGGTGCCGGATGGCGTCGCGCTCGCGATACTCATAGACGTGGGGCTGGATGTCGGTGACGCGCACGTCGAGGTAGTCCTGAAGGAAGCGCAGCATCTCTGTTCCCGGCGCAGCCGCTCCGTTGGGCGAAGTGGCGGCGTGGGTTCCGTTGCTCTCATGCACCGTAAGCAGCTCTACGCGGTTACAGGTGGAAAGAATCAGGGCCTCGCGGATGCCCGGCTGGTGCGCGAGCGTACGCGTGGCGTCGGCGAGACGGTCGCTGGGGATGGCGAGGCGCTCGCGTACCTCCACCGGCGCCGTGGTGTGGTTCACGCCGAGCAGGAGCAGGTTCGGATTGGAGGGTGAGCTCATGGCGTCTTGAACCTGTGCACAGCAGAGAGCGAGTTCGCGGCCCAGACTGCGAGCACGCCGAGAAAGACGAAGCCCGACCAGTAAACCGCGCGGCGTCCGCGCAGGCCGCTGTGGCGGCGGATGAAGATCATTAACATGTAGACGATCCATATGGCCAGCGAGAGCAGCACCTTGGGGTCGGCGAAGAATGAAGGACCCATGGTTTCGAGCGCGACGATAGAGCCGATGAGCAGGCCGGCTGTCATGCAGGGCAGGCCGAAGAGGAGAGCTTTGAGCGCGATCTGGTCCAGGGTTTCAAGGGGCGGCAGCCGGGACGCGGGCGCACTGAGCTTCTGCTTGAGGCGGCGCTCCTGAATGAGATAGAGCAGACTCGCGATGAGTGAGATAAAGAGCGCCGCATAGGCAGCCAGCAGCAGGGCGATATGCAGCAGGAGCCATCCGGTACGAAGCTGCGGGTAGGCCAGGGTCTCATGCCCAGGATGGAAGGCAGGCACGATGGCCAGCAGCACGGCCACCGGCAGAAGAAAGATGCCGAAGGCGACAGTATGGGCCCTTACGGCGAGCAGAAGGAACGCGACCACGAGAAGCAGGCCGAGCCAGGAGAGGGTCTCGTGGGTGTCGACGGGCAGGGCGCGATGGGCGGCGACCAGTGTCTCCACGATGGAGACGAAGTGGAAGAAGACGCCGGCCAGAGCCGCGGGGACCGCTATATGCCGCCAGCGGGGTCGGTCATACAGCGCCGCCGGCAACACAGCCAGCGCGGCTATACCGTAGAGAACCACCGCAACTCGTAGCCAAAGCAGGGACATGAGACTGTTTGCGCCCGGAAACCTGCGCGAAACCCAAGTATATCGTCCGGATGGGGCCATTTCGGTGACGCGCGTCACCAAACGCGGGGTAGACGTCCGTGTGCGATATTCTGGGCGCTGCGGAAACGAGCGGATGGCGATGGCGACAGAGGCGGCGGGAGTGGGGATGGAGTCCGGTCTGACGCCGGTGATGCGGCAGTATCGCGCCGCCAAGGACGCCCATCCGGATGCCCTGCTCTTCTTCCGATTAGGCGACTTTTATGAGCTCTTTTACGACGACGCGATAATCGCCGCGCGCGAGCTACAACTGACGCTGACCTCGCGTGACAAGACCAAGAGCGTGCCGATGTGCGGCGTGCCGTACCACGCTGCCGGCGGCTACCTGCAGAGGCTGCTGCGCAAGGGTTATCGCGTGGCGCTGTGCGAGCAGATGGAGGACCCGAAGACCGCCAAGACTATCGTTCGCCGCGAGGTGACGCGGGTGCTGACGCCGGGGACGGCAGTCGACGCAGCGCTCGAGGCCAGCCAGAGCCAGTGGCTGGCGAGCGTTGCCGCTGCCGGCAAGGACGCGACGGCGAGCGTGGGAGTTGCTGCGATCGATCTTTCGACCGGCGAGTTCCGCGCGACGGAGTTCGCCGGGGGCACTGCCTGGGCGCTCGCACTGGATGAGCTGGCGAGGATGCGGCCTGCGGAGGTCCTGTTTGCGCGTGGAAGTGGTTTCGGTGCGACGACGCAGAGCGTGCGGCAGGGAGTGCTGTCCCCCGCTCAGGACGATACGACCGTCATGAGCGGGCCACCCGTAGGCGAGGATGGGGCACCGGAGCTTTCTGGCGCGCGAACGGAGGTCGAGGAGTGGGCGTTCACTGAGGAGTATGCGATTCCGCTGCTGCGGCAGCAGTTGAAGGTGCACTCGCTGGATGGCATGGGGATGGCCGGACATGTTGCTGCGGGGGTGGCTGCGGGGGCGATCGTCCACTACCTGCGCGCCACCAAACAGGGGGCGCTGGAACATCTGGACGCGCTGCGCTACTACGAGCGCAGCGACTGCCTGGAACTGGACGCGGTGAGTGTGCGGAATCTGGAGCTGGTCGAGCCGCTGTTCTCTAGCGAAGGCCCGCAGACCACGCTCTTCTGGACACTCGACGCCTGTTGCACGCCCATGGGCAAGCGGACGCTGCGCGCACAACTGCTGCGGCCGATGCAGTCCTTAACAGATATAGATGCGCGGCTGGACGCGGTCGGTTTGGCGGCGGCTGATTTAAGGAGGCGCGAAGGGGTGCGGCGCGCGATGGATGGCGTGCTCGACCTGGAGCGGCTGCTGGGGCGTGTAGCGATGGAAACCGCCGGGCCGCGCGAGGTGGTGTCACTGGGCGCGACGCTGGCGCGGTTGCCGGGACTACGTTCGGCAGTGGCTGAGTTTGCGAGCGGCCGATGGGACGAGTTGGCGAAGAGCTTTGACACGCTCGATGACCTGCAGGAGATGATCGCGCGCACTCTGGTGGATGAGCCGCCCGTCGCGCTGAGTGATGGCGGCGCGATTCGCGAGGGTATCGATGCGGAGTTGGACGACCTGCGCGGGCTTTCGTCAAGCGGACGGCAGAGGATCGCGGCCATCGAAGAGCGCGAACGCGAACGGACGGGCATTGCGTCGCTGAAGGTGCGCTTCAACTCTGTCTTCGGCTACTACCTTGAGGTGACCAAAGCGAACGCCAAGGCTGTTCCCGCCGACTACGAACGTAAACAGACGCTCGTGAACGCCGAACGCTTCACCACGTCGGAGCTGAAGGAGCTGGAGACGAAGATCCTCACTGCGCAGGAGCGGTCGGGCGAGATCGAACGGCGCATCTTCGCTGACCTGCGGCGGCAGTTGCTGACCCAGGCGGCGCGCGTACGCGAGACGTCGCGGCAGATTGCGGAGATTGATCTGCTGGGAAACTTTGCGCACCTCGCCGCTCTGCGCGGATGGGTAAGGCCGAGCGTGGATGCGAGCGGCGTGCTGGAGTTTATCGGTGCACGGCATCCAGTGGTGGAGCGGAGGCTGGAAGAGCAGGGTGCTGGCAGATTTGTGCCGAACTCGCTGAGTTTGTGCGCTAGTGAAGATGGAAGTGAAGGCCCTTCCCTGCTGTTGATTACCGGCCCGAACATGGGCGGCAAGAGCACCTACCTGCGGCAGGCTGCGCTGCTGACCATCATGGCGCAGTGCGGCTGCTTTGTTCCGGCGGAGCGTATGCGGCTGGGGCTGGTGGACCGCATCTATACCCGCATCGGCGCGAGCGACAATGTCGCGCGCGGGCGCTCCACCTTTATGGTCGAGATGACCGAAACGGCGGCCATCCTTAATACAGCGACGGCGCGTTCACTCATTCTATTGGACGAGATGGGGCGTGGGACTGCGACGTATGATGGCCTATCGCTGGCGTGGGCGACGGTAGAGCACCTGCATGACACCGTCGGCGCGCGCACGCTGTTTGCGACGCACTACCATGAGCTGACGCTGCTGGCCGAGCGACTGTTGCGGCTGAAGAACGTGCGCGTGACCGTGAAAGAGAGCGCCGGAGGGATTGTGTTCCTGCATACCGTCGAAGCTGGAGCGGCCAATAAGAGCTACGGCATTGAGGTCGCGCGGCTGGCCGGGCTGCCGCAGGCGGTGATCGAGCGCGCGCGCGAGGTGCTGAAGGTGCACGAGCGCGCGGAGTCGCAACAGGTGCGGGAAGCGGTGCCCGACGCGGCGAAGGTACAAATGACGATGTTCACGCCGCTCTCGCAGAAGATCGTAGACCGTATCGAGGCCGTGGACGTGGACGGCCTGACGCCGCGCGAGGCGCTGGCGCTGCTGGCCGAGTTGCAGCGGGAGTTGAAGGGCGGCGGCGCGTGAAGACCCATAAGAACACAAAGACGAACGCAAAGGGCGCAATGGAAAGACGCAAAGGGCGCGATGGAAAGACAATGCTTGTTGCGGGCGTGATGAGCGGGACGTCGGCGGATGGCGTGGATGTCGCAATCTGCCGTGTGTCGCAAGGGCCCGATGGTGTACCTCGGGTGAAGGTGCTGGGGCATCGTGGGTTTGCGTATGAGAAGAAGTTACGCGCGGTGGTGCTGGCTGCAGCGAGTGGCGAGAAGTTCAGTGCCGCGGAGTTTGCACGGCTGTCGGTGCGGCTGGGTGGGGTCTACGCGGATTGCGTGCAGACGACTGCGCGTGAGTTGAAGCTGATGCCGCAGTTGGTCGCGTGCCATGGGCAGACCATCGTGCATGAGGCAGCTAACGGCGTGACATGGCAGATCGGCGAGGCGGCGGTGGTCGCGGAGCGGCTGCGGGTGCCGGTAGTGAGCGACTTTCGGCCTTCGGACATGGCCGCCGGTGGGCAGGGAGCGCCGCTGGTGCCGATGCTGGACTTCTTTATGTTTCGCCACGCGACGAAGAACCGTCTGCTGCTGAACCTCGGAGGCATTGCCAACATCACCGCTTTGCCGGCGGGTTGCCATGTGGATGATGTGATGGCCTTCGATACCGGGCCGGCGAATATGGTCATCGATGCATTAATGCAGCGACTGTTTCAGAAGCGCTACGACCGGGGTGGAGCGGTGGCAGCGCTAGGGCACGTACTCGATGAGGTGGTGGAGAAGCTTTTGCGCGGCACAACCTTCTCTGCTCCGCCGCCGAAGTCGTGCGGACGCGAGGAGTTCGGCGTGGCGTTTATGGAGCGATTAATGAAGTTGTGCAATAAGGCCGCGAAGGAAGATGTGGTGGCGACGGCGACGGCGCTGACGGCGGCATCTGTCGTGGCAGCGTATTGTAGATTCTGCTGGCCGCACCTTGATCAGCGCGCACCCGCCGCGAAGGCTACGGAACTCTTCGTCGCCGGCGGCGGTGCTAGGAACCGCACACTGATGAGGATACTGAGCGAGGGCTTCGCGGAACTGGGTGTAAAGGTCGCGACGACGGAGGCAGCGGGGATGGCTGTCGAGGCCAAGGAGGCTGCGGCGTTCGCCTTGCTCGGCTGGCTCACATGGCATGGCCTGCCGGGGAATGTTCCGAACGCCACCGGGGCGAGCCGAGCGGTTGTACTCGGCAAGGTGACGCTCGCGTGAGGCGATCACTTTTCTGCTTGCTGCTGGCGGCTGCGTTGCTGCCGATAGAGGCGTGTGCGCCGCCGGCGAATCAATCTCATACAATCAACTTCCTGATTGAAAGCTCGCCAAACAATCTCGATCTACGCCAGGGGACGGACTCGCAGAGCGAGCGCATCGGCGAGCTGATCTACGACCCGCTGGTGCGCAAGGACGACCACTTCAACCTACAGCCGTGGCTGGCAACGAGCTGGGACAGGCCTGACGCACTGACGTGGGTCTTTCATCTGCGCAGCGGCGTCCATTTTCACGACGGCAAGCCGCTCACGGCGGCCGATGTCGCGTGGTCGATACGCAGCATGAGCGACGGCACCATCCTCACCGGAAAGGGTGACGCGTTTAAAGATGTCGCGAGTTTGAGCGTAACCGACACGCTGACGCTGGTCCTGCACATGAGTAAGCCGAACGAGAGTCTGCTCTTCAACCTGAGTGATGGTCTCTTCGGGGTAGTCGAAGACGGCGCGGGACGCGACGAGGGGCTACACCCTGTCGGCACGGGGCCGTTCCGCTTCGTCAGCCAGGTGCAGGACAAGGAGGTGATCGTCGAGCGCAACCCTGGTTACTGGGCGGGCGAGCCGAAGATCGAACGAGTGCGGTTCGAGGTGGTGCCGGACAATATTACAACCGCGCTGGAGATGAAGAAGGGTTCAGGCGACGTTGAGAGCAACGTGCTCACGATGGATATGGTGCACTCGCTGCGCGATCAGCCGAACCTGCGCATTGAGACCGGCCCCGGCGCGCGCGTGGACTATGCGAACTTCAACACGACCGACCCCGCATTGCGAGACCCTCGCGTGCGCCAGGCAATAGCCTGCGCTATCGACAAGCCCGCGCTCATCGCTGCCCTGTGGCGCGGTGCGGCGCGACCGGCGGAGACTCTTCTTCCGTCTGAGCACTGGGCCGCCGCCGGTGCGGGCGACTTGCCGCAGTATCCACATGATGTGGCACGTGCGAAGCAGCTACTGGACGCGGCTGGATGGAAACCGGACCAGGATGGCGTACGCCTGCGCTTCACGCTCAAGACATCCACCGACGAGACTACGCGGCTGGAGGCACAGACGATCCAGGCCGAACTGCGAGAGGCGGGGATCGCCCTGACGATCCGCTCGGCGGAGTTTGGCACCTTCTACTCCGACATTACGAAGGGCGCATTCCAGATGTACATGCTGCGCTGGATCGGATCGAACGAAGATCCCGACATCTTCCGCTACGCCTACGCAACGGAGAGCTTTCCACCCAAGGGAGCGAACCGCGGGCACTACTCCAACGCGAAGGTCGATGCGCTCTTGAAGGACGCGGCAGCAGAGAGCAATCCTGCCACGCGCCGACAGGACTATGTAGAGGTGCAGCAGCTTCTCTCTGTGGACCTGCCGGGGATTCCGCTATGGTATCCGGACAATGTGGTGATTCACTCTGCACGGCTGACGAACGTTACGCTCAACCAGGGCGGCAGCTTCGACTTTCTACGGACGGCGGCTCTGCACTAGCGCGCGCGGGCTATCCCGAGAGTTTATACCTTAGCGAACTTCGCGGAAGGTCTCTTCCACCGCGTGGAAGGCCGAGTTCGCTGCAGGCACGCCGCAATAGATGGCGCACTGGAGCAGGACTTCCTTGATCTCTTCCAGGCTGACACCGTTGTTTGCCGCTGCGCGAAGGTGCAGACGGAGCTCATCGCCTCGATTGAGTGCAACCATCATCGCAATGGTGAGCAGGCTGCGCGTATGCCGGGGGAGACCCGGACGAGCCCAAATCTCACCCCAGGCATAACGGGTAATGAGGTCTTGAAATTCGTGCTGGATGGGATCGGCCAATCGGGCTTTCGACCGGTCTACATGCGAGTCGCCGAGAACCTCGCGACGTACTTTCATACCGGCTTCATAACGCTGCTGCTCGTCCATGAGTATTCCTTTCAACCAAAATGCAGTGGCAACTTCCCCAAGTAAGAGGGCGATGCTTAGAGTGCGCCGAGAAAGGCGAGCATCGCCTGTAAGAAGGCCGCACTCTGCTCAATATTTGAAAGATGCGCGGCGTTCAATTCACAATAGCGTGCAGATGAAATCTCGTCTTGAAGATACAGGCCATCCGAGGGTGGCGTGACCGGGTCGTGTGTGCCCGAGATCACCAGCGCCGGAGAAGCTATCATGGCAACTGTATGGCGCAGATCTGCATAGCGCAGAGCCTCGCAGCACGCGATGTAGCCTTGCGCATCGGTACCGAGCAGCATACGGCGCGTGCTCTCGACCCGCAGAGGATCGCTACGGCGAAATGGTTCTGTAAACCAGCGCTCCATCGTCGCATCTGCTATGGATGCCAGACCGTGCTGTGTGACCTGCTCGATGCGTGCCTCCCACGATCTTTCGCTACCAATCCGTGCGGCTGTGTTGCATGGCATCAGGCTCAGGACGCGCTGCGGCGCATTGATCGCCAACCACAGTGCCGTGATTCCGCCGAGCGATATACCACAGACATGAAACTGCTCAATTTTCAGAAAGTTCAACAGATTGAGAACGTCACCTCCCAGATCGTCCAACGAATATGCGGAGCCTGACGACTTGCTGCTACCGTGGCCGCGTGTGTCATAACGAAGAACCCGATAGTGTCGCGTGAGCCCCGCAATCTGTGGCTCCCACAAGTTCAACTCCGTGCCGAGCGAGTTCGAGAGCACGACGACCGGTGCGCCTTCCGGCCCTGCGAGTTCATAATGCAGGGACGCGCTATTCAAACTCGCGATCGGCACTGCCTAATCCTCCACTCGTTCGAGTGATTTCAACGTTCGTTCGATGAACTCCCGGCTGCTGCCAAGGTAGTCACGATAGTCGAAGAGCCGACGCAAAGCGGCGGGAGTGAAGTGCTCACTCACGACAGGCAACTCACTCAAGACTGCCTCCAGAGACCGCTTCTCCTGTATTGAGCGAAGCGTCGCCTCTTCGACAAGGCGGTGTGCCTCGGAACGCCCCAGTTGTTCTGCCAGCGCGGAGCTCACAGCCTCAGCGAGTACCAGTCCATGAGTCAGCTCCAGATTCTGCGCCATGCGATCCGCGTGGATCTCGAGTCCGTCGAAAATCTGCCGAATCTGCGACAACGCCCCAGCCGAGAGCCGGAAGATCTGGGGCATCGTATCCCACTCGGCATGCCATCCTCCCAGTCCGCGTTCGTGCTCCTGCGTCATGGCCGCGAGCATCGTTGCTACGAGCGGCGGAACTCGCACCGCTGCCGAAAGCACAACGGCGCACCCAACTGGGTTCCGCTTGTGGGGCATCGTCGAGGAGCCGCCGCGGCCTTCGCCTGCCGGCTCCAGCAGCTCACCCACCTCCGTCTGCATCGACAACGCAATGTCGCGCGCCATCTTTCCGAGTGTGCCCGTCAACAACCCCAACACCGTCGCCAGTTCGGCAAAATTATCGCGATGGGTGTGCCAGGGAAGCGATGGCTCCCGCAGGCTCAACCGCTTCGCAAGCGCTGAGGAGACATTCAGCCCGTTATCGCGTAAGGATGCCAGCGTTCCAACCGCGCCGCCAAACTGCGAGACGAGCGCCCGTTCCGTGGACTGCTGCAAGCGACGCTTGTGACGGGACAACGCAGCCGCGTACCCAGCGAACTTGAGCCCCAGCGTAACTGGCGGGCCCTGCTGCAACCACGTTCTTCCCGCAAGAATCGTCTCAGCGTGTTCGCGGGCCAACTCGATGCAGCGCGCGATAACGGCGTCAAGGTCACGCTGCAACAGCGGTATCGCTTGCTGAAGCTGTAATACCAAGGCCGTGTCGAGGAGATCCTGACTGGTTGCCCCTTTGTGGACAAAACGTGCGGCCTCAGCATCCTTCTCCGCAACTGCGGTGGTCAGCATCTTGACGAACGGAATGGCAAGATTGCCAGCCAATGCTGCTGCTGGGCGCAGGCTATTTGCGCGCTCGGGAGTCAGAAATTCTTTATCGAGAAGGGCAGCCAGAGGTGCAGCGGCAGTCGCAGGAGCGAGACCGCAATCAGCCAGCGCGGCACTGAGTGCCCACTCGAAGCGAAGCATCTGCTGCACATGGCTCGCATCAGAGAAGACCTGCTCCATGGCAGCCGTCGAAAATAACTCCGCGAGAAGCCCACTCCCCGAGGCCGTCACCATGCGAAAAAGACCGTCTCTGGCTTTGCGTTCGATTCCTGCTCTCGCATCACAATATCCCAATGCAGGGTTCCCGGCTTGCCTCCGGTCTGCGCAATCAGTGTAGAACGTCGCTCGGCAGGGACGAGTTGCAGAATGGGATCCGTCAGATTCGCAGGCTCATCCGGGAAATAGAGCCGCGTCACCAGATTGCGCAGCAGACCTCGCATATATACGAGTACGACCAAATGCGGCGCCTGCAGCCGATCCGCATCGTAGGGTACGGCACCAGGCTTGATCGTCGTGAACCTGAAGCCGCCGTCCGGTCCGGTCTTAATGCGTCCGAAGCCAACTGCCTCACCTGTCGAACTAGCGGGTTTGCCTGAGATGTATTGGCCATTTCCATCAGCCTGCCAGATTTCGAGAAATCCATCGGGAACAGGCGCACAATTGCCATCGAGCAGGTGGCCCTCCACAACGACAGTCTCGCCCTGCGCCCCGGAGGCAACCTCTTCTGAACAGAGAGGCGAAAGTCCAATCGCAAAATACGGCCCAACCGTCTGCGATCCCGAGAGTGGAAGGCTCATCGTTTTCCGTCCTCAAATGGAGTGTCGTTCGCTCCACGCAACACAATATTGAACTCATAAGCGAGCGCGAATGCAGGCTCGGTCTTTTCGATGTCAAAGCGTGCGATCAGACGCTCTCGCGCCTTCGGGTCAGTGATCCCGTTGAAGATTGGATCCAACGCGTGCAGCGGGTCACCCGGGAAGTACATCTGCGTCACCAGGCGCGAAAGAATTCCGGCGCCGAATAGCGAGAAATGAATATGCTGGGGCCTCCAGGCGTTGTAGTGGTTTCCCCATGGATAGGCTCCCGGCTTGATCGTCCGGAACTGGAAGCGACCTTGATCATCGGTGATGACGCGGCCTGCTCCACTGAAGTTCGGGTCGAGTGGAGCATCATGCTGGTCCACCTTGTGCAGGTAGCGGCCTGCGGCATTCGCCTGCCACACCTCCACCAGCGCGCTGCGTACCGGACGCCCATCCTCATCGAGAATTCGTCCGTGAACCAGCATGCGTTCGCCGAGCGGCTGTCCGTTATGTTGCGCGGTCAGGTCGTTGTCATTCGGCTGCAACAGGCCG
>Ga0302198_10003538_pt1 | contig 15643 bp, 12 predicted proteins | sample II_Bog_N2_2_FD_193521 | JGI IMG/M metagenome (GOLD analysis project Ga0302198, IMG submission 193521) | Peat permafrost microbial communities from Stordalen Mire near Abisko, Sweden - II_Bog_N2_2 | ecosystem: Environmental > Terrestrial > Soil > Wetlands > Peat | place: Sweden: Abisko... | reverse complement strand
CGGAAGGGAGTGGAGTTCTTCCTCGATCCGTTCTGGAAGCGTCCGAAGCCGAAGGCCTGCACGATCCTGCGCTTGTGTCCGATGGGCGGGAAAAAGATTCACATCCGGGTTCCCGGGGTCATCGAAGTTAGTTGAGAGCCGGGTTGGCGAATCAGTGTTCTGAAGTCTTCTTCAGCGCAACGGCGTTCATGCAGTAGCGCAGCCCGCTCGGGGATGGGCCGTCGGGAAAGACGTGACCGAGATGGGCGTCACAGGTGTTACAAATCGTTTCCACCCGCTTTAGGAATGCAGGCCCGTCAAACCGATAGGCAATCACGTCAACCGCCAACGGTTGCGTGAATGAAGGCCACCCGGTACCGGACTCAAACTTCTCGGATGCGTTAAAAAGAATTGTCTCGCAGCAAAGGCAGGAATAAATGCCCGGCTCGAACAGGCTGCACATCTCGGAGCTGAACGGCCGCTCCGTGCCGGCGTCGCGCGTGACACGGTATTGCTCGGGACTCAGCCGCGCACGCCACTCGGCCTCTGTTTTGACGATCTTGCGATCTGGTGCAGGATTCCCGTTTTTAGCGAGATTCAGTACGTCGTGCCAATTCAGCATAATTTGATCACTCCTATACTTTTCCTTCCTGCTCTTTTCAGTGTAAGTTGAGTGGAGGCCACGCTTCCCTTCTGTTTTGTCGCCATTCTCCCCCGCGGTTAAAATCCGGACTCCGGGATACTCCGAAAAGCTGAAAACTTTCCGCTGACCTGCCGCTAAATGCCTGTGGCCGATCCTGAGCAGTCGCACGCCGAACTTCGAGCCGCCCTGATGCTGGCCGGCAAACAGATCGTCAAACTGAGTTTCGGCAAGAAAGACGATCCAGTCCTTCGGATCTTGCGCCGCGTGCTGCGCGACGCACGGGCGGTCGCTAAGCGGCAGGGTATTACGGTACGAGTACGGCGTGAATCGAACGGGAAATGGCTGACAATATCTGTGGGTGTGCGACATAGAAGTGGGCGGGATGGGGGTTGCTCTTTTTTTTGTGGGCGATTTCTGGAAGTATATAATACTTCCAGAAGGGAGCGGTTCTAATGTCCGATCCTCTGCTTAAGCTTGAATCTCGTCGCAGTGCTCTGCTGGCCGCTATCTCCGGTCTTCATGACATGCGTCCGGGCTCTATCGTCGGCGCTATACGCCGTTGCGGCAAACCCGGTTGCCATTGCGAGCAGGCCAACGACCCTGGCCACGGACCGAACCTGCGCATCACATACAAACTCCACGGAAAGACGGTGACTGAGGCTTTGCCCAGTGACACTGCAGTGCGAAAAGCCGAGCAGGAGATCGCGGAGTTCCGCCATTTTCGAAAACTCGGCGAGGAACTGGTGGAAGTAAGCGGGCAGATCTGCCGTCAGCGACCCCTTGAGGATACGCTGACGGCCGAGGAAAAAAAACGGCCGAAGCGATCCAAACCGAGATCGCGCGCGAAGTAACTTCGCTGTTGGGTCGTATCTTTGCCGAGCGCAAACAGACCGGCAGGATGGATCTGGAGGCGATGGAGATGGCGTTTCGCGCCGCCCTGCATCGGGCCGGAGCCGCAGCCCTGGGTCAACTGCTGCAATTTCCCGAACCGGCTGCGAATCAGCGCCTCATCCTATGCCCGTGTGGTCATCAGGCACACTACCGTGAACTGCGCACGCGGCGCATTCTCACTGTTCTGGGAGAAGTGGAACTGAACCGGCCCTGGTATCTCTGCCCGAAATGTCATAACGGACAGTTTCCCGTCGACTGCCAACTCGATGTCGAAAACCTCGACTGTTGTCCGGGCGTGCGCCGCATGCAGGCGCTGGTGGGTCAGCAGGTGCCCTTCGATCATGGCCGCGAACAGATGAAGATTCTGGCCGGTCTGGAGGTAACGGCCAAGTCGGTGGAGCGTAACGCCGAAGCCATTGGCGCCGATATCGCCCAACGCGAACAGTGCGATATCCGCAAAGCCGTCCAACTGGATCTGCCGGTCGTCATCGGCAAGCCGATTCCCATTCTGTATGTGCAAATGGATGGAACCGGCATACCAGTAGTGAAGAAAGAAACCGAAGGGCGCAAAGGCAAAACCGACGGCCAGCCAGCCCATACGCGCGAAGTCAAGCCGGGATGCGTATTCACTCAGACCAGGCATGACACAGATGGCTTCGCCATTCGCGATCCCGATTCAACTACCTACACCGGAGCCATCGAGACCGCCGAAGTGTTCGGCAGGCGTCTTTATCTGGAAGCCTGGAATCGGGGCTGGAGCCGCGCGGAGAAGAAAGTCGTCATCGGCGATGGAGCCGAATGGATCTGGAATCTGGCCGACATCCATTTCCCCGGTGCGCTCCAGATCGTCGATCTCTATCATGCCCGCCAGCACCTGTGGGACCTGGCACGCAGACTTCATCCCAACGATCCGGTGCAGCGGAAGGCATGGATGAAGATCCATCAGAAACGCCTGCTGGATAAAGGCAAAATCGAGAAACTGGTTCTCGCGCTGCGCTCGACTGACTCAACCAACGCCGAACTTCTGGAAAAGATTCGCACCGAGGCCGACTACTTTGAGCGGAACGCCAAGCGTATGCGCTACCCGAAGTTCCGCCGTCAGCACCTGTTCGTCGGCTCTGGTGTGATCGAAGCCGGATGCAAGACCGTCATCGGTTCTCGCCTCAAACAATCCGGAATGTTCTGGACGGTTCGTGGAGCCAACTCCATCATTGCGCTGCGATGTTGTCACCTCAACGGGCGCTTCGAGGATTTATTGGGAGAGCCGCCCGGCGGCTTGACTTCCACTTCTATGTCGCCCACCCACCTAACTGTGGCGCCAGCTTCAGCCACGCGATTTTGTGTATAAGGGCGTTAAGGGCGTTCCAAAGAACTGCCGATAAGCGTATAATGAAGACATTGCGATTCTTTAATGTAACTCCCAAAGCGGTTTTGGGGCTACTGTGCCTGTCTTTGCTGGCAACGAATGGCGTTACGGCGGACGGACAGGGCATAGTCAGCCTCGCGCTCAACGCACTCACTCACGGGATTCCCTCGGGACCGCCGCGGCCGATGACCGGCTCGGAGTTCGGGAAGTACGTAGCGAAGATGGATCCCCGGGAGCGCGAAGAGGCGATTTTGCACCAGATCCTGGCCGGAAATGTGCCGGGTTTTCTGCGCAAACTGGTTCCGGTGAAGCTGAGCTTTCAATCTTCCGAAGGCAGGACGATGAATGCGACGATTTTTGCCATGCCGGAGTACCTGGCGATCGGGACCGACAAGGATTTTCTGCGCATTCCGATGAATCTCTACACGGCGGCGGCGGTGGCCAGCAAGATGGGCTTTGTGCTGCCGACGAGGAAGATTGTCGATGCGATATACGCTCAGGCGGCGTTTCACTTTGCGCCGCAGCCGATGACGGCCGGGCCGCAGATGAGATCCACGCAGTATTACGTGACGCATAACGAAAAGGTGGAAGAGCAGTCGCGGGCGCTGGGTGTGGTGGAAGGGTCGCTCGTTTCCGGCGATAAGAAAGACGTTGTGGTCAGCAACCGGCTGGAACGGAATCCGGGCAAGATCGCGATTTATGGCTGGCACAAGCTGGATGGCCTTGCGATTCAGCCGTTGAGCACGGTGCATGGCGCCTGCTACGCCGATTACAGCCACGGTATACGGCTGGTGAGCCAGACGATGCTGGTAGATGGCGAGACGAAATCGGTTGACGAAGTTCTGGACGATCCGACGCTCTCGCAGACGATTAGCGATGAGGGTCCGATTCCGGGTGTGCAGGGTTTGCTCGAACGGACAGGGAACGAACAGCCCTGCGCTCCGATTTCGGTTAAGCCGGGGATTCGGAATCCGCTGGATGGCGTTCCGCGATTGCCGCTGTAGTCTTTATTTGATCGTTTTGGCGCAGCGGAAACTCAGGTGGTAGTTGGCGTGGCTTTTTTCGTCCATCACCATGGTTCCGTGCCAGAAGGGCGCTCGCCAGCGGCACCAATCCGGGTGAGCGCGGTAAGTGTCGAAGATAAACCAACTGCCTTTCAGCTCCGTGTAACCCAGCGTTTTGCTGCCTTCGGAAGACATCTGGCTTTCGTTAATTGGCAGATTCATAGATTCGGCGGCGTTCCCGTTCTCATCGTAAACGTCGAGCGTACTATGGCAGGCCGGAAAGTTGCCGGCGGGATACGTGTTTGAGCCGCAGCCTTTCCAGTCTCCTCCGTTACAGCCTGCCGTCTTCGTGCTGGCGGTGCCGCAGATCCCGGTCTTGTACGCCGGTCCATAGCTCCACTTCGCGGCAGGCTCGTCGGCTTTGTTATGCGTGGCGCGCATCTTGTGAATTGCGTCCAGCGGGTCCAGTCCCTTGAGCGCCGCAAAATTGTAATCGGGCGGCTGAAGATCCCCTTCGCAGGCACCTTCCCATTCGTGGGCGTCGGGCAGGCGTTCACCTACCGCCCAGCAAATTTGTGCGTCTTCACGCGCCTTGCCCCAAACAACGGGATAGTCGCAGGGGATATCGGGAAATTCGAACTGATCGATGCAGACTTTGGCGTCTTCGGGCTGCTGGGTTTTTGGGTCGTAGAGGGGCGCAAGGTATTTCCCGCCGCAGATTTTTTCGAAGCGCGGATTCTCATACACGACGCCCTGCTGTTTGAGTTTGGCCTCGCACTGGCCGGGATTGACGGGATGTTTAGTGACCTCGGGATTGCCCTGACCGATGTAGCCCGAGGCTTCGAAGATCTTGCGGACATCGGCGATCTGAGCGTCCGACAGACCGCGATCCTGCTTGAGTTGCTGGAACAGAATCTCATTTTGCGCCTTGAGTTCCTGACCCGCGGCGCCCGGTGCTGCGTCCAGACCGGTGAGACCGGAGAAGAGGAGCAGGCCCAGAACAAAGAAACACGTACATTTCATCGTGACCCTCCGTCACTTTGCGGCTTTTCGCATCACATAAAAGAAATCCCTGTTATCAGGGTAGCCCAAAAAACGCGGGATCACTTCGCCCGAGGCCGCTGCCTTATCGAGCACGCTCATGCCGCTCAGAAGATGATCGACCGACAGGTTGTTGGCCGCTCTGCGGTAGACGGCCAGATAGGTGTGTTCGAGAGCGTTCATATCGGTCAGCATGCCGTAGTTCAGCTGGTAGGCCTGAAAGACGCGGGCCATGGCGGAGGGCGTGGCGTCGGAAAACACGGCGTAGACCATGAAGTGTTTGCCTTGCAGAGTCTGCATGCCGAGGCCGGCACGGATGGAACGCAGCTTTTCATTCTCCGAACCGGACCAGTTGCCGGCGCCCCAGTTTGTGACCAGGCGGCCGGGAACGGTGACCTGCGCGGTATCGTCGAATTCCACCAGCGGCACACCGTTCTGACGCGCGTGCCGGACGCGGCCCAGAAGTTGGTTATCGGAATCGCGCCAAGTCTTCATCTGGAGCGAGCCGTCATCGAGGACGAGGACCGTCGCCAAGCCTGGTTGCAGTTTGCTGAACACGACGCCGTCCTGGATAAAGCCGTAGTGTGTGCCGTGATTTTTCGTTGCCATCTCACCGTAGCGGAAAGCGCCGTGCTCGCGCTTGAAGCCTCCGGTGAAAGAGGCAACGGTGCGGCGGCCGTCATCGGGCGGGATGAGGCCTGTGGAAATGAGCGGGGCAATGTTGCCGATTCCGTCCGGACCTGGTAGGTTGGGATCTTTCATCTGCGGCTGGATGCGAGAGGACCAGTTCACTTCGGGAAACGAGGTGCCGAGCGAATAGCCGACGTCGAAGCGATCGGCATCGAAAGCGATCAGGTAGCAGAGCGATGCCTGTTCGACACTATCGAGATGGCCGACCAGCCTGGGATAGCTGGCAAGAATGGCGGGTGCGATCAGGTTGGGCTGGATGATGCTGACGTAGATGCCGGGATTGCCGGCGGCCTGGTACCACGCGCCCGGGGCCATGCCGTGTTTCTCCGCGTTTTGCGATTCGAGAGAGACGCCCATGCCGGAGGGAGTCAGCAGACGGTGGGCAAGATCGGGATCGATCTGAGCGGGCGCGGGGCTGCCTGCCGGGTTGGCATCGCTCGCGGAGTTACCGTTCTGAAGTTCGCCGGTTTCGCGATAACGATCGCCCAGAAGATGGTGGAACATGTCGACCACCTGTTCACCTCCCCAAACCTGAGTACGCAGGAATTCCGCGGTGGATTCGAGAGCGGTGCGCGAGCCTTTGGCGGGATTCCGCAGGTAGAGACGGTTCTGGCAGATGGGGTAGTAGATCTGCTCGGAACTCCGGCCCTGTTCGAGCGGATCCGGTGACGACCTGCCGTCGAACAGATCGCACGAAAATCGACTCTTGCCTTCGAGAATCTGGATTCCGGTGGCGAATTTCTGGTCGACTGTCAGCCATTGGTCACGCGGCCTGGGGTTTTCCAGATGCCACGCGGTTTCCGGCGAGCCGCTCCAGGCGACGGTGAGCAGGTACCAGGTGTTGATATCCGGATTCAGGTTCACCAGCGTCGCGGTACCATCTTTGCCTGCCGCTGAGTGAATGTGAATGGAACCTGTCTGGCGGAACTGCTGGAGTTCGACGATGTTCTTTGATACTTCGGCGTTGTATTGCGCGACCTGAGAGGGAGGCGCGTCGGCCAGTTGCGGCGTGACGAAGGCAAGGATGCCAACCGCGGCGAACAGGACTGAAACGCCGGGAACCACTAGCCTGATCCTCACTATTCTACTGTACCGCCTGGCTGATTTTGGGGTCACCGCGCATCCATAAGCATCTTCACTACCAAACTGTGGCGCGGCGCACAAAATCATTTCGCTTGACTGCGCTTTTCTTTAGTGTCATAGTGTAACTGTGACACTGTTACGGCTTAGCCTGCGGCCGGGATCGCGGGCGGGCGAAACGATTTTCGATCAAGTGGTTTTCGCGGCGCAAAAGGCATTTATCAGCGGTGAGTTTGTCGCTGGTCAGCCATTTCCATCGGTGCGGGCACTGGCGGCGGATCTGAAGATCCATCCGAATACGGCGCATAAAGTGGTGCAGCATCTGATTCAGGAAGGTTATCTGGAAGCGCGCCCGGGACTGGGCACGGTCGTGTCGCAATTACCGACGCCGCGCGCGGGTGACCGGAAGTATTTGCTGACGCACGAGGTAGAGCAGTTGGTGGTGGAGGCGCGGCGTGTGGGCCTGGCGCTGCCGGAATTGATCAATGCCGTTGAGAGCGAATGGACAAAGCTCGATAAACCCGCGGAGGTGAAACGCAAATGATTCAGGTGTCGACTCTGTGGAAGAAGTTTGGAAAGCACGAGGCATTGCGGGGTCTGAGTTTCGCCGTCCCGCCCGGCAGCGCGTTCGCGCTGATTGGCGCGAACGGCGCGGGCAAGACGACAACGATCAAGATCCTGATGAATATTATCGAGGCGACGCGGGGCAGCGTTTCGGTGCTGGGAGTGGATTCGCGAAAGCTCTCGCCGCGCGAACTACGCAGAATCGGATATGTCTCCGAAAACCAGGATATGCCGGCGCGGCTGACTGTGGCGGAATACCTCGCCTACCTGCGGCCATTTTACCCGGATTGGGATCGCGAACTGGAAGGGTCGATACTGCGGCGATTGCGGTTGCCGGGGGAGCGGCGGATTGGCGATTTATCGCATGGGATGCGGATGAAGAATTCGCTGGCTTGCGCGCTGCCGTTTCGTCCGAAGCTGCTGGTGCTGGATGAGCCGTTCAGCGGGCTCGATCCGCTGGTGCGGGACGAATTCATGGAAGGGCTGCTGGAGCAGGCGGGCGAGATGACGATTCTGGTTTCCTCGCACGAGCTTTCCGAGATTGAAGGCATGGTCACGCATGTGGGGTTTATCGATGAGGGGAAGCTATTGTTTGCCGAGTCGATGAGCGATCTGGCGGGGCGGTTTCGGGAGGTGCGGGTGGTGCTGGAGGAGTCGCGTGGCGCGGTGGCGACGCAGGTGAACGCGCCGGAGCACTGGCTGGGACTGCAGACGACGGGGAACGTGCTGACGTTTGTGGATACGCATTATTCGGAGTCGGGATTTGGCGAGCAGCTCGCGGCGTTTGTGGGTAGGGTGCGGCGGGTGGATGCGGAGCCGATGACGTTGCGGGCCATTTTTACGACGCTGGCGCGGGCTTGCCGGGATACGGCTGTTTAGAGGACGGGAGGAGACGATATGATCTGGCACATTTTCAAGAAAGACTGGAAGCTGGAATGGCGGCTGTCGGTGGGCGTGGGATTAGTGCAATTGATTCTGTCCGCCATTCTCTGGCACGAGGGCCCGATCATCGCGGTTTCGATTTTGGGCTTCGCCGCCCTGCTGGCACGCGCGTTTCTGATTGTGGAGACGGTCCACAACGATCCGATTACCGGTGTACGGCAGGACTGGCTGGTGCGGCCCATTCGGCGAAGCGACCTGCTGTTGGCGAAAATTTTTTTTACGGTGCTGGTGGTGCAATTGCCCGTCTTTGCGGGCGATTTGGCGGAGTCGCTGGCTGAAGGATTTTCGTTTGGGTCATCGTTCGAGGCGGCTTTCTCGAGAAGCCTCTACATGGTGATCGCTTTCAGCCTTCCGGTCCTGGCTGTTTCTTCCTTCACGAAGAATCTGCTGGAAGTTCTGGCATCCGGCGTTTTCATGGTCGTGGCGATAGCGCTGGCCCAGTCGGCCACCGTGGGAATGCCGGTGCAGAAGCTTGTCGGGACAGGCGTTGGCTGGACGGTGGGGAGCGCATGCCTGCTGATGCTGTCGGCCTTTGTCGCGGCGATTCTGTTCATGCAGTTCCGACGGCGAATGACTACGGCGTCTCGCTGGTCGGCGGCCATCGGCACGGTGGTTCTGATTGGTCTGTTCATGATTCCCTGGCAACAGGCGGCGTTCGCGTTGCAGAGCCATCTTTCGGCGTCCCCGGGAGCGGGCAGCAATGTCGTGGTTGCATTCGACGCCAGCGCGGCTCAGGTACCAGGCCAGCAAAGAGGCGGAGGCATTCCAGGCAAAGCTGTGTTGCATATTCCGGTTTCCGTTGCGGGGCTGCCGAAGGGTTCCATTCTGGCTGGCGACCACTACGAAATACGTTTGATCGATTCGCAGGGAGTGGTGCGCGCCAAGTCGCAATCGCTGCAGTATCAGGCGGATGAGTTAACTGCCGGAAAGCTGGACGATGGCCCTGCTACTTCGCTTCATTGGCGCAGTCCGACGATCTATGTGACAGTCTTCATAGATACGGAAGAGTATCTGCGGCTGAGAGATCAAAAGCTGCGTGTGGAACTCAACTATTCTCTAACGCTGCTGCAACTCGCGGATTCGTATGCGCTGCCGGCGACGAATGGCAATGAGCGATTGCCCGGCTTCGGGTGGTGCCGGACGCACCTGAACCAGTCTGGCGATTCGATTGTGCTGAATTGTATACAGGCCGGGCGGCGTCCCGACTGCTATTCACAGGCCCTGGAACATACGCCCGGTGGACGCAGCGACTCGACGACGTGGGAGTGTTCGAACCGGGATTACTCACCTTACTTCGCGCAATTCTTTCCGGACAGCGTGGTGCGATTCGAGAGACGGCTTTGGTTTGACAACCCGATGGCGGAGACTCCGCACGCGGTGGATGGGCCGGATATTGGTCAGGCGCAGGTGGTGATTCGGAATTACCGGACGCTGGATCACTTTACGCGAACGGTGACGACGCCGGAGAGAGTGCTGAGTGAGTGGCTGGCGCAATGAGATGCGCCCACGAATCAGGGACGCGACCTAACCCCGCGCAGTTACAGTTCTGAGACTGCATCGGTAGTAGACTAATGTCGTTAAAGAGACGCTGGCACCCCGCGAAGGGCTGCCAGCGTCCTAAGAATTTTGATTGGCGATACGTGGCGCGAGCCGCATGAAAAAAGGACTACCGAATGCATTTAAAGAGACGTGAATTTTCAAAGCTGGCACTGGCCGCGGCTGCCGCCCCACTGGGAGAATTATTTGCAGCTAAGCCGAATTCCATTTTCAATGGCGTTGTCATCGGCACGATCACTTACAGTTTTCGATCTGAAGTACCGGGTTCGAATGAAGCCGAGCCGCTGCTCAAGATGGTGGTTGACAGTGGAATCAGCCATATCGAACTGATGCCGCCCGCAGCGGAGGCCTATGCGGGTTCACCTGCGGTGGCTAATCGTGGCAGTGGTGGCGGCGCGCGCGGAGGTTCGGGCGGCGGACGCGGAGGAGCGGGTGGTGGAGGCGGCCGTGGACCGCAGATCACATCCATAGCACCTGGTGAATCGCTGCCGGTTTGTGCCGTCCCCAGTGCGGCGGATGCGGCGGCCGGTGGAGGCGGCTCGGCGCGCGGCGGTGGCCGTGGTGGGTCGGGCCGCGGCGGTGGCGGCGGCGGACGCAACGGCGGTGGTCAGACCCCGGAACAAATGGCAGCCACGCAGGCTGCCAATGACGAACTGAAGAAGTGGCGCACGTCCGTGTCGATGGACAAGTTCAAGGCTTTCGGCAAGATGTACAACGATGCCGGCGTGAACATCTACTGCCACAAGTTGTCGCCAGCGGCAAACGCATCGGATGCGGAATTCGACTACTATTTCAACATCGCCAAGGCGATGGGCGCAACCCAGATCAGCCTCGAACAGGGCCCCGCCAACGACCACACGCAGAAGCTCGGCGATTTCGCCGTGAAGCATGGCATGATGACGGCCTACCATGCGCACCTGCAGGCGACTATCACGGCGTGGGACGATCTCATCGCGCAATCGAAGGGTAATGGCGTGAACCTCGATGCCGGCCACTACGTCGCAGGCGGCGGTGGGAATCCGATTGACGCTATTACCAAGTACGCGAACATGGGCCGCATGTGCAGTCTCCACCTGAAGGACCGGACGACTCCGGCACACTGCGAGCTGAATCTTCCCTGGGGCCAGGGTGAAACGCCGATTGCCGAGATTCTTCAGACCATCCGCAAGAATAAATGGAAATTTCCGGCTACCATCGAACTGGAGTACCAGATACCGGCCGGTTCCGATGCCGTTCTCGAAGTGAAGAAGTGCGTCGAGTTCTGCCGCAAGGCGCTCGCGTAGCTGTTGCTGGTTCGTGGCGCAGGTACTTCCGTTCCGGCGCCACTTCTTTCATGCCCATTCGCGAATTCATTTCGCGGTTGGCACCTAACCTGCTAAAGGAAGTCGGGTTGTAAGGCTTTCACACTGCTGTGATATCTCCGTGGAGTCAGAAGTGATGAGGTAAGAAAAACATGCAACGTAAGCATCAGATGGCCCTCGCGGCCTTGTTCGGAATTACCTTAGCCGCTGCCGCTCTTATGGCCCAGACACCCGCGCCCGACGCGCCCCAGGCGCCTGCAGCGGCCGTACGGGGCGCAAGAGGCGGACGCGGACGTGGGGCGGCGGCCGCTACCGGCGCCGTTGGTGCGTCCGGAGCCGTCGCCGCTGGCCGGGGCGGCGGAGGTGGTGGCGCGTATCCGTCGCGTCCACCGGCCGATCCCGTTGTTGCGGCTCGAGGCAAAGCGCTTTGGGACGCAGGCTGCGCCAAATGCCACGCTGCCGATATGCGCGGCACACCGGACGGCATCAACCTGGTGCGCAATCAGATGGTGATGGACGATCAGGATGGCGAACTGATCGGCAAGTTTCTGCAGAACCCGCATAACAAAGGCCAGGCGCCGAAGGTGGATCTGACTTCCGCGCAGGTGCACGACCTCACCATCTACATGCATACCTTCATGAACTATCGAACGATCGTGATACCTCCCGATATCAACGGCGCCATTCTGGCTGTGGGCGATGCGAAGGCCGGAGAGGCGTATTTCAATGCGCATTGCACATCCTGCCATTCCGTGACCGGAGATCTGAAGGGCCTCGGCAGCAAATATCCCGAGCCGAGAACGCTGCAGAATACAATTGTCTCCGCTGGTGGAGGCGGCGGACGAGGCGGCGGAGGTGGGCGCGGAGGCGGCGCTGCTGCGGCCGGCGACACTCCTCCGTCGCGGCGAACGGTGACGGCCACTGTGACTCTGGCTAACGGCCAGAAGATCGAAGGCCGCCTGGGCAGCTATGACGATTTCCTCATCACCATCGTCGAAGCCGATGGTACGCAGCGCACCATGCGGCGCGACGGCGACGTTCCGAAGCTGGAGATTCACGATCCGATGAAGCAGCATCGCGACATGTTGCTGACCTATAACGATGCCGATATTCATAACCTGACCGCTTATCTGGTGACTGTGAAATGACAAACATCAAACGTATTCTCGTTGGCGCGGCGCTGTATATTCTGCCTTTGGTTGTTGTCGCCCAGGGTCCGCTGAATCCGGCTGATCTGATGAAGCCGCTCGGCGAAAGCTGGCCCACGTATTCGGGCGATTATTCCGGTAAGCGCTGGAGTTCGCTGAATCTCATAAACCAGACGAACGTCAAGAATCTGACATTGGCCTGGGTGGGGACGGTGACGATCGGACCTCCCGGCGCTGGTGGCGCCGCAGCCGGCGGCTTTGGCGGCGGAGGACGCGGTGGCGGGGGTGGTGGGGGCACCACCATCATTGGCGGCGAAGGCCCCGATCCGGCTCCTGGCGCCGCGGCGACAGCACGCATTGCCGGCTCTATCCTCGAAGTCAACGGCATCCTTTATTTCTCGGCGCCCGACAACGCATGGGCCGTGGATGCGCGCTCGGGCCGCACGCTCTGGCATTATTTCTGGAAGACCAAAGGCGGCACGCATATCGGCAATCGCGGTCTGGGCATGTACGGCAACTGGCTCTACATGGAGACACCGGACGACTATCTGGTTTCGCTCGACGCGCGCACAGGCAAGGAGCGCTGGCATAAAGTCATTTCCGATTTCAGCGAGCAGTATTTCTCCACCGTGGCTCCCATTGTGATCGGCAACCATATTCTGGTGGGCACCGGAGACGATATCGACGCTCCCGGTTTCCTGCAGTCCGTGGATCCTGAAACAGGCGACGTGCAGTGGAAGAAGTACCTTGTGCCCATGAAAGAGGGCGACCCCGGCCTGAATACGTGGCAGAGTCTCGACGCCGCGCAGCATGGCGGCGCGCAGCCCTGGATTCCGGGCGCTTACGACCCGGCAACACACCTCTACATCATTGGCACCGGTAATCCGACTCCTGCGTATACCAAGGGCCGCGAGGGCGATAACCTTTACACGTGCAGCCTGGTGGCGCTCGACGTGGATACCGGCAATATGAAGTGGTACTTCCAGACGTCACCGCACGAAACGCACGACTGGGATTCGACGCAGACGCCGGTATTAGTGGATGCCATGTACAAGGGCAAAATGCGCAAGCTGGTCATGCAGGCTACGCGCAATGGCTACTTCTTTGTGCTGGACCGAGTCACCGGCGAGCACCTGGTGACCAGCCGGTTCTCGCAAGCCAATTGGGCGTTGAAAGTCGATGAGCAGGGGCATCCGAGGCCGAATCCGATGAAGGACCCCATCGTGCCCGGCGCGCTGGTGTCGCCGACCAACGGCGGTTCCACGAACTGGCCTCCGCCCGCGTACGGTCCGGAAGCGGGGTTGTTCTTCGTGCGCGAGAATAACGGCTTTGCGATGTATTATCTGACGGAAGGCGATCCGCGTGGTGGCATGGGCCTCGGCGGCAAGGAAGAAGACGGCGTGGGATCGACGGGCAGCTATATCACGGCGATCGACTACAATACTGGAAGTATCAAATGGCGGCATGAGAGCCTGGGTGGTGGTGGCGGTGGTTTGCTGACCACGGCGGGCAATCTGCTGTTCGGCGGCGATGACGGCGGTATTGTGGCGTTCAACCCGGCGACGGGCAAGCCGTTGTGGAATTCGCGGATTGGTGGATTGTCGAATGCGCCAGAGACGTATATGCTCGACGGACATCAGTATTTGCTTTGTTTGAGTGGTGAGACTTTGTACGCGTTTACGCTGTATTGAGCGCTGATTGATTATTCGATTGAAATGAAGAGAGCGGTTGGCACAATGCCAACCGCCCTCTTCTATTTCCCGCCGGGGATTGCTGCGGATATCAGTTCCGCCGCTGCTTCGTTTCCTGAAGCCTTCGCAATATCCAGCGCAGATTTGCCTTCTGGATCGCGAGCGTGAAGATCGGCCTTCGCCGCCAGCAGAAGCGGGATCGCGTCGACATACTTTCCAGCCGCAGCATGCATGAGCGCCGTGCGCCCCCCGGCATCAGTGAGGTTAACGTCAGCTTTGTGCTGAATGAGAAGTCTTGCCGATTCATCAAATCCATAGTCCGCAGCATGCATGAGTGCCGTTTCTCCGTGACGGTCTTTCGAATTCGGGTTGGCACCCGCGTCCAGTAGTATCTTCAGGGCCGGCGCACTAAAGAAACCCAGGCTGGAAAGGTATGCTTCTCCCCGATCGTCAAGGCGATCTACCTTTGCGCCTCTGGCGAGCAGCATCTTCATTATGCCGAACCTCCCGAACTGCGCCGACTCTTCCAACTGTGAAGAGACCATAACGTGGGACGGATTGACCGGTGCCCCTGCGTCGAGCATTAGACTGACGACAGCTGCGTTCCCGAGACGAATTGCATACCCAAGGGCAGTGCTCTCACTGCCATCCTTGCTGTCGATGCCTTCGTTCGAGATTAATTCCCGCGCACGATCGAGGCAATTCGCCGATACGGCATCCTGCAGCTTTGCCGCGCGGGCGCACAACGAATCGTGGTCTGGCGGAACACAGGGCGGATCTTGTTCTTCTTCCGTTGACGCACGCCCAGCGTTCAGTTCAACGTCCCTGACTTCCTCGACAACCAGTTCCGCGGCAGCGCCATTCAGATGGCCGAACCCATTCGTAATATAATCGCCACCCGCGCGACAATTGGCGAAATATTGGTCTCGCATCCGCAAGCGCCCGATATATATCCCGGTCCGAACGACGTTGTTGCGGCCCCGGAAAAGATCTTCATTCTTAGCTGGCGCCCTCGGCTGTTTTGCCTCCGCGAGATCCGCCGTGCTGCCCGAATACCAGGCAGGCGCGCCATACGTGAGACTTACAGGCCACCGGTATCCCCCCGTGAAGAACGCGCCTTTGCACTGGCCGCCTATCCAGTAGCCTTCCATGGTGCCAACGCCCTCGCCTCTGACAGCGATACGCTTTCCTTTCCATGCGGCGAGATCCCTGAACAGATCACAGATTGGAATGACGGGCAATTGACTCGAATCGGGTAGTTCTTCAACCTCAATTTTGTCGACGGAATCGACCGTTAGCTCCGCGGGAAAATCCCCGGCCTGGCCTAAATGCAATCGCCCGGAAAGTACTCCGGACACCGTCACAACTTTGCCTGCCTGACGCAGGGCGATCGTCCGAACCGTCAAATCGCGAACTCGCTGGCGATCTTGCGGCGGAAGACCCGCCATTCGCAGATTCAAACCCGTTGGCCAAATCTGCCGCTCCGACACATACTTGTTGTCGCAGTCCGCCGCGCCGAGCACCGCTACCGAACCGGAGAGCACCAGTTCTCCGGAGAGCGTTAGCTGCTTGTCATCCGCCGACTTGAGATCTTTGAATAAATTGCAAACGGATTGTTGTCCAAATAGATACGAGGGCGCAAAAACGCAGCCTGAGAGGAAAACGAGAATCGGTCTCATTTGCATACAGCATACCTGAAAACGCGGATGCCACTCTACTTCCCGTCGGGCCAGATCTCCAGATAAT
>Ga0302198_10003536_pt1 | contig 15649 bp, 15 predicted proteins | sample II_Bog_N2_2_FD_193521 | JGI IMG/M metagenome (GOLD analysis project Ga0302198, IMG submission 193521) | Peat permafrost microbial communities from Stordalen Mire near Abisko, Sweden - II_Bog_N2_2 | ecosystem: Environmental > Terrestrial > Soil > Wetlands > Peat | place: Sweden: Abisko... | reverse complement strand
TTCATTCGGCTCTATACCTTTTTCATCGAGAAGACGGCGATCGCACCCCCGCGTGTGCTGCTTGACCACGAAACAATTGTAGTCGATATACCGCCCGGTGAGGCTACCGATGAACTTTCGACTGAGTTGGTGTGCCCGGCGGCCGCTGAAATGCCGGAAGGGCCAACCGTCAAAATACCTTTGATCCGGCTGGCCCATGCCCGATCAGGCGACAAGGGCGACTCCTCAAACGTTGCCATCTTCGCCCGTGATCCCGCTTACCTTCCCATCTTGCGATGCCAGTTGACGGCCCAACGTATGGCGAGACATTTTCGGCTGCTTGCCGGTGGTCCCGTTCGCCGGTATGAGGCGCCCGGACTTCACGCATTCAATTTCGTGATGGAGAACGCGCTTGGCGGCGGCGGAATGGCTTCGTCCCGGATCGATCCGCAAGGCAAGGCATTCGGGCAAATGGCATTGGAAATGATGATAAGTGCGCCTGTTGCGCTCCTGGCCGACATTGAATGGGCATGAACTCGCCCCAGTCCGGGCGGAGTCGATGAATTCGCAGCTCCGAACTAGGCGACTTCCAGACGCATCTCCAGTTGCCTGCACGTATCGATCAGCAATTTGGCCATCCGCTCCAGGCGAGGTTCGATTCGAGAGGTCGGCCCGGCGATTGTGATAATGTAAGCGGAACCGTTCCAGGTGAACGGCGAGGAGAGTGTGGTCACGGCGTCCTGACTTTCCTCGCAATTGAGAAACCAGCCTCGTCTTTTCCCAATCTCGATGTCCTTCCGAAGGGCTGTCTTCGACGTGATGGTGTTTTTTGTAAGCGCTTTCAGCGCTATGGATTTCAGGCAGCGTTCCAATTCCCGATCTGGTAAGCTTGACAAGATCGCTTTTCCGCCGGACGTGGCGTAGAGGCTTCGGACGCGGTCCCCGACATTCGCCAGAAACCGGAGCGGATGCGAGGGCTCAAACGTCAGCAGATAAGTGGCCTGGAGCCCGCTCACCTTTGCCAGCAGCACCGACTCGTCCAGTGTGTCCCGCATGGTGCGCAGCAGAATATCGGCACGCAGGGCAACGGGATCGTGATCGGTAATCGTCCTTGCGAGATCAAATAGACGACGCGTCGGATAATAGCCGGCGCGGGGCGCCAGCTCATAGATATAGCCCCGGTCCTGCAGCGTCTGCAGGACATCGTGGCAGCTTGAAGCAGGGATCTTCAGCAACCGTGAAATGTCTGAAAGCGAGAGCGGTCGCTTCTGGTCGGCGAAGAGCTCGAGGAAATCCAGAGTTCGTTCAACGATTTTTGACATATCACCCCAAGTGCCGATCGCAGCGAGGATACCCAACGCGCCGGCACAGATCAATTTGAAAGCGCGGCGTCACCAGCCGCGTAACTCCGAACCGCGGAGGTCGGAAATACCGAGGGCTTGACCGTTCCGGCCTGCGATTCGGTAGATCAACTCTATTCCGTAGGGCCGTAGCTAATGCTGAGCTGTGCCTTGCCGATCGCGTTGAGGTTGACAAAGAAGCCGGCTTGCGACGCGGTCGCCGCCGGAGGCAGGTCCAGCTTGTCGATCTTGAGCGCGTAGAGCGTGAAGTTGTAGCTATGCGCCTTTTGTCCCTTGGGCGGGCAAGGCCCCCCCCAGGCGGGGGAGCCGGTTATTCCGATGTAATCGTTGGCGACCTGCCGGCTGCCCGCCGGCATTTTGGCGCCGTCGGCGGTGCTGGCTCCGGCTGGAAGCGATTGTGTGGTCGCCGGAATGTTGATGACGACCCAGTGCCAGATGCCGGCGCCGCCAGTATTTGCATCGGGATCGTGCACCATCAAGGCGAAGCTCTTGGTCCCTTCAGGGGCACCCGACCAGCTTAGCTCGGGCGACAGGTTCTCACCCTTGCAACCCATGCCGCTGAAAACATATCGCCTCGGCATTGGCTCGCCCGGTTTCATGTCGGTGCTGCTGAGCTGGAAGGCTTGAGCGCTCGCTCCGGTGGCGGCGAAGCATAGCAAACTCGCCCAGCAGACCGCTGCCGCGAGAGCGCCGATCAGTGACATGTTTCCCCCTCGCATCGTCAAACTTTTCGCAATAGCGAAATATTTTTCACACTAACGATTGAATGTCCGCGTAAGGGTCTTGTCAAGACAGCAGCGGTGCCGAGGAAGACGAGACTACTATCTAGGAATCTAATCCTATGGTGCCCCTGGCCGGAATCGAACCAGCACTCCTTGCGGAACTCGATTTTGAGTCGAGCGCGTCTACCAATTCCGCCACAGGGGCCATTCGCGGCCCCGGGATGGCCGGGGTCGCGAAGCCGGCGGAATATAGCGGCAGCCCCCGGCCGGTCAACCCGCGGGGTGTGGGGGCCGGTCCGGAGTGCGGCGCGGCCCCGGCGCCGGGCCGCCATCGCCGAATCGCACCACACTCCCCTGTGATCGCGCCCGCCTCGACAGCAGGGGAGCGGCGGGGTAGGACCCGTTCGCAACCCCCGGGAGATCGCCGTGACGTCCGACGCCGCCGCCCATCCGTTGCAGGCCCGCGCGGCCGCCCGCCCGGCACTGACGGCGGCGCTTTCGATCGCGGCCATCGCGGCGGCAACGCTGGCCGGGGCGTGGTTCTTCCAATTGGTGCTGGATATCCTGCCCTGTCCGCTCTGCCTCGAGCAGCGCTACGCCTATTATCTGGCGGTACCGCTCGGCCTGCTGACGGCGCTGGCCGCCGGCCGCGACGCGCCGCGCGCCGTGCTGGTGGCCGGCCTGGCCATCCTCGCCGCTGCCGCGCTCGGCAATGCCTGCCTCGGCGGCTACCATGCCGGGGTCGAATGGGGGTTTTGGCCGGGTCCGACCGAGTGCACCGGTCCGGTCGGCAATCTCGGCAGCGCCGGCACCCTGCTGCAGCGGCTCGACACCGTCAAGGTGATCCGCTGCGACGAAGTGCAGTGGCGCTTTCTCGGCCTGTCGCTGGCCGGCTACAATGTGCTGATCTCGCTGTCGATGGCCGCGATCGCGGCCTGGGGCATCGCCGGCTCCGCCGCCCGCCGCTAGACGGTCTTCGGAGAATCCCTAATCGTCGACATCCTCCTGCGGGCGTCCGAACAGGTGGACGATGCCGGGCGTCGCGATGGTGACGAACACGAAGCGCGACAGATGATGCGCGCCGACGAAGATCGGGTCGATGTGCAGGGTCAGCGCCAGCGCCAGCATGGCGTCCATCGCGCCCGGCGCGAAGGCGACGACGACGTCGCTGAACCGCACGGGGGTGGTCAGCGCGATCACCGCGACAAAGACCGCCGACACGGCGATGGCGACCGCGAACGAGCCCAGCGCGGCGTTGATATGGCCGAACAGCACCCGCGGCTTCATCCGCGCGAAGCGCGAGCCGATCAGCGCGCCGATCCCGACCAGCGCGATGCCCCGCACCGACGGCGGCAGGCCGCCCTCGATCAGGCCGCTGCCGTGCAGCAGGCCGGAGCCGATCATGGCGCCGAACATCCAGCTCGCCGGAAAATTCACCACCCGCAGCAACAGCGCCGCCGCGGCCGAGGCCGCGACCAGCCCGGCCAGCTCCAGCGGCGAGGCGATGGCGGCAGCGACCGCCGGCGGCGCGGAAGGCGCGAGCCCGGTCAGTGCCAGCAGCATCGGCAAGGCGGCGGTGAGAATGATCACCCGCATGGTCTGCACCACGGCGATCGCCGACACGTCGGCGCCCTTCTCGATCGCCAGCATGGTGATCTGCGACAGCGCGCCGGGGCTTCCCGCCAGGAACGCCGAGGTGCGGTCCCAGCCATGAAAGCGCTGCAGGTAGAGGCTGGAGCCGAAGGTCGAGCAGAACGTCGCCAGCGCCAACAGCGCGATGGTCAGGGGATAGGCGCCGACATGCTCCAGCAGCCGCCGCGACACCAGCGAGCCCAGCGAAATCCCGAGCAGCACCAGCACCGTCTGGGTCAGCATCGCCGGCACCACCAGCGGCCGCCCGGCGATCGCGGCAATCCCCACCGCGATCATGGCGCCGGAGATCAGCCCGCCCGGAAGCTGCGCCCACAGGAACAGCCCGCCGCCCGCGGCGCCGATCGCCAGCGTCTCGAGCACCCTGAGGGTTTTGCTGCGGGAAGGGATGGCGGCGGCCATCGAGGCGGGGATCAGGCTCACGCCGCCTTATGCCAAATCGCGGCGGCGGGGACAATTGCGCCGGAGCCACCGCAGCAATGCGCGCCCGGGCCCATGTCGTCTTGAGGATGCCCCGCCAAACGCGCGGCATCCTCCGTCGTGGAGGGCCGCGCCAAGGCTGCCTGCCCGCGCCGCCGGCCTCGGCTCCCGCGGCACGCCTGCCCCGATGCGACCCTCGCGCCGAATCGCTCAGTTCGGCTTGGCGGCGGCGTCCTTTGCGGCCTTCTTGCATTCGGACATGAACTTCTTGCGCTCCTTGCCGTGGACGTTCTTGGCATCGGCGTCCTTGGAGCATTGCAGCGACGCGGCGCTGCGCGGCTTCTCGGTCTTGGCGGCCTTGGTTGCCGGCGCGGGAGTGGCCGGCGCGGTGGTCTGCGCGAACGCCGAGCTCATCAGCAGCAGGGACGCGAACGCGGTCGCGACCGCGCGGGAAGAAAGAGTCGTCATGGAAGCACCTCGGGTTGAAGAGGGCCGCAACGTCGCGCCGCGATGCTGAACCGCGGATGAATGAGGCCGCCCCGGCGGCGTGATCGCGGCGCGATATTTTACGACAGGGAACGGCCGGCTCCGTTGTCACGCGCCAACGCTGCGCTAGGATGGGGGCCTTCAGACCGCCATGCCCCCAGGGAGATCCAAGGATGACCATTCAAGCAAAATTATTGTGTGCCGTTGCGATTTCAGGTTTTGCCGCGTTGGCGGCCTCGGCGCCAGCCCAGGCTTTGACCACGCAGGAATGCAGTGCGAAATACCAGGCCGCCAAGGCCGCCGGCACCCTCAACGGCCAGAAATGGAATGATTTCCGCAAGGCCGAATGCGGCGCCGATGCCGCCGCCGCGCCCGCCGCCGCCCCGGCGGCTCCGAAAGCCGCAGAGGCCAAGCCCGCGGCTGCACCCGCGCCGATGCCGGTCGGCAATGCGGTGTTTCCGTCCGCGATCGATCCGAAATACGCCAAGGAATCCGCCGGAAAGGCGCGGATGCACACCTGCGTCGACCAGTACAACGCCAACAAGGCCACCAACGGCAATGGCGGCCTGAAATGGATCATGAAGGGCGGCGGCTATTACAGCGAGTGCAACAAGAAACTGAAGCCGGCCTGATCCTCGACGGATCGGACAGGCGCGGCCGGACCTCGACGTCCGGCCGCGTCCTGGAACTCCGCGACGGGCAACGATCGCGCTGACGCCGCGCGAGCCGGCGGGGGCCGCAGCGGGAGCCGCGCCCCCTGCGGACGACGGGACATTGACAAGCGTTGGCGGCCACCACCTGATGCAGCCGATTCGGCTTCGGGTGATGGAATGATAATCTCTACAGTGCAGGGCCTGCTCGGGCTGGCGTCGGGATCGCTGGTCGGGTTTTCGCTCGGCCTGGTCGGCGGCGGCGGATCGATCCTGGCGGTGCCGCTGATGGTCTATGTGGTCGGCGTGCCGGACGCCCATCTCGCGATCGGGACCAGCGCCATCGCGGTGGCCGCCAACGCCGCGGTCAACCTGTCGAACCATGCGCGCGGCGGCACCGTGCGATGGTCGTGCGCGCTGGTTTTCGCGGCGGCGGGAATGGTCGGCGCATTCGCGGGCTCGATCTTCGGCAAGATGCTCGACGGCCAGAGGCTGCTGGCGCTGTTTGCGCTCTTGATGCTGGTGATCGCCGTGCTGATGCTGAAGACGCGATCGCGTATCGGCCTGCCCGACGTCAAGATGAGCTTGGCCAACCTGCCCGCGATTGTCGGGCTCGGCCTGGTGACCGGGACGCTGTCCGGCTTTTTCGGCATCGGCGGCGGATTCCTGATCGTGCCGGCGCTGATGCTGGCGACCGGAATGTCGATCATGAACGCGGTGTCCTCGTCGCTGGTCGCGGTGACCGCGTTCGGACTGACCACCGCGGCGAGCTACGCCTATTCCGGGCTGATCTCCTGGCCGCTGGCGGCCCTGTTCGTCGCCGGCGGCATCGCCGGCGGATTGATCGGCACCCGTTCGGCGCGGCTGCTGGCGGCGCGGCGCGGCGCGCTCAACAGCGTGTTTGCCGCTGTCATTATCGCGGTGGCGCTGTATATGCTGGCCCGTAACTTATCGTCGTTCTGAGCGTAGAACGGGTTGGGAGACCTTGAGATGACCAAATCGACCGATCCGGCGGGCCAGTATTCGCAGCGCAGCCGGCGCCAGGCGCTCGGCCTGCTCGGCGCGGGTGCGGCGATGCTCGGCATCGCGGTCGCGCCGGCATCGACGCGGGCGCAGGCCGACGGCGACAATGTGCTGACCGAAGCCCTGGTGCTGCGCGACCCCGACATCCCGGTCGCCGGCAACCCCGACGGCGACATCAGCATCGTCGAATATTTCGACTACCAGTGCCCGTATTGCCGCAAGCTCGAGCCGGAGTTGCGCCAGGTGGTGCAGGACGACGGCAAGGTCCGCCTGATCTGGAAGGACTGGCCGATCCTGGGGCCGATCTCGGTGGTGGCATCGCGCATGGCGCTGGCCAGCCGGTACCAGGACAAGTTCATCCAGGCGCATGAGGCGCTGATCGGCGTCAATTCCAAGCTGACCGAACCCAGGATCCGCGAACTGCTCGCCGGCGCCGGCATCGATGTCGATCGCCTGGCGCGCGATCTCGACGGCAATGCCAAGGCGATCGACGCAATCCTTGCCCGCAACAACGATCAGGCCACCGCGTTCGGCTTCAAGGGCACGCCGGCCTTCATCGTCGGCAAGTTCCGGGTGCCGGGCACATTGACCATGGCGGAGTTCGGCCAGGTCATCGCCGACGCGCGCAAGGCGGCGGCGGCCAAACTGCGCTAGCAAATGCGACGGCGCCCCCGTCAAGGACGAGGGCGCCGGCTTCAAGTGCAGCAGGGTGGGCAGAGCTGTTTTACTTGGCCGAGAGCCTGATCCAGTCGCTATGCGCGCGCTCTTTCAGCGCGCTCCAGTCGTTCGCCGCGACATCCCAGTTCACGATGGTGCGATTGGACGGCGCCACCTCGCCGCTGGCGACCGTCGAGGTCGACATCGAATCGTAGCTGTAGACGCCGAGCGTCAACAGCAGCGCGCCCAAGATCATTCCCAGAAAAACCCGCATGGCAAACCTCCGATGATGGCCGACAACGCGATCGGCATCGGATGGTTCCCGTCCTCGCAGCAGGCGACGGGGCGGCTGCGCGGATTCCGGCGCGGCTGCGGAAAAACTGCGCATCCGACGGATCGATCAATGTTGCCCGCGCAGCCAGCTCAGCAATACCGCGTTGATCTCGCGCGGATAGCAGTGGCTGAGATCATCGAGCTCAAGGTAGGTCACCGCGGCGCCGGCCGCCGACAAGGCGTCGCGGGTCTGCCGCGCCCCCTGCACCGGAAACATCCAGTCGAGCCGGCCGTGCACGATATGGACCGGCAGGCCGCGCAAGCGTTCAGCATCGGCCATTTCCGCCATCAGCGGATGGAAGGTGGCGGCGACCGGAGCAAGATGGCTGAAGGGCGAACCGCGCTCCAGCCCGGTGACGTAGCAGAACGTGCCGCCGTCGCTCATGCCGGTCAGCAGCAGGCGCCGGGGGTCGATATTCCAGCGTTCGCGCACCGCATCGACAATTCGATCGAGGTTCGGGGTGTCGGTGTCCTCTCCCATCAGGGCCCAGGTGGTCTTGACCGGAGCGGTGCCGGTCGCCGTCGGTGCGACCAGGATGGCGCCGTGGCTGCGCGCCTCGCGCAGCCAGCTCCACAGGAAACCGCGGCCGTTGCCGCTGCCGCCATGCAGCGCCATCACCAGCGGCCAGGCCCGGTCGGGCGTGTAATATTCCGGCACATAGAGCGAATAGCCGCCGCGGCTGCCGGGTTCGTTATGGTCGTGAGCGATCCCGGTGTCCTGGTTTGCCGGTCGGGCGAGGCGCGCCTTCAATTCGACATCGTCGCGCAGGCCGGGATCGGTGAAGAACTCGCTGACCGGCGGCAAACTTGCCGCCAGCGGATACAGCGCCTCCTGCGCGCGCGGGAAGTGACGCAGCGCGCGAAACACCGCCACGAGGTCGCCGTCGCCTTGCTGTACCGCGCGCAGTCCCCCGAACGCCGCCAGCGCGGCATCGCTGGCGCTCGCCAGCGGCGCGCGCAGATGGGCGAATTCGTCCGGCCAGTCCTCCAGCAACGGGCGCACCGCCCGCAGGCTTTGATCCGGCGTGCCGGCGGCCTGCATGATGGCCTCGAAATCCGGCGGGTGCAGATAGCGTGCGATGAAACCGAGCGCTTCCAGGGATTGCAGCAGCGGCGGCAGCACGGCCACGATGTCATCGACCACGGCCTCGCTCATCGCACGCTCCTGTCTCAAGCGGTGCTCGCGGTTCAATGCAGCCGCGGCGCCTTGAGCAGTTTGGCGCGGTCGGTCGAGGCCAGCACCACGTCGAAGGTGACGCCTTCGTGGTAGACGGTCAGCGGCACGTCGACGCCGGCAGGCCCCAGCGCCCAGAGTTTCCGGTAGAAGCCGGCCTGCGTGGAAACCTTCTCGCCCTTGACGGCCAGGATGACGTCGCCGGGCTTGAGCTCGGCGCGCGCCGCCGGGCCCTTGGAGGAAATGCCGACCACCACGACCTTGTTGTCGATCTCGGTCGAGTACATTCCGAGCCAGGGCCGCGCCGGCTTGTTGACCCGGCCGAACCTGCGCAGATCGTCGAGCGCCGGCTTGAGCAGATCGATCGGCACGATCATGTTGACATGCTCGGCCTTGCCTTCGCGCTCGCGCTCCAGCTGGAGCGAGCCGATGCCGATCAGTTCACCCCGGTTCGAGATCAGCCCGGCGCCGCCCCAATTGGGGTGGGCAGGACTGGTGAAGATCGCCTCGTTCAGCAAATACTCCCAATAGCCGGCGAATTCCTGCTTGGCGTCGATGTGGCTGGCGACCGAGCGGGTGCGTCCGCCGGCGCCGCCCATCACCACGCGGTCGCCGACCTGGGCAAGGGCCGAAGAACCGAGCGGCAGCGGATCGAGCTCGATGCGGCCGAGCGCCTGCACCAGGCCGAAGCCGCTGTCGGGATCGACGCCGAGCGCATGGCCTTCCACCACGCGGCCATCGCCCAGATGCAGCCACACCGCTTCGGCCTCGGTGATCAGATAGCCGATGGTCAGCACCAGCCCGTCGTCGATCACCACGCCGTTGCCGGCGCGCTCGGTGCCCAGATTATCCGCGCTGAAGGCGTCGGAGGGGATGATCGAATGCAGGCCGACCACCGACGCGAGCGCGCGGTCGAGGTCGAAACCGTAGTCGCTGGCGCGGGGCTGGTTGGCCGGCGGTACTTTCCACTCGGTGAGAGAGGGCATGCAGGCTCTCCTGTGCAGTGAGCCCACGGTTGGCGGGGGCTCAATGGTCTTTTCGATTCCCGGCTCCAGCGGCCGTCCGGCGCCCGTCGTCGCCTGATTTAGCACCAATGACGGCGTCCGCACCACTCAGTTGGCGGTCGCCAGGCCTGAAATCAATGCCGATCGACCAAGCCGGCAACGGAGGGCCGATATCGGCGCTGCCCTTGCGGGGGCAATGCCGGATCGTCTCGAGACGCTCGGATGGATTTTGACGCCGGGGCTCGGAGCAGCCGGCGGCCGGCATCATGGATCGAGCTCGGTGTCCCAGTACAAATAATCGAGCCAGCTGTCATGCAGGTAGTTCGGCGGGAACAGCCGGCCGTTGCGATGCAGCTGGTGCACCGTCGGCGCAAACGGCGGTTGCCGCGGAAACATCCGCGCCTGCTGCGGCGTCAGGTTGCCCTTGCGAAGGTTGCATGGCGAACAGGCGGCGACCACGTTTTCCCAGGTGGTCTGGCCGCCCTTGCTGCGCGGGATGATGTGATCGAAGGTGAGATCGTCGTGGGCCAGGCAATACTGGCAGACGAAGCGGTCGCGCAGGAACACGTTGAACCGGGTGAAGGCAGGATGCGTGGTCGGCTTGACGAAGGATTTCAGCGACACCACGCTAGGCAGCTGGATCTCGAACGACGGGCTGCGCACCGCGCGGTCATAATGCTCGACGATATTGACGCGGTCGAGAAACACCGCCTTGATGGCGTCCTGCCACGACCACAGCGACAGCGGGTAATAGCTGAGCGGCCGGAAGTCCGCATTCAGTACCAGCACCGGCCAACCGCCTTGCGAGACATGTGCGTTCAAGTAACGCCTCCAGAGCATTTCCCGGCCAAGTGGAAACCGGTCCGACGCAAGAAAATGCCACCAACTATAGCTTGCGATTCCTCTTTTCGCAAAATCGGTACCCGCCGCCGCAGCGTACGCGCAAAGCCTTGTTTTAGCTGCGAAGCAGCATGGGTTGACATACTACAGGCAGCGTGACGGGATTGTGAAGAGCATTGGCAGCCTTGCCGGCGCGCCGCCCCGGCTTGCGTGACCGGCGCGAGGACCGCTAAACCGGGGGCGCACGGCAACTTCCGGCCCGCCACGGACCCAGCAATGGCCATCCTTTCCCGTCATGTTGAGGCGCCGCGCCGGCTGCGGGCATTCGTTCGCGCCCACGAATCGAGCCTGGTCGTGCTCGCGGCCCTGACCGGCGCCATCGGCGGCCTGGTGGTGGCGGCGATGAGCGCCGCGGTCGAAGGGCTCCATGTGATGCTTTTCGATCTCGAGATGGGGGAACGGCTTTCCAGCCAGTTCTCCATCGATCCGGCGCGGGCGTTGCTGGTCCCGAGTCTCGGCGGGCTGCTGCTGGGGCTGGCGTTCCTGCTTCTGCAGCGGTGGCGTCCGGCGCGGGAAATCGATCCGATCGAGGCCAATGCGCTGCATGGCGGGCGGATGTCGTTCCGCGGCAGCGTGATCGTGGCGCTGCAGACGGTGTGGTCCAGCGGCGTCGGCGCCTCGGTCGGGCTTGAAGCAGGATACACCCAGCTGGCCAGCGGGCTCGGCGCCTCGCTAGGCCGTGGGTTTCATCTGCGCCGCGCTGACCAGCGCATCATGGTCGGATGCGGTGCCGCGGCCGCCATCGCGGGCGCGTTCGGCGCACCGCTCGCCGGCGCGTTCTATGCCTTTGAACTCGTGATCGGCGGATATACCCCGGCCAGCCTCACCCCGGTTGGCGTCGCCGCCGTCGTCGGCTATTTCGTCGCCCATGCGTTTACGGTGCTGTCGCTCGGCGTCGGCGTCGGACCGGTCGGCGACATCCTCGGGCATGACCTTGCCATCGCCGCAGTGCTCGGGATGCTGGCGGCGCTGTTCGGGATTGCCATCATGCGCGGCGTCGCGCTGTGCGAGACGCTTCTGTCGAAGACCCGGATCTGGCCGCCGCTGCGCCCGGCGCTGGGCGGTCTGGTGGTGGGGCTGCTTGCCCTGCTGACGCCGCAGGTAATGTCGTCGGGGCATGGCGCGCTGCACTTTGCCGGATTTGTCTCGATCCCGATGACCGTGATTGCCACCGTGTTCATCCTGAAGGCAATCGCGTCCGTGGTCTCGCTTGGCAGCGGTTTCCGCGGCGGACTGTTTTTCGCCGCGCTTTTTCTCGGCGCGCTCGGGGGGCATCTGTTCGCTGCCGGGGTCGACACGATCTGGCCGGGTCTCAATCTCAATCCGAATCTCTACGCGATCATCGGCATGAGCGCGTTGTCGGCTTCCGTGGTCGGCGGCCCGTTGACCATGTCGTTCATCGCGCTGGAATCAACCGGCAATCTCTGGCTCACCACCGCGGTGCTGGTCGCGGTCATCATCTCGACCCAGATCACCCGCGAGCTGTTCGGCTACTCGTTCGCGACCTGGCGATTGCATCTGCGCGGCGAAACCATCCGCAGCGCCGCGGATGTGGGCTGGATCCGCGATCTTACGGTGCGACGCCTGATGCGGTCGGACCTGACCACCGTCAACGCCGACATGACGATAGAGGAGTTCCGCGGCAAATTTCCGCTCGGCTCGAAGAACCAGGTGGTCGCGGTCGATGCCGACGGCCGCTATGTCGGGCTGGCGGAAGTGGCCGAAGCGCATGCGCCGGATGTCGAGGCGGCCAGCGGCCTGATCGGCGTGCTGCATCATCGCGACGTCATGCTGCATCCGTACATGAACATCCAGGAGGCCATCGCGGTTTTCGACGCCGCCGAAGCCGAATCGCTGGTGGTGGTCGAAGGCGACGGCGATCGCCAGCCGATCGGAACCCTCAGCGAGGCCCACGCGATGCGGCGCTATGCGGAAGAATCCGAACGACGCCGCCGCGAGGTCATCGGCGAAATCTAGCCGGCGCTCAACCGCCCCGGGCCGCCGCCCAGCGCGCCGGCGTCAGGCCGTAGGCGCGCTTGAACTGTCGCGACATGTGGCTCTGGTCGGCAAATCCGGCCTCCAGTGCAGCCTCCGCAAGACCGCGGCCGGAATTCATCAGCCGGCGCACCTGATCCAGCTGCCGCAGGGTGCGAAACCGGCTGGGGCTGGTGCCGAAGGCGGCGCGAAACTGGCGCGCCAGCGACCACCGATCGATCCCGGCGACCCGCTCCAGTTCATCGATCGGGCGGCGGTCGGCCGGACAGCCGGCAAGCAGCGACCGGACCCGCAACAGGCCGGGCAGCCTCAGCGCCGGCAACGGCCCTGCGGCATCGGATGCCAGGTCGAGCAGGATGTCGGCGACGGCGGTGACGATCTCGATCCGCTCCAGGTCATCGATCCCGGTTTCGATTTGCCATGCCGCCGAGAGTGCCTGCTTCTGCCGCTTCGTCAATTCCACGACGGGATCCGACACGAACGGCAGCGCTCTGCCGCCCAACGCCGCCTGAATCAGGCAGGGGTCGATGTGGACGATCCGGTAGGCAAAACCGTCGGACGTGCCGGCCGCGCCATCGTGCAGTTCGTCGGGATGCAGAATATGGCACTGGCCGGGCAGGCAGTGCCGCAGCGCGCCGCGGTAGTGAAAGGTCTGGACGCCGGCGATGGTCACGCCGATCGCGTAGGTGTCGTGGCGATGCGGGGCGAAGGCCTTGCCGCGAAACCGCGCTTCCAGCCGCTCGATGCCTTCGCAGCCCTGTCCGGCCAAAATGCCCGCCGTGCGGTGAACCCGGCCGGGCGTGCCTTCGCACAATCCTTCAAGACGATCGGCCGGACGGTGCGATAGCGTTGATTGCATGCCAGCGATGTTACGGGAATGGCGATGACCGGGCATGTGTTTTCTTGGTTCGGGCAGGGGCAGTCGCTGCTGACGCTGGTGCTGGAAGCCGTGGTGGTGATGGGCAGCCCGGGGCCATCGACGATGGCCGTCACGGCGACCGGCGCCGCCTTCGGGCTGCGCCGATCCCGTGCCTTGGTGTCGGGCGCCATCGCCGGCACCTTGGCCGTGCTGCTGGCCGTCGCGACCGGCGTGCTGACGCTGCTGGTCGCGATCCCCGGCCTTGGGACCGGGCTGGCGCTCGCCTCCGCGATCTATATCCTCTACCTGGCGCTGAAGATCGCAACCGCGCCGCCTCTGGCGCGGCAGAATGCCGGGGGAGCGGCGCCTTCGTTTGCGGCGGGCCTGCTGCTCGGGGTGGCCAATCCCAAGGCATGGTTGGCCATCGCCGCGGTTTTCACAGGGTCGACGCTGGTTGAAGCCGCCGGTGCGCTGGATGCGCTGCTCAAGGTCATCGTCCTCGCGCTCATGATCGTCGTCATCCACCTCAGCTGGCTGCTCGGCGGCGTTTCACTCTCGGGCTTGCTCGGCGATCCCCTGCGATCGCGCATCGTCAATATCCTGTTCGGCCTGATCCTGGCCGCAACGGCGATGTTGCCGCTGATCCGTTGGATACCCGGCAGCGGCGGCTGATGCCTTCCCAATCACACACTGGCCAAGGCCGATGCATCCAAGCGGTCACCTGGCACCCGCGCAGCACGCGGCAGCAGGCCCTCCTCGATCGCCTTGATCTGCAGCGCGAGATATTTCGAGTTGATCCGGCATTGCGCCAGGCTGCCGGCGATGAACCAGAGGCCGGGCTGGGCGGTGCGCGCATACATGTTGCGCAGCTCCTGGCCCTCGCCGAATCCCCAGATCGGCCCGACCCGGTCGGCGATCTCCGCGCCGAACAGCTGGCGCACCAGAACTTCCCAGGGCTTGTAGCCGGTCGCCAGCACGACCAGGTCGGCGGCAAGCGTCTCGCCGTCTTTGGTCCGCGCGCCCTCGGCGACGAAGCTCTCGATATCGGAAAACTGCCTCAGTCCGATCTGTCCGCTGATAACCAGATCGGAGCAGCCGACATTAAAGTAATAGCCGCCGCCGCGGGTGAGGTACTTGAATTGCCAACCGGTGCCGCCATCACCGAAATCGAGCTTGAAACCGACGCGGGCGAGGCCGTCGAGCAATTCGCGGTCCAGCTGCTTCGACTGCTCGGTCAGCATGACGTGGCTTCGCTTCGCCAGTTCCAGCGGCATCGAGGCCGCGATCAGGTCATTGTCCTCCAACGTTCCCTCATCATACGCCGCATAGGCCAGCTGCGCCGACGGTTCGATATTGGTGACCAGAGTCGGGCTGCGCTGGACCAGTGTGACGCCGGCTCCGCTCGAATACAGGTCCTGGGCGATGTCATGGCCGCTGTTGCCGGTGCCGATCACCAGCGCCTGTTTTCCCCGCCAGGCCTCGCCGTCGCCGTATCGGCTGGAGTGCAGGATGGTGCCGGAAAACTCCTTCAGGCCGGCAATATCCGGCAGATTCGCAATGCCGCTGACGCCGGTGGCCACCACGACATGCCGCGGGTGCATGGTGCGCCGGCTGCCGTCGGCCCGTTGCAGCACCACCGACCAGCGTCCGTCGGATTCGTCATAGGCGCCGCTCTCGAAGCGGGTGCCGGTCCAGTAGTTGAGCTCCATGCTTTCGACATAGGCCTCGAACCAGTTGGCGAGCTTGTCCTTCGGAATGTAGACCGGCCAGTTCGGGGGAAACGGCATGTAGGGCAGGTGGTTGACCTGCACCTGGTTATGCAGGGTCAGCGCATGGTAGCGATTGCGCCAGTTGTCGCCGACGCGGGCCTCGCGGTCCACGATCAGGGTATCGACCTGCAATTGCGTCAGGCGTGCCGCGATCGAAAGTCCGGCCTGGCCGCCGCCGATCACCAGTACGTCCGGGTCGCGGTCGGCATAGGCGGCCGCGGCCCTTCGCAAGTCGAGCCAGTTGGGACCGCGGAAATCACGCGAATAGGCATTGCCCCGCGGTCGCGATCTTCCCTGCCGTTCCTCGAAGCCTTTCAATTCGTCGAGCGCGGTCAGCAGCGTCCAGGCCTTCAGCCGGCCGCCGTCGTCATGGTCCGGGACGAGCCGCAGAATCCCGCTGCCGCGCCCGACGGCAGTTTCAAATCTGAAGATCGCCTCGACCGCGCGGCCGCCGGCGCGGGTCACCATGCGCGGCGCGGCGCGATCTGGGTCGGTCCGGAAACCGGAGGCGGCGGCGCCGCCGGCGCTTGCCTGCAACGCGCGCAGGATGGCGTCGGCGCCGTTGATGGTCCGGATGTTCCAGCCCAGGGCCAGCACATCCCGCCAGTAGCTTTGGCCGGCAAACAGCGGTCGCAGCTCAGCGTCGCCGGACCTCGCCAGTGCGCTT
>Ga0302198_10003534_pt1 | contig 15661 bp, 10 predicted proteins | sample II_Bog_N2_2_FD_193521 | JGI IMG/M metagenome (GOLD analysis project Ga0302198, IMG submission 193521) | Peat permafrost microbial communities from Stordalen Mire near Abisko, Sweden - II_Bog_N2_2 | ecosystem: Environmental > Terrestrial > Soil > Wetlands > Peat | place: Sweden: Abisko... | reverse complement strand
AACCGCGCGCTTTCGGCGGCGGAAATTCAGGCGATTTACACGGAACAAAGATAACGGCACAAGCCGCCGCCGTTGCCCATCCCTACGCCGGGATTTTCGCTTGACGGTGTCATCCCCGAGGCGCAATGTCCCAAGCACCATGAAAACCCTGCTGCGTCTTTTCCAAGTGCTGTTTGTTTTGGCTTTTTGTTTCAGTTGCTCCCAAGCTGGAGGTGCCTCGGCATCCGGTTTTCAACTGACGATTGAACTGCGGGACGGCTCGCGCGTCATCGGGAAAACCCCAAACGAGAACCTGGACTTCCACTCCGCCACGCTGGGCGACCTGAAACTTTCCTGGGCCGCCATCCGGGCCATCGATTATACCGCCAACGCCGATACCGCCCAGCTGACGGCGACCAACGGCGACGGCATCAATGTCAAGCCGTTTGCCGACACAGTGCGGGTGGAAACCAGCTATGGCAAAAATGAAATCCCGATGAAACTGGTCAAAAGTATCAAGGTCGCGGCGGTCGCCAAGCCGGGACAATTGCCGGATGGCTTGGTCGCGTTGTGGTCGGGCGAGGGCGACGCGCGCGATTCTGCATCGGGACAGATGGCAAAAGTCGTCGGCGGAGTGGGTTATGCCCCCGGTAAAGTAGGGCAGGCGTTCAGTTTTAACGGTTCGAGCAGCTATGTTTTAATTTCCAATTCGCCGTCGCTTAATCCTACCGGTGGATTTTCGATTGAATGCTGGATTTATCCAACGCGAGACGCGGATCAAAAGATTTTGTCCAAATGGGGGGATGAAGGTGATTACGTCAATAACCGGAGTTATGGTTTGAGAACAATACCGGGTTTTGGTCTCTCATTTGACATTTCCGATCTTGCCAACCAGTGTGACCAATCTTTCCAGATATTTGAGGTCAATGGTGTGTTGACGTTGAATGCGTGGAATCACGTGGCGGCCACTTACGACAGTGCCACCGGCATCCGACGCCTTTATGTGAATGGGGTAAATGTTGCTTCGCACACGAATGCCCCGGTTGCCGTGTATGACAGCATCACCCCGGTGACAATCGGTGCCTTCATGCGGTCACCGGATACTACTAGGGATTACTTTCAGGGTTTGATCGACGAACTGGCCATTTATAACCGCGCCCTTTCCGACGACGAAATTCAGGCGATTTACGCGGGCCAAAAATAACGGTAGCCTGTTGCCGTTGCCCTTCAGCGGACTGGTTTGCAAGCCGGAGAGGTCGGTGCTTCAACTGTTGCATACTTGCCGCAATTGAATTGCCTTGAGAGGCCATGGCCGCCCCGGTAAGCTAATTACGTTTCGTTTGCCCCGGATTTTTATCAATTATGCCCCCAAAGACTTTGCCGGTTGCGCGCGCCAAGGGTTGGAATTCCGCCCTGACCATTGCCGGTTTGCTCGCGCTCATGCTCGGGCTGCTTTTTTACCGGAGTTTCATTCCGCAAGAAGTGGCCTTTTCCAACGACGGCCCGCTGGGAGGATTGGTCGCGGAACAGAACCAGCTGCCGCAAATTTTTACCGGGCTGTGGGCTGATCTTAATTCAACCGGCTCGGGCGGCGGCGCGGCCACGCCTTCCATCAGTTCATTGCTGCGCACTGGCATCGGGCCATTGGGTTATGCCAAGTTTTTCCCGCCGGTCGCCATTTTTATTTTGGGTCTGGGTGCCTGGTCGTTTTTCCGGGCGCTGAAGCTCACGCCGCTGGCCGCATTGCTGGCCGCGCTGGCCGCCATGCTCAACGGCACTTTTTTCGGCAATGCCTGCTGGGGCGTCGCCGCGCATGAAATCGGTATCGGGATGGGATTTTTCGCCCTCGCGCTGGCAATGACCAGCACCTCAGAAACCCCCCGGCTGATCTGCTGGGCGCGCTTGGCGCTGGCCGGCTTGTGCGTTGGGGTCAATGTCATGGAGGCGGCGGACATCGGCGCAATGATCAGCCTGTTGGTCGCCCTGTTCCTATTTTACAAATCCTTCATCGAATCACAGGGAAACCCGGTTGTGCGAATTGCCCGCAGCACCGGCCTGGTGGCCATCGTGGCGGTTTTTGCCGGCTTTATCGCCTGTCAGACCGTCATTGGGCTGGTCCAGTCAGAGATTGTAGGCATTGCCGGAACCAGTCAGGACGCCGAAACGAAGGCGCAACACTGGGACTGGGCCACGCAATGGAGCCTGCCGAAAAAAGAAACCCTGGGAATTATGGTGCCAGGACTGTTCGGCTACAAGATGGACACGCCGAAGGACATGATCCCGCAATTCCAAGATGCATATCAGGGCGGCATCTACTGGGGCGGCGAGGGGCGGGATCCGGCGCTGGACCGGTTTCTCGACGCCGGCAGCCAGGGCACACCGCCGGCGGGCTTTATGCGCTTCACCGGCGACGGAAGATACTGCGGCATTTTGGTGGTTCTCATCGCCGTTTGGTCCGTCACCCAGTCTTTTCGGCGGCGAAACTCCCCGTTCGCCACCGAGCAGAAACGGCTCATCTGGTTCTGGACGGCTACGCTGGTGGTTTCACTGCTGCTGGCCTGGGGCCGCTTCGCCCCGCTGTTCTATGGGCTGCTTTACCATCTGCCCTATTTTTCAACCATCCGCAATCCGAACAAATTCATGTTTTTCTTTTCGTGGTCGCTGGTGGTTTTATTCGCCTATGGCATCCACGCGCTGGATCGGCTTTACCTCAACCGGGCCGCAGCGAAATCCTCCGGTCTGGTGTCTCAACTTACCAACTGGTGGGTCAAGGCGGACCGCTTTGATCGCCAATGGCTCTGGGCTTGCCTCGGCCTGCTGGGCGCCAGCGCACTGGCGTGGCTGGTTTATGCCGGACAAAAACCCGGACTTGTCCAATACCTGCAAAACGTCGGCTTCTCGGACATGGATCCCACCCATGCGAATTCCGCACCCGCCATCGCCGCGTTCAGCCTCGCGCAGGCGGGCTGGTTTCTGCTGCTGTTCGCCACAGCCATCGCGCTGGTGACGCTGACCATCGTCGGCTATTTTGCCGGGCCGCGCGCCAAGCTCGGCGCGGTGCTGCTGGGCGCGTTCCTGCTTTTTGATCTCATGCGCGCGGATCTGCCTTACGTTATCCATTGGGATTACAAGCTGAAATACGAGGTCGGCTCGCTGAACCCCGTCGAGGATTTTTTGCGGAATAAACCTTACGAACATCGCGTGGCCGGGCTTCCGTTTCGCGCGCCGGAGGGCTTGGAACTGCTGGACGAACTTTATCGCATCGAATGGACGCAGCATCACTTCTATTATTACAACATCCAGAGCCTCGACATCGTCCAAATGCCCCGCATGCCGGCAAATCTCAAGGCCTACCTCGAGGCGCTCTCCCCGCACGGCACGCCGGAATCCGTCCCGCTCTTCGCCCGGCACTGGGCGCTGACCAACACGCGCTACCTTCTCGGCGCTGCCGGCTATCTGGACGTGCTGAACCAACAGCTTGACCCGGCGCTGCACCGGTTCCACATCGCCAAGCGTTTTGAAATCGGGCCCAAGCCCGGCATTCTTCAGGCGCAACAGTTCGAAGAGCTCACCGCCATTCCCAATGACAACGGCCGCTACGCGCTCTTTGAATTCACCGGCGCGCTGCCCCGCGCCAAACTTTATTCCAACTGGCAGGTCAACACCAATGACGCGGATGTCTTAAAAACGCTCGCTGATTTGAATTTCGATCCGGCGAAAACCGTCCTGATTGACACGCCTTCAAACAACCTGCCGCCCGCTGCGACCAATGAAAACTCCGGCACGGTGGAATTCTCCAGTTACGCCCCGAAGCACATCGTCTTCGCCGCGACCAACAATGCGCCGGCCGTGCTGCTGCTCAATGACCAATACGATCCCGGCTGGAGCGTGACGGTAGATGGCCGGCCCGCCGAACTGATGCGCTGCAATTACCTCATGCGCGGCGTTTATCTGCCGGCCGGCGCGCACACGGTTGTGTTCAACTTCACCCTGCCGCACAAGCTGCTTTACGTCACGCTGTCGGCGATGCTGCTGGGAATTTTGCTCGGCGCCTATTTGCTCGGCGCCGGGCGCAAACCGATTACAAGCCCGTCGGGTGATCCAAAAATTCCCACGGCACGCTGAACTTTTTCGCCAGCTCCGCCGCCAGCGCCTTCACGCCGAAAGTTTCCGTCGCGTAATGGCCGGCGAAAAAAACATTCAGCCCCAGGTCCTCCGCCAGCGCGAAGGTCCAGTGCGGACCTTCGCCGCTGATGAAGGTGTCCACGCCCTCGTCCGCCGCCTGTTGCAAATCCGCGCCCGCGCCGCCGGTGACGACGCCGATGCGTTCGCAAATCTCCTTTCCGCCGGGCAGCAGGTGCGGCTTCACGCCGGTCGCCCGCGCCAGTTTTTCCGCCAATTCGGAACGGGAAATTCTGGTGGCCGATTTGAAGCCAATGTTCTGCCCGTGGCTGAAGAAGAACGGCTTCAGGCTTTTCAGGCCCAGCGCGGCGCACAGCTGCGCGTTGTTGCCGAGCTTCGGGTGCGCGTCCAGCGGCAGGTGGGAGCTATAGACCGCAAGGTTGTTTGCCACCAGCAGACGGAGCAGCTCGTAATTTTTCCCCGTCCACGGCTGGCGCGAATTCCAAAACAGCCCGTGATGCACGAGGAGCAGATCCGCTTTCGCGGCGATGGCGAGCTTCACCGTGGTGAGGCTGGCGTCCACGGTGGCCGCGATGCGCGTGACGGCGCCGGAATTTTCCACCTGCAGGCCGTTCACCGCGCCCTCGTAGTCGCCGGTCGCGCGTGTGTGCAAAATCTGGTCGCAATGTCTGACGATGGCGGCAAGCTGGTTTTTCGGCATGCGCGATGAAACCCAAATTGCCGCCAAACTGCAAGCGGCTAATCAACTGTGGTAGCCGGCGGCTGGTGCGTGTGCGGTGTGTGTCAAGGTTGACGGCAATCTAGCACCGGTGCCATTTCTGACAAATTAAATCTAGCTGTTGCCCCCAATCCGTCCGTGCGGCAACATTAAACTTCATGGTTCGTCCCCAAAATGAGCTGGGCTCCCTGCGTTTCAGCCGCCTTGAAAAAGAGCGGCTGCTGCTGGCGCTGCTGTTTTCCCTGCTCATGCATCTCGTGGTCTGGGGCGGTTATGAGGCGGAGAAAAAAAACGGCTGGCTGAAAAAGCTGTTCCCGCCCGCGCACCACAAGCTGGTCATGCTCCCGCCCAAGCCGGTGGAACCGCCCATTGATCCGACGGTGTTTGTGGACGTGTCGCAGGCGTCCGCCGACGCGCCCAAATCGGCGAAGTATTATTCCGACAAAAATTCCCGCGCCGCGAATCCTGAAGCCAGCGTTGATTCCAACCAGCCCAAGATCACCGGCAAGCAGCACGACGTGCCCAAAATCAATGACACGCCGCGACCAACCAAGGCCAAGCCCGTCACGCCCACACCGCCCGCGCCGCCGCAAAAGCCCGTCGAGGAAAAGCCGCAGGAATCCAAGGCCGCCACCGCGCTGAATCCTGGCGCGTTGCAGCCGGGCAAGCCCACCGAGACCGCCAAGCCCGACGAAAATGTAACGCCACCCGAACGCCCGCGCACTCTCCGCCAGGCGCTCGCGCAATCAAATCAGTTGCCCGGCTTGCAGATGCAGCAGGACGGCGGCGTGAAGCGGCACGCGTTGTCCTCGTCGCTGGACGCGATGGCCACGCCGTTCGGCGCGTATGACCGCGCGATTGTCGAGGCCATCAGCCAGCGCTGGTATGATCTGCTGGACAGCCAGCAGTTCGCCGACAGCCGCACCGGCAAGGTGACGGTTGATTTTCACCTAAATCCCGACGGCTCGGTGACGGAGCTGAAAATTTCCGGCAACAGCGTCGGCGACCTGCTTGGCTACGTCTGCCAAAACGCCATCGAGGAGGCCGCGCCGTTCGCCAAATGGCCGTCGGACATGCGCCGCATGGTGGGCGCGAATTTCCGCGAAATCACTTTCACCTTCTATTACTATTGAATTAACTTGGTTTGCCAAATTTATGGAAAATGCTGTTTATGTTTTGCTCGGCCTCACTTCGGTGGTGTGCGTCGGCGTGATTTTCTGGCGCGGTTGGATGCTGCGCTGGAATTCCGTCGTCCCACCCGAAATCGCCAACGCTTTGGCGGAATGCCGTTCGCGCGAGGACGTGAAAGCCGTCCGCAGCCTGTGCGAAAAAAATCCCTCGCCGCTCGGCCGCCTCATCCGGCTGGCCGCCGACCGGCTGGACTGGCCGAAGGATGACAACATGGATGCGCTCGAAACCGCCGCGCGCCACGAGGTCGTTCATCTCGAACGCGGGCTGGTGGTTCTGGAGGTCATCGTCGGCATCGCGCCGCTGCTCGGCCTCGTCGGCACCATCGCGGGCATGATGACGGTGTTTGGCGACCTCGGCCAGACCGGCCTGAGCGACGCGGCGAAACTCGCCACTGGCATCGCGCTCATCCTGCGCGCGACGCTGGCGGGACTGCTCATCGCGATTCCCTCGCTGATTTTCTGGAGCTATTTTAGCAAAAAGGTCGAGGTGCTCGCGGTGGAAATGGAGACGCTGTGCGATGATTTCATCCGCCGGCAATACCGGAAATGAAAAACATTCAACACTCAACATTCAACGTTCAACGCCCAACTGCCCGTTGGACGGTGAGTCCGGCTCCCGTTAAATGTTCGGCGTTGAATGTTGGTGGTTGAATGTTTCCCCTTTTTGAGCATGAAATTTTCCGTCCGCAAACGCCGCACCGCGCCCGCCGTCATCATCGTCGCGCTGATTGACGTGCTGGTGGTGCTGCTAATTTTCCTGATGGTGACGACGACGTTCAAGCAGCAGCCGCTGCTCAAGCTGGCGCTGCCGGAATCCGCCACGGCGCAGAAAGCCGGCGCGGAGGAGCATCCGCCGCTGCTGGTGAGTATCGAGGCCAACGGCATTTACCGATTTGGCGACAAAAATCTGCCGATGACGTTCGAGCAGTTGCGGTCGGCGGTGCTGGCGGCGGCGGCCAAGATGCCGGACGCGAAGCTGGCCATCCGCGCCGACAAGCTTGCGCCGTGGAACAGCATCGTGGCCGTGATGGACCTGGCCAAGGAGGCGAAAATCAAAAACCTCAGCGCCTTCACCAAGGACGCAGCCAAGCCGGGAAATTAAATTAGGAAAGTAGGAAAGCAGGAATTATTTTTCCTGTCCTCCTGCTTTCCTTGTTCAAATCTTGGCGTCCTGACGGCTCAATCCACTTTGAGGCGCATATAGATTGCCCGCATCGGCGGCGTGCTGGGATAGGTGGCCAGCAGGTCGGGAATCCGCATGATCATCCACGGCTGCCGGTAGTTGTTCCCGTTCTTGGTGAAGACGAGGTCGTCGGCCAGGAACGTGGCGGAATGCTTGATTTCGTTCTTGTCGTTCATCAGCAGCAGAATGTCGCCGTAGATGCCCGGCGCGGAAATCTGGTAATAATTTTTTTGAATGAACTGGGCGGCAAAGGTCGGGTCGTTGAACCGGTTGTCGGGCGTCTCGCTGCTGAAGTTGAACGTGGTCCAGTGACAGTCCATGGTCGGCTCGCCGGCCTGCGGCGGGAGCGGGAAGGTGTAAAGCCGGTCGCGCGCGAACTTGGGCAGGAGGTAAAAGAGGCTGAGGTTGCCGCCTTCGGGCAGGCGTTTGAGCGCTTCCATGAGCGGGCGGATGTCGGTGAAGCGGACGTTGGGAATGCCACCCCAGTAGGCGGCCAGCTTGTCAATGTCTGTGTCCGGGTGGATGGCGAGGCCGGCGAACACGGCAGACTGCCGCGACATCGCGCGGGACAGCGCCACGCGGCGCTCGTTAGTCGGAATCTGGTTGAGCAGGAACTGGTAGTCGGCCAGCTGCTGCGCGCCGCCGTTCGGATACACCAGCCGCCGGAGCAGCGCCACGTCGGCAGGATCAATGCGGTCGTCCGCGTAGATGGATTCAATGGTGTTGGCGGGGAAAATGTAGGGGTAATCCAAGTAAAGATTCACGCCCGCGCCGGCCAGTGTGGGGTAAAGTTTTGCGCGCGCCGCCGCGTCGAGCGAAAACAAAAAGTCGGCCGTCGGGGTGAGCTGCGTGCCGGTGGCGGTCGCCGTAAACGCGCCGGGCGCGAGCGCGGCGGCGGCCTGCGCGCTGGTCAGGCCATTCTTCACCAGCCGCGCCTTCACGGCGTCGGGGGTCAGGCCGTTAAAAACCCACACCTGCGGCGACGGGTCGGCGACCTCCGCCGTGAGATACTCCACCGGCCGTTCGAGCGAGATGTCACGCGTGACCAGCTCGCCCCACGCGCCGACATGGACCGAGCGGCTCTTGTCCTTGGGATCCACCGCGAACGTCTCGGCCAGCTTCGGCCGGGTGACGATGGCGAACTTGTAGGTGAGGAACGCCGCGCCGGCGACCAGGACGAGGATGAAAACAATCAGGCCGGCCAGCGTGAACTGGAAGACGTTGGCCGCCGACGCGGACTCGAGTTGGCGGGAACGGCTCATGGCAAAAAGGCCGGCGGGACCGCCGCCGGCTGAATAAGAACCCAAGGTTGAATCATGTTTGTCCGCAAAGGACGGAGACAGGGTAGCAGAGGTTTCGCCGAAGGCAAAAGATTTGTAACTGATCGGTTACTTGACGCAAAAAGGGCGCTGGAATTTTTTATCAGCCCAGCCCGCCGGCGTCCCCGCCGCGCCGGAAGAAAAAGATGCCGCAGCCGGCAAGGGTGGCCAGCGAAACGACCGCGCCAAAATTAAACCGGCGGTCTTCATACACGAGCCTCACCTGATGCGCGCCCGCCGGAATCACGACGGCCTGAAAGGCATAATTCGCCCGCCAGAGCCGCACGGGTTGGCCGTCCACATAGGCGTGCCACGGGTGATAATAGGTCTGCGCCGCCACCAGCATCGTCGGCACCGGCGTCGCGACGGTCGCCTCAATGTGCTGCGCGGTGTAGCTGGCCGACAAAATCCGCGCGGTGCCGGCGTTGGTGGCGAGGACGAACGCGCGGGCTTCCGGCGGCAGATACACTTCGGTGCGAGGCGAAAAACTTGCGTTGGTCAGGGCGGTCAACGTGGTGTAATCGCCGGCAAAAATTGGCTGCTGGCCGATGGTGAGGCGCGACAGAAAAGTCGTCCGCGGCGACCACGCCAGCTGGTTGCTCCCGTTTTGGAGAACAGCGGCTACGCCGAGAAAATCCAGCAGCGGCGCGGCGGGTTGATGGTCGTCCCAAAAATTGTAGAACAGCGCGGCGTGGTCGCTCAGGCAGAGCGGGTAAAAACCGTCGCACTTGGCGATGCCGTCGAGGAGGTTGCAGTTGCTGACGAGCGCGAACCGGCGGACGAGATAATCGGTGGCGGCATCGGGCAGAACCGTATGGTTGAACCTTTCGCGGACAGCCGCCGGGATGAGGACGCGTGCCACACCGGCCGGCGGCAAGGGCTGCGAACGCGGCAAGTTGGGTTCGTAAACCGTGCGGCTGACGGGCGGCGGCGGCGGCATTTGCCAGTTCAAGTCCAGCCAGAGCAACAAGAGCGGCAAAAGCTGGCACAGCCGGCGCGGCGTGACGCCGGTAATTTTTTCCGACCACAACCACGTCAACAGAATAGCCACGAGAAAACCGGCGCGCGTGACGCCGTTGAAAATCATGGCCGTCCGGTCGCCGCCCGGCGGCTCAAATTTCCAAATCCAGCCGGTGATTCCCAGCGTCACCGCCAGCGCCGCGCCGCCGAGCAGCCACAGCGTCCGGTTCGTTTTGCGCGCCGAAAAATTTTTCTCCGACAGGGCGAACGCCGCCAGCAGCGGCAGAAGCAGCGATGGCAGAATTAGGAATTTCACCGGGAAACGCACCATGCCGATGACGCCGGCATGGCGCGTCAGCCAGCCATATATCGGGGTCGCCTCGCCGACAGCCAGCACGCCGCACAGCAGCACCAGCGCGGCCGGCAGCCAGACGCGCGCGCACCGCCGCCACACGGCCAGCAGCGCCAGCACCACGGTGGCCGCGCCGGCGTAATAGGAATTGATCCACGACTGGCCGGCCTGCATGAAGACGCCCGCAAAGGAATGGCAATGGAACAGCGGGACAAAATAATTTGCCCAACCGGCCGCCGGCATCGGCCACACGGCGGCGGAAATTTCCTGCTGCCGGCGCGAATAATCCAGCAGGTCGAAGAACGGCAGTAATTGCGCGGCGGACAAGCCGCTGATGAGCGCCACCACCGCGCCGAGGCGAAAAATTATTTTTTTGCGTGCCACTTCGCCGCGCAAAAATTCCAGCAAGCCGAGGCTGGCCACCAGCACCCACGTCAGCAGGACGGGTTCTGCCGCGCCGGAAAGCATCTGCATCGCGCCGGCGAGCGCGGCCAAAATTATGGAGCGGCCGCCTTCGCGTCCGGCGCGCTGCGCCAGCCACACGACCCACGGCATCCAGCCCAGCCCGGCGACGGTCGCCGGCCAGACGAGGCTGCACAGCATGACGCCGTTGAACGCAAACGCGATGCCCGCGAAGGCCGCCGCCCGGCGATTTTGCACCCACGCCTGCGCCAGCAGAAACATTCCCAAGCCGCCCCAAAACAAATGCAGCAGGCAGAAAACTCCCAGCGACCACGACAATGGAAGTATCAGGTAAAACAGCGCCGGCGGATACAGCACCTGCGAATTCCATTGCGCCAGAAACGGCGCGCCGCAATTGCTTAACGGATTCCACAGCGGCACTTCCCCGCGCCAGAAGCTTTCGCGAAAATAGTGGGCGATGGGATAGGAAAAAATTCCGAAGTCGCGATACTCAAATGTCTGCCAGCCCAGCCAGACCTGCGGCCAGGATGCCAGCACCAGCAGCGCCAGCAGCCCGGCAAACCGGCGCGGCGTGAGCCAGTGGTCGTCGCCGGCGGCGGGAACCTTGGCCGGCGAGGAAGTTGGTGACAGCATCGCCGCAGTCTGCCGAAACGAATTTTCCGCCCAAGCCTAAAATCAGAAAGCAGGAACCAGTTTCCTGAATTCCTGCCTTCCTTATTAATTTCCAGCTTGCCGCGCTTGGCGTCTTGGCGGTTGAATTTATTTCAACAATTCTTCCGCGATCTGCACCGCGTTGAGCGCCGCGCCTTTGAGCAACTGGTCGCCGCTGACCCAGAAACACAAGCCGTTGTCCAACGCACAGTCCAGGCGGATGCGGCCGACTTCGCAGTTGTATTGCTCCGTGGTGTTGAGCGGCATCGGATACTTTTTGTTCTCCGGCTCGTCCACCACATCGAGGCCGGGCGCCTTTTTCAGGACGGCGCGCGCGGCCTCCACGGTGACGGGCTTTTCAAATTCTGCGCTCACGGCGATGGAATGCGAGCGATACACCGGCACGCGCACGCACGTCACGCTGGCGCGGAACGCCGGGTGGTGCATGATCTTGCGGCCTTCGTTTTCCATCTTCATCTCTTCCTTCGTGTAGCCGCTCGGCAGGAAGGAATCCACATGCGGCAGCACGTTGAACGCGATCTGGTGCGGATAAACTTCCAGCGTCACCGGTTGCTTGTGGACGATCTGGCCGACCTGCCGTTCAAGCTCTTCCAGCGCCTTCGCGCCGGTGCCGGAAACCGCCTGATAGCTGGAGGCAAAAATGCGCTTCACGCCGAACGCCTGATGCAGCGGATACAGCGCCATCAGCGTGATGGCGGTCGTGCAGTTCGGATTGGCGATGATGCCTTTGTGCAGCTTCACGTCGGCGGCGTTGATTTCCGGCACGACCAGCGGCACGTTCGGATCCTGCCGGAACACGCTGGAATTGTCCACCACCACGCAGCCGGCCTTGACGGCGATGGGCGCAAACTCCCGCGAGATGCTCCCGCCTGCGCTGAACAGCGCGATGTCTATGCCCGCGAACGAATCCTTCGTCAGTTCCTTGACGGTGATGTCCTGCCCCTTGAACTTGAGCTTCTTGCCAACCGAGCGGGCGGACGCGAGCAAGGTCAGCTTGCCCACGGGAAAATTCCTTTTTTCCAGGGTCTTGATCATCTCGATGCCGACGGCGCCAGTGGCGCCGACAACTGCGACGTGCGGATTACGGTTCATAATTGGCCGGACAATTTATCAGAAAACCGGCAAGCGTCAATCGCCTGAAAACTACCCGACCAAAAAACTTTTCATTTGCGATTGACCGGCAAGGCGGGTTCTGTCGAAATGATAGAACATAGTAATTTTGTTCAGATGCCGAGAACGCCAATCAGAAACGGGAACGGGTCGCCGCGCAACGGCGCCAACAAATATGACGCGCACCACAAGGTGCTGTCGCAGACTTACGGCGCCTTCGCCGACCTGCGCCGCGAGCTGTCCGACTCCAAAACCACCGTCAGCGAGCGCGAGGAAATCCTGCGCACGTTCGCCGCGTGCCCGGATTCGCAGCGCGCGTGGCTCGCGCTGGAGGAATATTTCGAGAAGCTCTCGCTCGCGCGCCGCGATTTCCCGGCGACGGACTGGTGGACGAAGCTGCTCGCCGTCACCGGCAAGGCGCGGCTGGAGGAACTGGCGTTTCTGTTTCTGCGCGCCAAGCGTTCCGTGCCGCCGGAACTGCAGCCGCACGCCAGCCCCGACCGTTTTGCCCGCGCCGAGGAGGCCGAACAGGAATTGCAACTCGTCAAGGAACTGGAGAACTGGCTTTCGCCGCCCGCGCCGCTGCACCTCGACACGCCGCGCGCGACGTTGCGCGTCGTCTGCAAACCGCAGCCGGACGAACAGGAACCGTCGCGCTACCGGCTGGCGATTCAATTTCTGCTGCTGCGCCCGCGCACCGGCGAGAAGGCGCGTTCGCTGCACGACCTCGTGGATCTCGTCGTCCGCGCCGCGCATGAGCAGGAATTGTTCACGCCGTGGGACTGGGAATTCATCCAGTGGATTTACGAAACGCACCGCGAACGCGCCGACAGCGCCACCACGCTGCTCCTCTCCGACGCCGAACTGCTGCAATGGCTCGCGCGCTGGGGCAACACCGACCGCCTCGAATCCGCCGCGAATGGGAAACCCATTTTTTTCCACGGCCACATCGTCGCACTGACGCCGCATTTGGAAAACGGCACGCAGGAACTTTCCTTCACGCACCGCATCGCGCTGCCGGACGGCGTCAATCATTCCGTGGCGGACGCGAAGTTCTTCAACCGCCAGTCGCCCGTGGCGCTCGTGGGCAATGAGTTTTTCCTGCTGCGCAATGCGCCGCCGACCGGTGTGCTGAAATTCCTCGCGCAAAAGCCATCCGTGCCCGTGCGCAAGCTGAGCCACCGCCTGCTGCTGCATCTGCGCAAGACGCAGGCCAATCACGGTGTGGACTGGGAGCAGCTTTGCGTCGCGCACGCCGCCGCGCCTCAGTTTGTTTTTGAGCTGCTCGACGACACCGTGCGCCTGCGCCTGCTCGCGACCAGCGCGCGCGACAAAAGCACCTGGGTCTGGAGCGGACACGAATGGACGCCGCACAATCGCCTTATTAAATCAGGCGAAAAACCGGAGATCCTCGACGACCCGCGCCTTGATCCCGCCATTCAATGGCTGCGCAAGCTCGACTGGTTCATGCAGGAGCCCGGCCTGTGGATCGGCGACGCCAATGAAAATTTTCTTGGCTCGCTCGCCGAGGCGTGGGCGTCCAAGCCGGTCGAGGCGGAGTTCCTCGGCAACGGCGCGTTCCACCGTTTGTTCCTGACGCCGCGCGCGCTCAAGCCGCGCCTCGTCGTGAAAGGCAGCGGCATAGACTGGCTGTCCGTTTCGGCCGAGTGGGAAGCGGAAGGCATGAAGTTGAGCAAAGCCGATCTCGAACGCCTCGCCGCCGCGACGAGCCGCTTCGTGAAATTGCCCAATGCCGGCTGGGTGGAACTCGACACGAATGCCGTGCAGGGCGCGCACGAGGCGATGGCCGACATGGGCGTGGACGGTTTGATTGCCGTGCCGCAAAAGGTCGGCCTCGAACACGTCGCGCATCTGGACGAAGACGGATTGCAACGCTTTGTGGATTCGCCGGAGGCGATGGCCTTGCGCGAGCGGGTGCGTGATTTCAAGGGCGTGCCGTCGGCGGATTTGCCAAAGTTGTTGCAGGCGGATTTGCGTCCGTATCAAAAAGACGGCTTTGATTTTCTCGCGCATCTCGTGCAAGTCCGGCTCGGCGGCATTCTGGCCGACGACATGGGGCTGGGCAAAACTTTGCAGACGCTGACGTGGCTGGCGTGGCTCAAGGAGCAGAACAAGAAGAATCCCAAGCCTTCGCTCGTCATCTGCCCGGCCTCCGTGCTGCACAACTGGCAGCGCGAGGCCGCGCGCTTCACGCCGGATATGAAAGTGCTCGTCCTCGAAAGCGGCGCGGCACGGCACAACCTGCGCAAGCAGATTCCGCAGCACGACATCATCGTCACCAACTACGCGCTGCTCCGCCGCGACCTCGAGGAGTTCCACAAGTTCGCGTTCCGCGCCGTCATTCTTGACGAGGCGCAGTTCATCAAGAACCCCGGCGCGCAAGTCACGCAGTCGGTGAAGCAGTTGAAGTGCGAGAATAAAATCGCGCTCACCGGCACGCCGCTCGAAAACCGCCTGCTCGATTTGTGGAGCATCGTGGACTTCATCCAGCCCGGCTACCTCGGCACGCAGGAACAATTCCTCGACACCTACGAACCGCGCGGCGAGAACGCCGAAAGCGAGCAGCGCATCGCGCGCCGGCGTTTGTCCGCGAAATTGCGTCCGCTGTTGCTGCGCCGCCTGAAGAAGCATGTCGCGAAGGATTTGCCCGACCGCATTGAGGAACGCCGCGACTGCCCGCTCGGCGAAGACCAGCGCAAACTCTATCTGGCCGAACTCCGCCGCAGCCGCGACCAGGTGATGAAGGCCGTGGAGACGCAGGGCTTGAACAAGTCCAAGATGCATGTGCTCGCCGCGCTCACGCGGTTGCGCCAGGTGTGCTGCCATCCGTCGCTCGTCGGCAACGACACCGCGTCCGGCAAGACCGACACGCTGTTTGAACTGCTCGATCCGCTCATCGCCGACGGTCAGAAGGTGCTCGTCTTCTCCCAATTCGTGCAGATGCTGAACATCCTGGAAAAGGATTGTCACGCCCGCGGCATCCACACGCATATTCTCACCGGCCAGACCAAGGATCGCCAGGCCGTCGTCAACGATTTCCAGAAAGAGACCGGCGCATGCGTGTTCCTCCTGAGCTTGCGCGCCGCCGGCACCGGCCTAAACCTCACCAACGCCAGCTACGTCGTCCTCTACGACCCGTGGTGGAATCCCGCCGTGGAGGCGCAGGCCATTGACCGGTCGCACCGCATCGGCCAGACGCAGACGGTGAACGCCTACCGCCTCATCGCGCCCGGCACCGTCGAGGAAAAGATCTGGGAACTCCAGCAGAGCAAGGCCAAGACCATTGCCGACGTGCTCGGCGAAGAAGGTTTCGCCCGCAGCCTCACCGCGATGGATCTGGAATACCTCTTCGCCGAGGAATAAGCGGCCCGGCATTTACCGCGAACTATGCGAAATACGCGAACGGGGATTCCTGATAATGGGAATATGCCTTTGGCCAGTTCTCCTCCCTCTCCTCCCATAAAGGCTTGATAAACACTCTGGACACCCTCGTCGTCCGCCCAATACAAATGGTTTAACGCCCGTCCTCACCCCAACCCTCTCCTCCAAGGAGAGGGAGCAATGTTCGCCGCCTCAATGGAACTTCACACG
>Ga0302198_10003523_pt1 | contig 15687 bp, 17 predicted proteins | sample II_Bog_N2_2_FD_193521 | JGI IMG/M metagenome (GOLD analysis project Ga0302198, IMG submission 193521) | Peat permafrost microbial communities from Stordalen Mire near Abisko, Sweden - II_Bog_N2_2 | ecosystem: Environmental > Terrestrial > Soil > Wetlands > Peat | place: Sweden: Abisko... | reverse complement strand
CCCAGCTCCAGTTCAATGGCGTGCAAGGTGAACGATGGTCCTGGCGTTATGACGTCGACGTCGATCTCGACGCGTCCGGCGAAGGTCGCAGTTTTGAGGTCGGGCGTCAAGAAAATCCGGTACGAGTTCGGCACGACGTGGCGATCGAGGCGGTAAGGGTTAGGAGTGGTGCTCATGGAACGCAACACTAGGTGGAAAAAGTCTACGATTCCAAAGTGACATTCCCCCCCACTCCGGTTTCGCTGCGCGTGAAGCCCGGTCCGAATCGACTCGCGGTGACCGGCATTGGTAACGCGATGCTCGACGTCATCACCCAGGATTCCAAGGAGGTCTTTCGCGAATTGGGACTCGTCAAGGCGTCCATGGCGCTCATTGGCGAGGACCAACTCGAGCGCTTCTATAACGCAATGGGTCCCACCATCCAGATGTCGGGCGGTTCGGTCGCCAACTCGATTGCGGGCGTCGCTGCACTAGGCGGGACCTGCGGTTACATCGGCAAGGTCGCCAACGACGAGTTCGGCGAACGCTTCACCCACGACCTCGCGTCACTGGGCGTGGAGCTGGACCTCGCGATCGCGCGAAGTGACGAAGGAGCGACCGGACGCTGTCACGTCTTTATCACCGACGACGCGCAGCGCACGATGGCCACCTACCTGGGAGCGTCCAATCAACTGCGTGTCGAGGACGTCAAGGAAAAGCTCATCTCGAGAAGCGAGATCACCTACGTCGAGGGCTACCTCTTCGACCTGGCGCCCGCCAAGGAGGCGATCCGCAAGGTTGTGAACTTCGCCCACGAGCACGACTCGATGGTGGCGCTCTCGTTGTCGGACATGTTCTGCGTGGACCGGCACCGACGCGACTTCCTCGAACTGGTCACGGGTGACGTGGATGTGTTGCTCGCTAACGAAGCTGAGATCCTCGCGCTCTTTCAAGTCCCCACGCTCGAAAGGGCGTTCGAGGCGCTCGAGGAATTGGGCGTGCTCGCGGCGATAACCCGCGGGCCCCAGGGGGCCGACGTAGCGACCATGACCGGGGTCGTGCGCGTACCCGCGCACGAGGTCGAGCACGTCATCGACCAGAACGGCGCCGGCGACATGTTCGCCAGCGGCTTCCTTTACGGCTTGGCCCTGGGGGCGGACCCGGTCGAGGCGGCGCAGCTGGGCTCTCTGTGCGCGGGTGAGATCATCACCCACTTAGGTGCGCGACCCGAAGGTGACCTCGAGGAGCTCGCCCTCGAGGCGGGTCTACTGTAATCAGATCCCTTGGGCGTCGAGTTGCGCGTCGAGCTCGCGGGTGCGCACCGTCTCCCACTTCACCCACGCGACTGCAATCGGGATGCACGCGAGCAGCATCAACGCGTCCCCGCCAATCCACATGATCGCCCCGCCCAGGTGCACGTTCGAGAGCACCCAGGCCTTAGAAGAGCCCACCGGGGCCATCATGGCGTAACTCGAAAAGGGGTCACGCGAGGACATCACGAGGGCGAGTCCGGTGAAGGTGTCCACGGGTACCGCCGCCATCACGTAGACCAAGCGAAGTCCGGGGTGAATGGTGACACCGCGCTCGAGCCCGAAGGCCACGCGAAAGAACAGGTAGCCCACGACGAGGAAACCGATCTGCTCGAGGTGGTGGACCCAGGGGTGTTGCATCATCAGGTTCATCAGATTGGTCAGGTGCGTGACCGGGATGAAGACGAAATACGCCGCGAACCCGAACAACGGGTGGGTCACGACCTTCATGATCCGGCCATCGAGGGCGTGACGCATCCGCGTACCACCGGCCCCGTAGGCGAGGTCCAGGGGCGCCGACAGCGCGAAGACCGGAGCGGCGACCATGATCAGCAACAGGTGCTGGATCATGTGCGCGCTGAAGTACTCCATGTCATAGACGCCTAGTGCCGACTGGGTCGCGAGGAACGTGATGAGCAGGCCAATGAAGAACCACATCACCCTCGATTGGGGCCAGTTCACCACGCGCCGAGACGCGACGTAGTAGGTGGCACCGGCGCCGAGCAACAGCACGATGGCCAGTGCGCCGAGGTGCCACTGGTCGAGATGGTGCCAAGAAAACGGCTGCATCGACATCGAAGGCATTTCGTGATTCTAAGCCAAGATGAAAGTTTTCTCAGTTTCGGTAGGATGGGATCGTGAAGTCGAAGTATCTGTCGCGCCGGGCCATTGTCCTGCATCTCTGTCTTGTTTTTTGGGTGGCGATGTGCGCCGTAGCGGCGTGGTGGCAGGTCAGTCGTGCGGTCCAAGGCAACTCGCTTAGTTACATGTACTCAATCGAGTGGCCGTGCTTTGGGGTATTGGGCGTGCTCGGTTGGTACGCGATGCTCAACATGGAAAAAGTGACCGCCAACCAAGAGGCCGCGCGACGCGAGTACGAAGAACACAAGCGCGCCGAAGCGCGCGCCGCGCGCGCCGCGAGCGAGGAACCCGAGGACCCGACTCTCGCCGCCTACAACGATCACCTGGCCGAGCTCGCGAGCGAGCCGAAGAAGAAACTCTGGGGTCACTAGTGCTCAAGGCGTTTGAGCGGTACCGCATCATGTCCTTCGTGACCGGTACGACGTTGCTCATACTTTGTCTGACGCTGTTCTTGCACTGGGTCGACCTCTCGTTTTGGAAGCACATCCACTTGTTCGTGGACGTGGTGGGGATCGGCCACGGGATCGTGCTCTACCCGATCTATCTGGTGATGTCGTTCCAATTAGCCCTCAAGGCTCGCCTGCACATTGGCTACGTCGTCTTGATGATGGGCGCGGGGTTCGTGCCCGGTCTGGCGTTCTTCATTGAGCATCTCATGCGCGTCAAGCTGTATCCCGAGGGCTTCAAGAACTAGTGAGTGCGTGGACGTCGCGTCGGGTGATTGCCTACGCGCACCAGGGCGGAGCTTTCGAGGCGCCGTCCTCGACGCTCTTTGCGATCGAACGTGCCGTCGCCCACGGCGCCACCGCCGTCGAGCTCGACGTGCACGCCACCAAGGACCGGGTCATTGTTGTCTGTCACGACGAGAGCGTTGATCGCACCACCAATCACCGCGGTGAGATCGCGTCATTGACCCTCGCCGAGTTGGGCGAGATGGACAACGCCTACTGGTGGATCGCGGGGGCCGCGGTGACCCACGGGCGCGAGGACGGCGCCTACGTTCATCGGGGCAAGGCGCCAGACGATCGCCGCTTCGGGGTCGCCACCCTCGAGCAGGTCGCCGTCACCTTTCCGGGCGTGTTGTTGAACTTGGACATCAAGCGCACCGCACCCGAGGTCGAGCCCTACGAACAGTTGCTCTACGACGAGCTTCGCCGTCTCGAACGCACCGACTCGGTGATCGTGGCCTCGTTCAGCGACGACGCGATCGGGGCGTTTCGCCATGTCGCACCCGACGTGGCGACCTCAGCGGCGACTGGTGAGACCGCGGCGTTCTACTTTTCGATCCACGCAGAAGGCGAAGCGGTCGTGGCGCCCGTCGTCGCGTTCCAGGTACCTGCGACCTACGGCGACGTGACGGTGGTCGACGAGAAGTTCGTGACCGCAGCGCATCGCCAGGACATCGCGGTGCACGTGTGGACGATCAACGACGAAGCCGAGATGAAACGGCTCGTTGAACTTGGGGTGGACGGCATCGTCAGTGACAGGCCCAGCGTGCTCGCCGAGGTGCTGGAAGAACGGGGCTGTGCGTGGGACGGGGTGTTGTAAAGCCCTAGCCGCGGCCGCAGTTCGGCTTCTTGCCGTGGTTGGCCTTTTTCTTTGAGCGTAGTTTGCGCTTGTTCGTCCGCTTCGACATAGGTTTCAATGTTAGTAGGTGAAGGGCCCATCGAGCGAAACGAGAGACATTCGTGCGGGAACTGGCTGGTGGCGAGGGACCCGGACAGTTGGTCGTGGTGGCGACGCCCCTCGGGAACTTGGGGGACATCTCGCGACGCGCACTGGCGCTTCTCGAGAGCGCCGACGTCATCTACTGCGAGGACACCCGACATTCGAACAAGCTCTTCAGCGCCCACGAAATCGCTGTTCGTTCTCGTCTCCAGTCGCTGCACGAACACAACGAGGCGTCCCAGTGCGAAGCAATCATCGAGCGCGTCAGCGCCGGCGAAACGGTAGTGCTGATCAGTGACGCCGGTACGCCGGGAATCAGTGATCCGGGTAGTCGAGTGGTCGCCGCGGTCGCCGCGGCGGGCTTGGTGGTGACAACGGCGCCGGGGCCGTCGGCGGTGATCGCCGCACTCAGCGTCAGTGGGCTTGACACCGAGAGGTTCGTGATGGAGGGCTTCGTCGCACGCAAGCACGGCGAACGCGAACGCCTCTACGCCCAGTGGGCTAGCGAGCCTCGCACCATCGTCTTCTACGAGTCGCCCCAACGCCTCGCCACAACCTTGAGCGAGTTGGCCGAGCACTTCGCCGCCCGGCGCGCGGTCGTGGCCCGTGAGCTGACCAAACTGCACGAAGAAGTGGTGCGCGGAACCCTTGAGGAACTTTCGGCCGTGTTCTCGTCGCGCGAAGTCCTGGGCGAGATCGTCGTAGTGCTCGAAGGAGCGGGTCCGATGCCCGCGCTTGACGAGGCGACACTGCGCGCCGCGATCGCCGACCAGTTGGCGAACGGGATGAGCGTGCGTGACGCCGTTTCCTCGGTGAGCGAAGAACTGGGTCCGTCGCGCCGAGAGGCGTACCGCATCGCGCTCGAACTGCGAGCCGGGCAAGTGTGACAAATTAGTACCCTTGATGGATGGGTCGCTTCTACATCACCACCCCGATCTACTACACCAACGATGCTCCCCACGTCGGCAGTGCCTATTCGACCGTGAACGCCGACGCGCTCGCGCGTTGGCACCGCCTGCTCGGCGATGAGGTCAAGTTCCTCACCGGCACCGACGAACACGGTCAGAAGGTCTCAGACGCCGCGAAGAAGCAAGGCCACGAACCCCAGGAATGGACCGATCGCACCTCGGCGCGTTTTCGTGAAGCGTGGGACGCACTCAACATTGACTACGACGACTTCATTCGCACCACCGAGCCCCGTCATCACGAGAGCGTGCAGAAATTCCTCGGGGCGATCTACGAGAACGGTTACATCTACAAGGACGTCTACCAGGGTTTGTACTGCGTCAGCTGTGAGGACTACTACACCCTCGACGCGAGTGTCGACGGCAAATGTCCGATCCACGGAAGCGCGCTCACCGAGATGCAAGAGGAGAACTGGTTCTTTAAACTGAGCGCCTTCGAAGACCGGCTCCTCGAGTACTACACCGACCACCCAGAATTCGTGACGCCCGAGACGAAGCGTAACGAGGCGTATTCGTTCATCAAGGGGGGACTGCGCGACATCTCGATCACGCGCACGTCGATCTCCTGGGGCGTGAAGGTGCCCTGGGACGAGGAGCACGTGTTCTACGTCTGGTACGACGCACTCATCAACTACCTGACGGCCATTGGCTACGGCCGTGACGACGAGGAGGTCGCCAAGTGGTGGCCGTACTCGAATCACCTCATTGGCAAGGAGATCATCCGTTTTCACTGCGTGTGGTGGCCCGCCATGTGCATGGCCGCGGGTCTCGAACCGCCCTCGCACGTGCACGTGCACGGGTGGCTCCTAATCGGGGGACAGAAGCTCTCCAAGACCATGGCGGCCGAGGGCGGCGTGAAGCTTACCGACATCGCGCCCATGGAACTGATTAACGAATACGGCGTCGACCCGGTGCGTTACTACCTGCTGCGCGAGACGTCGCTCGGCAACGACGGCGAGTTCTCGCTCGAGGGGGTGACCCATCGCTACAACACCGACCTCGCGAACAATCTGGGGAACCTCGTGGCGCGCGTGTGCACCGTCGTCGCCAACAAGTGCGAAGGTCGCGGACCTTCGCCCGAGTCGAACAGCAGTCTGCGCGCGCAGGCGGAGAGCGCGATTGAGGCGAACATCGAGGGCTGGACGAGGTTCAATCCCCAGAGCGCCCTCGAGGCGACCTGGTCACTGATCGGGGCGACGAACGCCTACCTCGAGGCGCACGCCCCGTGGAAAATGGAACCGGGCGAGGCCCTCGATACCGTCATGGGCGACGCCCTCGAGGCGATCCGCTTGGTGTCAATCTTGGCGTCACCGGCGATGCCCGGGGTCTGTGAGGAGATCTGGCGGCGCATTGGACTCGCGGGCACCCCCACCGACGCCGCGTTCGCCGAGTCGCGCGTCTGGGGTCAGTACCGCGGCGAGGGGATCATCGAGAAAGGTGCGCCACTCTTTCCGCGTATCAGCAGCGAGCGATGACTAACTGGACTGACGCGCATTGCCACCTGCAGGACGAATTTCTGGGCGACGCGCACCACGCCGATGCCGCGCGCGCGACGCTCGAGCGCGCCTTCGAGGCGGGTGTGGACCGGGTCGTGGTGATTGGTACCGGCGAGCAGACGTCGCGCGAAGCCCTCGCGATCACTGGCCTGGCGAGCCCGGTGGAGATCTTCGCCACGGTAGGCCTGCACCCCCACGACGCGAAGGACGGTCTGGACCCGATCGCCGAGCTTGCGCGCGAGGGTCACCCCAAGTTGGTGGGGATTGGTGAATGTGGTCTCGACTACTTCTACGAGCATTCAGCGCGAAGCGAGCAGCGCGCGGTCTTCGCCGCTCAGATCGGCCTCGCGCACGAACTCGACCTCGCCCTCGTGATCCACGCGCGTGACGCCTTCGAGGACCTCTTTAAGGTCTTGGCGAGCGAGGGCGTGCCCGCGCGCACGGTCATCCACTGCTTCACCGGCGACGCACGCGACGCCGAAGGGTGCCTCGAGCTCGGCTGTGATATCTCGATTTCGGGAATCGTGACTTTCAAGAATGCCGACTCGGTGCGCGAAGCGGCGAGATTGGTGCCCCTCGAGCGCCTGCACGTCGAGACCGACAGTCCGTTCCTCGCGCCCGTCCCCTACCGCGGAAAGAGCAACGAACCCGCCTACGTGAGGGCGGTGGGCGAGTTCCTCGCCGAACTGCGCGAAGAGGAACTGGCAGTGCTTCGCGAGACGACTGCCGCCAACACGGCGCGACTCTTCGCACTGCCCAGCCGTTAGACCCCCTCTGACGTGGGTCTTTAGCCCAGGCGGCTCGTGGGCTTGGTGGGGTGTCGCACCTTGTAGCGTTGAAGGACGAGAAGTTGGATTCGACCGGGTGAATTGGTGGAGGGTGGAGATCTGAGGGCATTACTGCAGCGCGCATCTCGGCGCGCGCTGGCTCTTCTTGCCGCAGCCCTGCTCGTGACGGGTCTGGTAGTGGCGTTCGCACCCTCGTCGGGGGCCGCGGGGACTCACGCACCGGTTCGCATGCCCGACGTCGTGGGAAAGACGAGGGCCGAGACCTTCGCGGTCATGAGGGCCGATCAGCTCTTCTTCAGCACCCACGGCTCGGGCAGCAACAACGGCACGTGGGTTCGGGTCATCGCCCAGTCGCCCGCGCCCGGCACCTTGGTCGCGTACCGCTCGACGGTGTCGCTCACGGTGAGCGTGGGCGTCGTGCACCAGCCCCTGCCCGCTCCGAACTTGGTGGGGCTCAGCCGCGCCAAGGTGTACTCGATCATGAAGTCCTACCAGCTGTACTTCACGACGAGTGGGCCCGGTGCTTCGAACGGTACCTGGAAGTCGGTCGTGGGACAGAGCCCGTTTGCCGACACCTTGATCAAGTGGCATTCGTTCATGCACCTAGAAGTCTCGCGCGCGGTTCCCCATTCCAAGCGGGCGGTGCCCAAGGTGGTGGGTGACACTCGGGCCCAGGCGGTCGCCGCCTTCGAGGCCGCCCAGATCTCCTTTAACGCACGGGGCCTCGGTGCGGCCAACGGAACCTGGAACAAGGTCACTGGCGTCGCACCCGCACCGGGCACATTGGTGGCGTGGCACTCGACGGTGGTCTTGAAGGTGACCACCGTTTCTGCGACCACGACGACGTCCTCGACGACGACAACTTCGTCAACGACCACCACGACCTACCCCGGCGAGACCACGACGTCAACGACCACCACGACCCTCGCGCCCACGACCACCACGACCGCGAAGCCACCCACCACGACGACCACCGTGAGGAAACCTTCGAAGTCGAAGGACTACCGAATCGGTATCGCGACCTGGTACTCGTACATTCCGGGCCAGTGCGCCACGTGGTACCTGCCGATCGGGACCCGACTGGTGGTCCGTGACCTCGCGACCAACCGCGCCATTGTCTGTCTCGTGACCGACCACGAGGCTTCGCGGGGCGATCACGTCGTGGACCTCTCCGAAACCCAGTTCGCCCAGCTCGAATCACTGGCGCGTGGTGTCATTCGTGTCAAAGTTTCTTGGTGACCCACACCCGTACCGAGCTCACCGCGCTGCTCGAAGCCCACGGCCTTCGCCCCTCGCGCGCCCTTGGACAGAACTTCGTCGTTGACCCCAACACGGTGCGGCGCATCGCTCGTCTCGCGGACGTGGGAAAGGGCGACCTCGTGCTCGAAATCGGCGCGGGTCTGGGTTCATTGAGCCTCGCCCTCGCCGAGACCGGCGCGAAGGTCAAGGCATTGGAGATCGACCGGTACTTGCTCGAGCCCTTGCGTAGTGTCGTCGAGCCGGTCGGGGTCGAGGTCTATCACGCCAACGCGCTCGAGGCGGACTACGACACCATTCTCGAAGGAAGTTCCGCGGTGGTGGTTGCGAACCTGCCCTACAACGTCGCCACACCCCTCGTACTGCACCTGCTCGAGGCGCAGCCACTCATCACGCGAATGCTCGTCATGGTCCAAAAGGAAGTCGGCGAGCGTTTCGCCGCGCACGCCGGTGACGAGGCCTACGGAGCCGCGTCGCTGCGGGTGCAGTACTTCGCCCAGGCGCGCATTGTCGGCAAGGTGGGGCCCAACGTGTTCTTTCCCAAACCCAACGTCGACTCCGCGCTCGTTTCGATCGTGCGCCTCCCTCGCGTCGCCGTCGACCCGGACCTGGTGAGCGAGGCGGCGCTCTTTGAGGTGATACGCACCTCGTTTGCCCAGCGACGAAAGATGCTCCGTCGTTCGCTCGCGAGTTGGGCGACCGAGGGGGTCTTCGAACGCGCGGGCATCGAGGCGACGCGCCGCCCCGAGGAGTTGACGCTCGAGGAGTTCGCGCGCCTGGCGGCCAGTCGATGATCGAACTCGTCGCACCGGCGAAGCTGACTTGGTACCTCGAGATCACGGGCGTGCGTGGCGATGGCCTGCACGAACTGCGTAGCGAGATGACCACGCTCGATTTCGCCGACCGCCTGCTGCTCGATCTAAGTGGCGATGAGGTCACTCTCGCCCACGAAGCGGCGGTACCGCTCGACGAGAGCAACTTGGTCGCACGGGCATTGGCACTCGTGGGCGAGCGCGCGGGCGTCGTGATCGAAAAGAACATCCCCGTCGGCGGTGGGCTCGGTGGCGGCAGCGCGGACGCGGCGGCGATCCTTCGATACTTCGGCGGCGTGAACGACGAGGTCGCCGCGCTGCTCGGGGGCGACGTGCCGTTCTGTCAGCGCGGTGGTCGAGCCCTCGTCGAGGGCGTGGGCGAGCGGCTCACGCCACTTGTCTTCGAAGCCCGTGACGTCACCTTGATGATGCCGGATTTCTCGGTGAGCACACGGGATTGTTACCGGGCCTTTGACGAGCTCGCGGCGGCCGGCGCCGCGAGGCCAAGCCTCAACCACTTGGAGTACGCCGCCTGCGCGGTCGAGCCGCGGCTCGCACGTACGCTCGCGTGGCTGCGAGCGACCTACGGTCACGACGTGCAGTTGGCGGGTTCGGGCTCGACGATGTTTCTCGCCTCGCACGTCGCGGGACCAGCGCCCGCCTGGGACGTGACCGGTCCCGAGGGCACTGTACGGTTTCGCCAAAGCATCACGACGCCCGCCTAGGCGTCGAAGCGGACTATTTACCGGCGGCGCGACGCTGGAAGCGGGTTCGCTTCAGCATCTTCTTGTGCTTCTTCTTGCGCATGCGCTTGCGGCGCTTCTTGATTAGTGATCCCATGGCTCGTAGAACACTACTAGATAAATGTCGAGGCCCAAAAAGCTGGCCTTCGAACGGCTACTTGTCGGTGAGCCGGTGAATGCGTAGGGCCTGTCGAGGGCACCCTCGTTCGGCGTAGCGGGCCGATTCGTAGGCCCCGGCGTCAGCGAAGGCCGTGGGCTCGGTCTTGATGATCGGGTAGCCCCATTCGTCCATCTTCACGAGCTCGGGCGCGAGTTCGCCGCAGTGACCAAAGCCGTCACAGAGTATTGGATTGACCTGGAGGACGAACAGTCCCGCGCGCCGTCTCACTCCCATACGAGTTCCTCCTCGCGTTCGAGGTGGGGCACGCTCGCGTAGTGCACGTTGGCCCGCGAACCAGCACAGGCGCTGGCGTGGGCGTGGGCGCTGAAGTCCTGGGCGAAGGTCGCGAGGGCCGAGCGTACGAAGCGGACCACACCGTCGGGGTGGCGGCACGCGCCGTGGCCGTCGATCTCGCCGAGACGTTCCTCGAGTCGCTTGTAGGCGCTCATGGGGTCGCGCGAGGGATGGGCGAGGTGGTTCAGGTCCTCGGCGATGGCGGGTAGACCGAACGCGCAGGGTCCGCACTGGCGCGCACTCTCGTTGGCCATCCAGCGCACCACGCGAAGTGTTTCGACGATCCCGCACGCGCTGCGCGGCAGCACCACGATGACCCCCGCACCGGTCGACGCGCTCGCGCGAGCGAGGTCCTCGTTGCAGTAGTTGAGATCCAGGTGCGAAGCGGCGAGCCAGGATCCGCCGTAGCCCCCGAGCAGCAGCGCCTGGGGGTCGGGGTCAGCGTTCGCGGACTCGAGGATGACCCGTAGCGGGGTACCGAGTGCGACTTCGAGCACCGTGGGCCGCTCGACCGCACCGGTGACCGAGACGAGCGTGCTGCCGGGGCTCTCGACGGTCCCGAGCCCGCGAAACCAGGCGGCGCCGTAACGTCCAATCAGCCCCACGTTGGCGCAGGTCTCGACGTTGTCCACGAGTACCGGGGCGTGACCGATGCGAAGAATGTGCGGGCGGGTGGGTCGGTACTGGGGCAGGGACTCATTGTCGTCGAGCCAGTGCACGAGCGCGGACTCTTCGCCCGCGACGTAGCGCCACGGGGGCGTATGCAACTCGAGTTTTGGACCGCGCAAACTGCGCCGAGAGCGCTCGTGAATGGCGCGCTCGACGTGGTTCACTACCGTGGCTTCATCGCGGGCCACGCACACCGCGATGTTCTTCGCGCCGACGATCGAGGCCAGGTGCTCCGCGCCGTCGAGCACGAGGTGTGGGTGCGTGCTCAGCAGAGTGCGGTCCTTGTGCGAGGCAGGTTCGCCCTCCATGGCGTTGACGACGACGAACTTGTTGTGGCCTCGTTGCTCGCGTATCAGCCGGGCCTTTCGCGCGGTGGGAAAAGCGGCTCCGCCGCGACCCGTGAGCCCTGAGGCGTCGAGTTCGCTCAACTGCATCGCTGCGCGCTGGGTGGTGGCGAAGACCTCCTCGTGCTGGGCGAGGGTGAGCGGACGTGAACCCGCGGCGTGCATCAGGCGCGGCAGGGTATGTTCGTGCATGCTCAACGTCCTCGTCTGGTCGGGGGACGAGGACTCGAGGCGAAGGGTCGTGAAACCGGTCGCGTGTTCGCGGGTGGCTTCAGCTTCGCTAAGGGCGAAAGCGCGGTCCTTCCCGCTGCCCTGGTCGGTCGGCCAAAGAATCGCCATAAGGCAGCGAGCACTACCACGCCCGAGCACGCGCTCACGAGAACGAGCCCGATCCCCGTGCGCGAATCGGTGCCCGACATATACGCGTGCACCAGAGCGGTGACTACGCTGATCCAACTGAACCAGTGAATGAAGCGCCAGGACGTGTTTGTGATGCGCAGCTTCAACAGACTCGAGATCCACACCGCCAAGATCAGGTCGAAGGCGACCGCACCCAAGGTGATGGCGACCCGCTTGTAGGCCGACGTCATGGGAATGAAGGCCGAGATGATGCCCGTCGAGACGTAACTGTCGAGCACCGTGGTGATGATGTGGATCGCGAGGAACACCACGGCGACCATCGAAAGCGACCGGTGCAGTTCGTTTATCTCGAAGCGGCCGACAGTCGTGCCACCGATACGGTTGGCGACGAGGGTACCCAACGTGACGACCATGGTGAACAGAATCAGCGCGACGAGTCCGGTGGCCCGGGTGGTGTACCAGAGATAGGGGGTGGTGAGGGCGATCACGCGCTCTTTTCCTCCTCGGGCCAACCACCGACGAAGTCGACCCGGCCGTCGTGGCGCACCAGTCGAGCCGACCAGCCAGCCTGGGCGATGTGGTAGCTCGCCTCTTCGCCCCAGAGCAACGCCGCGGTTGAATAGGCGTTGGCAACGACACAACTCGACGCGCTCACGGTGGCGGTCGCGTAGGGGCCGCTCGCGCAGTAACCGGTGCGCGGATCAATGATGTGATTGAGCGTTGAACCTCGACTCTTCCACGTGCGAGTCGTCAGTGACGAGGTAGCGATGCCGCCCCCGTGTTGGCTGACGCGCGGTTCGTTCCCGTCGAGTTCCAGACGATCACTGATGCCCACAACCCAGGGTCCGTTCGGGCCACTCCCGCGAAGCGCCACGTCACCGCCGACTTCAACGCACACCCCGCCGAGTCGCGCGACGTCGTTGGCGACCAGGTCCACCACGAGCGCCTTCGCGCTCGAGCCAAGGTCGAGCGAACAGCCCGGCGCCAGCGAGACCCGACGTCGCTCTGGTTCGAAGGTGATTGCCCCAACGCCCGGCGATGGACGATGCGCACGCACCGGGACGATGACGTCGCGTAACGCGGCGTAGTCGCGGTCGTAGCCGAGGGCGACGAGTGAGTCCAGTACCGTCGGGTCGCACAGTCCGTCGGTCAACTCGGCACTTAAGAGAGCGGCCTCGAGACATCGGGCCAGCGTGTCGCTCACGACCACGGCTCGATCGTGCGTGGTGTTCAACCGACTGATCTCGGCGTCAGCGCGAAATCGATTGCACGCTGTGTCTACGGCGTCGAGCCAGTACCAGAGCCGCTCGCGGGCTGGGCCCTCGTGCTCGCGGTGTTCGGTCGCGAGTGAGCCACTCAGACCCCAGACATCAAAATTCATGAGCGTCCTAGTTGCACGTTGTCTGTCCCGATGGCGTGGTCGTGCAGGTCGTCGTGGTGGTGGTCGCCACACTCGTGGGCGGAGTGTAGAGCGTCGTCGTGGTGGTCTGGGACGTCTCATCAGTCGTTGAATCGGTCGACGAACTCGGCGTCGTCGTCTTGGTCACGGGAGGCACGGTGACCGTGGCGACCGGCTTGGCGGTGCTTGACGCATAGGCGACGAAAAGTCCCGAGACGACGCCTGCACCAATGAAGATGGTCTGGGTCAGGTGACGTACTCGGGCGAATCGTCGGTCGCGTTGATGGGGGGTTCGTTGTTGGGGTGCCATTGGTTTCCTACGGTTTAAGCCTTGCACAGGCGCGTAAGCGCCCGGCAATGCTCAGTTAAGAAAATGCCAAAGGACTGGTCAATCGGTCGTGTCGCCATCACCTGACGGCAACGTGAAGGTGAAGCGTGCGCCCGCGAGTTCGGGGTCGCGGTCAACGGTGACCGTTCCCTGGAACTCGGCCGCCACCTGGGCGACGATTGAAAGCCCGAGACCAGAACCAGGAAGCGCGCGCGATGAGGCGGAGCGCCAAAAGCGGTCGAACACGAAGGGGATGTCTTCGTCACTGATTCCAGGTCCGCTGTCACTGACGCTGACCGAACCTGACGATGACCTGACGACAATCCGACCCCCACGCGGTGTGAACTTCACCGCGTTCGTCAAGAGATTGGAGATCGCGCGCACGAGTCGGTCTCGGCGGCCCACGATGGTAGAGGGCTCGACCTGTGAATCGATCGTGATGTCCTTGATTCGCGCGTAGGTGCGCGCGGTGTCCACGCACTCGTCTACGCACTCGTCGAGGCGCAGGGGCACCACGGTGCCCTCGCTGCGTTCACCACGGGCGAGTTCGCCCAGGTCGGTGACGAGCGACGCCAGTTCATCGACCTGGGTCACCATGTCGTTGGTCAATTGCGTGAGGTCCTCGGGACTGAGTTCGTTCGCGCGCGACAAGACCTGGGCGTTGGTGCGTAGCGACGTGAGTGGCGTTCGAAGTTCGTGGCTGGCGTCGAGGACGAGTTGGCGCTGGAGGGTCTGGCTGCTCTCGACCGAACTGAGCAAGCGGTTGAACACCCGTCGAAGTCGTCCGAGTTCGTCGGCGTCGCCTTCTTGGATGCGGTGGCGCATGTCGTTGGTCTCGGTGATCGTCTCAATTTCGTTGGTCACTTCTTCGAGAGGGCGTAGGGCGGCGCGCGCGAGGAGCCAGCCCAAGGCGAGGGCGAGCAAGAGTCCACTGGCGGCGACGATGAGCAAAGTTCGCACGAGGCTGCGCAGTTCGTTCTCCTGGCCCGTGACGTTGACGACGAAGAGTTGGGCTGACGTGCCGCTCACTTCGTAGAGACCACTCGTGCCGCTGACGACTGAATCCTTGGGCAGGCCGACGATCAACTCGCGATAGGACTGGTTGCCAATCTGAATGGTGCGCAGCAGATGACCACTCTTGCCCTTGGCGTAGCTCTTGATGAGTGCGTCAATGGGCACGCCCGTCGTGGGAACGGTCTGACCGCTGGCGAGTACGAGCTCGGTGTAGGAGCCGGTGAAGTGTGGATCGTTGGCGTGAAGGCTGGTGGGTCCCTGTGACGTCTGGAGGAGTGATTGGTCCACCGCGTTAAACAGGGCGTTGCGGGTCGTGAGGAACGACGCGAAGCAGGCGAGCACGACCGCGAGTGCCGCTGCGACGACGGTAGCGGTGATGACGCGACTACGAAAGGTCACGATGTACGAAGCGCGTAGCCAACCCCACGTACGGTCTGGATCAGACGGGCTTCGTTGTTCTCTTCTAACTTGCGACGCAAGTAGCCAATGTAGACCGCGAGCGAGTTCGTCCCGGAGTCGAAGTTGTATCCCCATACGAGGTCGAGTATTTGGTCGCGCGTCAGAACTTGACGCGGGTGCTGGAGAAACAACTCCAACAAGTCGAATTCGATCTTGGTGAGCTCAATGGGCCTTGAGGCCCGGTGCACTTCTCTCGTCTGGGGGTTGAGCGTGAGGTCTTCGAAACGAAGCATGGCCTCGTCGCCATCGGCGAGGCTGCTTCGGCGCAAGAGTGCGCGCAGTCGCGCGAGCAGTTCAGCGAGGTCGAAGGGTTTGACCAAGTAGTCGTCCGCGCCCACGTCGAGACCCTCGACGCGGTCGTTCACGGCGTCTCGGGCGGTGAGCATGAGGATTGGCGTGGCGTCACCGGCGCGGCGGATTCGACGACAGATCTCGAGTCCGTCGATGTCGGGTAACTGGAGGTCGAGCACGATCGCGTCGGGCGCGCGCAGTTGGATCGACTTGAGGGCGCTCGTGCCGTCCTCGAAGAGCTCGACGTCGTAGTTCTCCATGCGCAGTGCTCGGCCCAGCGCGGTGCGAATGGCACCGTCATCATCGACGATGGCAATGTAGGAGGCAGGGGATTGGACGCTAGACACGGTAGGGCTTTCTATGGATGACGGTACAGGCTCTAGTGTTGCTGGTGGTCATTAACCTTCTCCAGTCATTCGCTAAGAATCTGTGAAGATTGTTACCGTACATGCAGTGGCGGGTAGTTCAATTGGCAGAACGCCGGACTTTG